>Ga0207667_10001230_pt1 | contig 32103 bp, 33 predicted proteins | sample KBSCornC52_FD_184301 | JGI IMG/M metagenome (GOLD analysis project Ga0207667, IMG submission 184301) | Corn rhizosphere microbial communities from Kellogg Biological Station, Michigan, USA - KBS Corn C5-2 (SPAdes) (version 2) | ecosystem: Host-associated > Plants > Roots > Rhizosphere > Soil ...
TTCAGTCGCGCGTTCAGCCGTCTGTTCGACGGTGAAGACGGCGACCAGTCCGACGTGGTGACCAGCGAGTGGGCTCCGCGGGTGGACGTCCGTGAAGAAGACAATCGCTTCGTGATCGAGGCCGACATCCCGGGTGTCGACCCGAAGGCCATCGAGATCAACATGGACAAGGGCGTGCTGTCGATCCGCGGCGAGCGCAAGACCGAGCGCAAGGTCGAGGACGGCAAGTACAGCCGCGTCGAGCGTGCGCACGGCGTGTTCCACCGCCGCTTCACGCTGCCGGACAGTGCGAATCCGGACGGCATCCGTGCCACCGGCAAGCACGGCGTGCTGGAAATCGAGATTCCGAAGCGCCCGGAAACCACGCCGCGCAAGATCGACATCGAAGTCGAGTAAGCGCGGGCTCGGCGCCGCGGGGTTCGCGCGCCGATGCGTCATAATCGTCACCCGCGGCGACATCTGTCGCCGCGGGTTCTCGTGTTGATCTTGGGGGTATGAATGGAGTTTCAGGATTACTACCAGACCCTTGGCGTGAAGCAGGGCGCCGGCGACGACGACATCAAGGCAGCCTACCGCAAGCTCGCGCGCAAGTATCACCCCGACAAGAACAAGGAAGCCGGCGCCGAGGACAAGTTCAAGGCCCTCAGCGAGGCCTACGAAGTGCTGCACGACAAGCAGAAGCGTGCGGCCTACGACAACCTGCGCGCTGGCGGCTACCGTGCCGGCGACAACTTCCGGCCGCCGCCCGGCTGGCAACAACAGGCACCTGGCGGCTTCGGATCCCGCGACTTCGGCGGTGGCGACGCCGGCGATTTCAGCGATTTCTTCGAATCATTGTTTGGCGGTCGCGGTGGCGCCGGTCCGCGCGCGCAACGCGGACCGATGCGTGGCAACGACATACGCGCGGCGGTCGAGATCGATCTGCGCACCGCATACGCCGGTGGCAAGCAACGCCTCGGCCTGCGCGACGCCAGCGGCGAGCGCACGCTGGAGGTCAACATTCCCGCCGGCATCCTGCCGGGCAAGGTGATCCGCCTCGGCGGGCAGGGCGAGCCGGGCTACAGTGGCGCGCCACCCGGCGACCTGTTGCTGGAAGTACAGGTGCGCGACGATCCGCAATTCAAGCTGCATGGCCGGGACATCGAAGTCGAAGTGCCGCTGTCGCCGTGGGAAGCCGCGTTGGGCGCGAAGGTGCCCGTGCCGACGCTGGGCGGTGACGTCGAACTCAAGATTCCCGCGGGTTCACGCAGCGGTCGCAAGCTACGTCTGAAGGGCCGCGGCATGCCCGGCAAGACCCCGGGCGACCAGATCGTCAGCCTCGCGATCCAGATTCCGCCAGCCGACAGCGACAAGGCGAAAGCGGCCTATCAGGCGTTCGAGAAAGCGTTCGAAGGGTTCGATCCGCGCCAGTAGGGACGCGGTTGGTGTTTCGGATCGGATTTTGTCGAGAGTCAGTGCTCAGGAATGATCGCAACTCATTTGACCAGGTGGTCGTCCAGCACCTTGGTGAGGTCGGCTTCGGTGACCGGTTTGGTCACGTAGGCCTTCGCGCCTTGGCGCATGCCCCAGACCTTGTCCGTTTCCTGGTCCTTGGTGGTCACCAGGATCACCGGGATGTGCGAAGTGCCCGGGTCCTTCGAGATCGCGCGGGTCGCCTGGAAGCCGTTCAAGTTCGGCATCACCACGTCCATCAGCACCAGATCGGGCTTGTCGCGCTTGGCCGCTTCCACGCCGGCGGCACCATCCACGGCGGTGAGCGTCTGGTGCCCCAGCTTCTCCACGAGACGCTTCAGCCCTTCCAGTTGGGACGGTGAATCATCGACGATCAGGATGCGTGCCATGCGAAGCTCCCCATGCAGACTGCGGGCATTGTAGGGAACCGATCGCGAAAGCGCCACGCTTGCGGCCTGCGGCGACATGCCGGCCGGCGTGTGTCGGAGTGCGACTAAAACTCTGCAAGTTCAGTCAATTGCGAAATATTCGCGAGACTGATTCGATCAGTCGGACGCGCCAATCCTGACCAGCGTGCGCCCGAACGAGCGCCCCGCCAGCATCGCATCGAAGACGCCGGGCAGTTCATCCAGGCCGACTTCGTGCGTGCAGATGGCGTCGAGCTGTGCAGACTTCCAGTCGGTGGCGAGGTGCTGCCAAATTTCTCCGCGGATATCGCGGGCGGTGCCGGCGGAAGCGATGCCGAGCAGGCTCACCCCGCGGATGATGAAGGGCATCACCGTGGTGTCGAGCTTGCTGTCGGCCGCCAGCCCGATGCTGGCGACATTGCCGTAGGGCGCGGTGCTCGCCAGTAGTTGCGCGAGCCATTTGCCGCCGGCGCTGTCGACGGCGCCGCCGAAACGCGCGGATTCGAGCGCGTGATCGCCGAGCGCAAGCTCGCGCCGATCCAGCACTTCCCGCGCGCCGAGCGATTTCAGGAATCCGGCGCGTTCGGGTTTACCGCTGATCGCGTGAACGTCGAATCCCGCACGGCTGAAGATGTCGACCGCCAGCATGCCGACGCCGCCGGTCGCGCCGGTGACTGCGATCGGTCCCAACGTCGGCGCCTGCCGGTTGTCGCGCATCCGGTAGAGCGCCAGCGCAGCGGTGAAACCGGCAGTGCCGAGGATCATGCTTTCGCGAAGCGATAATCCGTTCGGCAGCGGGATCGTCCATTCGACCTTGAGCCGCGCGTATTCGGCATAGCCGCCGTCGCGGGTTTCCGACAGGCCGCAGCCGGTGCACAGCACCGCATCGCCTTCCTTGAATTTCGAATCGCTCGACTCGACCACGTGGCCGGCGACGTCGATGCCGCCGTTCAATGGGAACCCGCGCAGGATCCTGCCCTTGCCGGTGCCCGCCAGGGCATCCTTGTAGTTGACCGAGGAGTACGCGGTCTTGATCAGCACCTCACCGGGCGACAGTTCCTCGGCGCGCATCGATTCGAGCCCGGCGCGATAGCCAGAGTCGTCGTTATGGATGCGGAAGGCGCGGAAGTCGTCGGAGATACTCATGATATTGCCGTCATTCTGGCGAAAGCCGGAATCCATTTTTCCGGCTTATCCGTCGAACAGACTTGCATACAAATCCTGCCAGTTTGGATTGCATTCCTCGATGAGTGCGAGTTTCCATGATCGCTTCCACTCCTTGAGGGCTTTTTCGCGTGAAATGGCGGAAAGCATGGTCTCATGTTGCTCGAACCAGACATGCACGTGGACTCGATACCTTTTGGTGAAGCCTTCAACGAGGTCTTGCTTGTGTTCCCAGATGCGCTTGATCAGGTTCGAGGTTACGCCGATGTATAGCGTCCCTCGCTCTTTGCTGGCGAGCATGTAAACGCATGGGTGGCGTTCGAGCATTCCCGTTCTCGTCATTCCGGCGAAAGCCGGAATCCATTTTGATTTCCTCGGGAATACCGATCAAGAGCAAGATGGATCCCGGCATGCGCCGGGATGACGAGCAAAAGCCCGGTTCCGGATCAACGCATATCCGTGTGCTGTTCGGGACGACGACATTTCAAATGTGGATCCCGTGTCGGCGCACGTCCCTGTGGTTCACGGGATGACGACATTGTCGTCAATTGGCTTTGTTGAGTGACCGCTTTTCCACCGACAGCGCGGCTTCGTGCACGACTTCGGACAAGGTCGGGTGCGCGTGGACGATGCGGGCCAGGTCTTCGGACGAGCCCTTGAATTCCATCGCGACCACGGCCTCGGCGATCAATTCCGACACCACCGGCCCGCACATGTGCACGCCGAGGATTCGATCGGTTTCCGCGTGCGCGACCACCTTCACCAAACCGGCGGGTTCGTTCATCGCGACAGCGCGGCCGTTGGCGGCGAACGGAAAGTTGCCGGTCTTGTACGGGATGCCGGCGTCCTTGCACTGCTTTTCGGTCTTGCCGGCCCAGGCGATTTCCGGTTCGGTGTAGATGACCCACGGGATCACGTCGTAGTCGACGTGGCCGGCCTTGCCGGCGATCAGTTCGGCCACCATCACGCCTTCTTCTTCGCCCTTGTGCGCCAGCATCGGGCCGCGCACGCAGTCGCCGATGGCCCACACGCCATCGACGCCGGTCCAGCAATGTTCGTCCACTTCGACGCGGCCGCGATCGTCCGTCTTCACGCCGGTGCCGTCGCCCAGCAGACCTTGCGTGTACGCGCGGCGGCCAACCGCGACCAGCAGCTTGTCGACGGTGATCTTGTGTTCGCCGTCCTTGTCGGAATAGGTCACCTCGACCGCGTTCTTTTTGACCTCAGCCTTGCTGACCTTGGCGCCCAGATGGATGTCGAGGCCCTGCTTCTTGAATTCCCGCGCGGCGACCTTGGAGATGTCCTGATCGGCGGCACCGAGGAAATCCGGTAGCGCCTCGAGCACCGTCACTTCGGCGCCCATGCGTTTCCACACCGAACCCAGCTCCAGACCGATCACGCCGGCGCCGATCACGCCGAAGCGCTTTGGCACTTCGGTCAGATCCAGCGCGCCGGCATTGTCGATGATGCGCTTGCCGTCGAACTTCGCGAATGGCAGCTCGATCGGCACGGAGCCCGTCGCGATGATCACGTTGGCCGCTTCGAGTGCCTGCTTGGCGCCGTCCTCGCCCGTGACTTCGACCTTGTTGCCCTTCAGCAACTTTCCGGTGCCGAAAAACGGGGTGACCGGATTGCCCTTGACACCCTTGAACAGCATCCCGACGCCGCCGGTGAACTGCTTGACGATTTTGTCCTTGCGACCGATGAACGTGGCCATGTCCACCTTGGCGTTCTCGACAGTAATGCCATGGGTCGGCAGGTTGTGGGTGAGGCCCCAGAATTGCTTGGATGAATCGAGCAGCGCCTTGGACGGAATGCAGCCGACGTTGAGGCACGTGCCACCCAGCGCCTGCTTGCCGTCCTTGCCCTTGAACGCATCGACGCAGGCGGTTTTGAGGCCGAGTTGCGCCGCGCGGATCGCGCAGATGTAACCGGCCGGGCCCGCGCCGATGATAATGACGTCGAATTTGTTGTCAGCCATTTCGAAATCCTTGGTATTCCTTCTCCCCTCGGGAGAAGGTGGCGCAAAGCGCCGGATGAGGGTTCGGTAATCGTGAGACGTTGCGGCATTGCCGAACCCTCACCCCGTTGCAAAGTTCGGCATTCCATTGCCTCACCAGGCAACCCTGCCCTGACCATCCGTGGTCAAGGCGTTCGGCGGCGCGAGATGCGATTAGCGCATCTCGCGTAATTCCGCCTCACCCTCTCCCAAAGGGAGAGGGGCTCGAAGCATCAAAGCCCAAGCAACATCCGGTGCGGATTCTCGAGCTGATTCTTGATGTCGACGAGGAACAGCACCGCATCCTTGCCGTCCACGATGCGATGGTCGTAGCTGATCGCGATGTACATCATCGGTGCGGCGACGACCTGGCCGTTCTCGACGATCGCGCGTTCCTTGATGGTGTGCATGCCGAGGATGCCGCTCTGCGGCGGGTTCACGATCGGCGTGGAGAACAGCGAGCCAAAGGTGCCGCCGTTGGTAATGGTGAAGGTGCCGCCCTGCAGGTCGTCGAGCGTCAGACCGCCCTCGCGCGCCTTCTTCGCGAACGCGGCAATCGCCTTTTCGATGTCGGCAAAGCCCATGTCCTGCGCGTCGCGCAGCACCGGCGTCACGAGGCCGCGGTCGGTCGAGACCGCGATCGAAATGTCCTGATAGCCGTGGTAGATGATGTCGTTGCCGTCCACCGACGCGTTCACCACCGGATAGCGCTTCAGCGCTTCGCACGCGGCCTTCACGAAGAAGCTCATGAAGCCGAGCTTGATGCCGTGGGTCTTCTCGAACTGCTCACCCAGCTGCTTGCGCATCGCGATCACTTTCGCGAGGTTGACTTCGTTGGACGAGGTCAGCATCGCGATGGAATTCTTGGACTGCATCAGCCGTTCGGCGATGCGCGCGCGCATGCGCGTCATGGGCACGCGTTCTTCGGGGCGGGAGCCGGACGTTGCGCGCGCAGCCTGCGCAGGCGCGGCGGCCGGTTTTTCAGCCTTGGAGTAATTGACCAGGTCTTCCTTGGTCACGCGGCCGCCGCGGCCGGTGCCCGCCACCTGCGACGCATCGATCTTTTCCTCGGCCGCAACGCGGCGTCCCGCAGGCGACAAGCTGTCGTCCGATGGCGCGGGAACTGCTTTCGCCGGCTGGGATTTCTCGGCCTTCTCGGTCTTGGCCGACGCGGCCTGTTTCGGCGCTTCCTTCGCGGCAGCCGGTTTCGGTGCTTCGGCGGCCGCGCCTTCCTCCAGCACGCCGATCACGTCTTCGCTGTTGACGGTATCGCCGGTGTCGTGGCGGATTTCCTTGAGTACGCCGTCGGCGGGGGCGGGCACTTCCAGCACCACCTTGTCGGTTTCCAGGTCCACCAGGTTTTCATCGCGCTTCACCGCGTCGCCAGGCTTCTTGTGCCACGTGGCGATGGTGGCGTCGCTGACGGATTCGGGCAGGACGGGAACCTTGACTTCGATCGACATGGCGTTTCCTTGGAGTTGCGTCGCGATGGGTGGCTTTGCTGCAACCCTTCCCCTTCAAGGGGAAGGTTGGCTGGGAATGTTCACTCGGCGGAGTGATCGTCGCCCACGGGGTCGACCAGCGCCTGTTGCACCAGTGCGCGCTGTTCGGCGACGTGGGTGTTGTGGTGCCCGCAGGCCGGCGCGGGTGAGCGCATGCGGCCGGCGTAGTGCAGGCTGTGATGGGTTCCCGCGCAGGCTTGCAGGTGATGGCGGATCTGGAACCAGGCGCCCTGGTTCTGCGGTTCTTCCTGGCACCAGATGATTTCGCGCGCGGCCGGGTATTTGTCCAGTTCCGCGTTCACCTCGCTGCGCGGGAACGGGTACAACTGTTCGACGCGCACCATTGCGACATCGGCGATGTTCTGCTTCTCGGCTTCCTCGAACAGGTCGTAATACACCTTGCCCGAACAGAGCACTACGCGCTTGACCTTCTTGGCCGCCCCGCTCTTGTCGGCGTTGCTGCGCCGGTCGGGAATGACCAGGTTGAACTGGCCGTCCTCGAGATCGTCCAGCGACGACACCGCCAGCTTGTGCCGCAACAGCGACTTGGGCGTCATCACCACCAACGGTTTGCGACAATCGCGCAACATCTGCCGGCGCAGCATGTGGAACATCTGCGCGGGCGTGGTCGGCACGCACACCTGCATGTTGTCCAGCGCGCACAACTGCAGGTAGCGCTCGAGCCGCGCGGAAGAATGCTCCGGGCCCTGGCCTTCGTAACCATGCGGCAGCAACAGTACCAGTCCGCACAGGCGGTTCCATTTGGCTTCGCCCGACGAGATGAACTGGTCGACCACCACCTGCGCGCCGTTGGCGAAATCGCCGAACTGCGCTTCCCACAGCACCAATGTGTCCGGGTCGGCGGTGGCAAAACCGTATTCGAACGCCATTACCGCTTCTTCGGAAAGCAGCGAATCGATGACTTCCACCGATACGCCTTCCTGCACGTGCGCGAGCGGGGTGTAGATGTTGCCGGTCTTCTGGTCGTGCAATTCCGCGTGGCGATGGAAGAACGTGCCACGCCCGGTATCCTGCCCGACCAACCGCAGCGCGTTGCCGTCGGCGATCAACGTGGCGTAGGCCATGTTCTCGGCGTAGCCCCAATCCAGCGGTGCGTCGCCTTCGGCCATCTTGCGACGATCGGCGTAGATCTTGGCGACGCGCGATTGCAACACCATGCCGTCCGGCCAGGTCAGGATCTTGGCGGCCAATTCGTCGAGCACGCGGCGCTTGACGCCGGTTTCGACCGGCTGCGCGAGGCTGCCCTTGGCGAAGCGCGACCAATCCACGATGTATTTCTGCGAGCCCGGCGGCGCCAGTTCGGTGACCGGTTCGCCCGCGTCGAGCTGGGTGCGGTACTCCTCGAACAGCTGCTTGCCATCGCCTTCGTCGATCAACTTGCGCCCGACCAATTCCTTTGCATACAACTCGCGTGTCGGCGGCAGCCTCTTGATCACGTCGTACATGATCGGCTGGGTGGCCGAAGGTTCGTCGGCCTCGTTGTGGCCGTGGCGGCGATAGCAGACCAGGTCGACCACCACATCCTTGTGGAACTGCTGGCGGAAATCGAAGGCCAGCCGCACGCATTGCAGCACCGCCTCCGGATCGTCGCCGTTCACGTGCAGCACCGGCGCATTGACCATCTTGGCGACATCGGTGCAGTACAGCGTGCTGCGGCTGTCATCGGCGTTGGTGGTGAAACCGATCTGGTTGTTGATCACCAGGTGCACGGTGCCGCCCACGCCGAATCCGCGCGTGCGCGACATGTTGAACAGTTCCATGTTCACGCCCTGGCCCGACAGCGCGGCGTCGCCGTGGATCAGCACCGGCAGCACGTGCTGGCGCACGCCGTCGTGGGCGCGAATCTGGCGAGCGCGTACCGAACCGGAAACCACCGGATTGACGATCTCGAGGTGCGAGGGATTGAACGCCAGCGCGACATGGATGTTGCCGGCCGGCGCCGCGATGTCGGCCGAGAAACCCATGTGGTATTTCACGTCGCCCGAATGCGCGGGATCGTCCGGGCCGTCGTGCTTGCCCTCGAACTCCGCGAACAACTGTTGCGGCGGCTTGCCAAGGATGTTGACCAGCACGTTGAGGCGCCCGCGGTGTGCCATGCCGATCACCAGCTCGTGCACGTCGTCGCCGGCGGCGCGGCGGATCAGGTCATCCAGCAGCGGGATCAGCGAATCGCCGCCTTCCAGCGAAAAACGTTTCTGGCCGACGTACTTGGTGTGCAGGTAGCGTTCCAGCCCGTCGGCTGCGGTGAGCTTTGCGAGCACGCGCTTGCGGGTCTCGTTGTCGAGCCCCGCGTCGCCACTGGCCTGTTCCAGCCGGTCGTAAATCCAGCGACGCTGGTTGTGGTCGCTGATGTGCATGAACTCGGCGCCGATCGTCGCCACGTAGGTGCGGCGCAGGCGTTCGCGCAGATCGCGCAAGGTCATGCGGTGCCCGCCGCCGGCGAAGGTTCCGCAATCGAATTCGGTGTCGAGGTCGGCGTCGGACAAGCCGTGGAAGGGCAGGTCGAGGTCGGGCGCGGGGCGCTTGGGCGCGATCGCGAGTGGATCGAGGTCGGCCGCCAGATGACCGCGTGAACGGTACGCGGTCAGGAAACGCAAGACGCCCGCCTGCTTGCGGGCGTGGGCGTCATCCATCGGCATGCCGGCGCGGTGACTTTGCTGCTGCGCAACGACGATGCGGGCGATGGCGTCGGCATGGGAAACGTCGCCGGTGCCGCGCAGGCTCTGGAACCAGGTGCGCCATTCCGGCGCGACCGACTGCGGGTCGCGCAGCCAGTCTTCGTACAACTGGTCGAGGTAAGCGGCGTTGCCGCCGCCGAATTGCGAAGTTTCCGCCAATTGCTGCAACAAACTGCCGCCGTCACTCACGATGGTCACCACGGATAGTTGATCATTGTCGAAAAAGTGCTGTCCCGCATTTTTTCAACGCACCTGCTCCGGCGCGGGTCCGGATCGAGCTTTGCGGGATCAAGCATGCAGTGGCTTACCCGCGCCAACGGGCGTTCAACCACGCCAGTTGATGGACACCGCGCACGCGGCCACGAGCCGCCTTGCCGCGACCCAAAATTATAACGGTTTAATGCTGCAGTGCGGGATTCGCGGCCGACCCGGGTTAGCTGCGGGTAAGGCCGCGAAAGCTTCAGATGCCCAGCGTGCGCAATTCAGGCCACGGTTCCGAACGCGCCCACGCTTCTTCGAACATGCGCATAAGCTCTGCGTGTCGGCCCGGTGACCAGGTGGAACCTTCCGACGCCATTTCGCTTTCCAGCGGCCGGAACAGATAGCCGCAGGTATCCACGCACATGAAAGCCGAGCGGTACGCGAGATCGGCGGGCTCCACCGGCCGGCGCATTTCGATGATGCTGGAAAGCCGCTGCGCGAGATCGAGCAGGCGGGTGCCTTCCTGCAGGGCGCGGGACAGATCCTGCGCCAGGATCCGAATCGACGCACCGCGCCCGGAAATCGCCAGTCGCCGCAATTCGACCAGGCACGCGGTGTCGTTGAGGAGCTGCGGATGCAGTTCGCGCACCCACACGCACATGCTGTGCCGCGCTCCCGACAACAATTTCAGCGTGACGTCGATCAGCTCTTCGCGTGAGCTGGCACGCAGCGTCTTGGGTTCCGGCGGCGGGGGGGGCGGCGCACGCTCGGGTTCCGGCAACGGGTCGAGCGCACGACGCATCCGTACGTGGGGAATACCGGCTTCTTCGAATTCGTCGCCGACCACCGCGAAGCCGTAATCCAGATAGAACGTCACCGCGTCGCGTTGCGCATGCAGCACGACCTCGTCCATGCGGCGCGCGCGCGCCTGATCCAGCAGGGCGCGCAGGAGCATCGTGCCGACGCCGTTGCCGCGCCAGTCCACCATCACTGCCATGCGCCCGATGCGCCCGGTGGGCGTCAGCCTGCCGGTGCCGATCGGGGTGCCGTCCGGCGCGCGCGCCAGCACGTGCACGCTGCGCGGATCGTCGTCGTCGATTTCCAGCTCGCGCGGTACGCGTTGTTCCAGCACGAACACGACTTCGCGCACGCTCGCAAGCGCGTCGCGGTCGGCCGCGTTCGCCCAATGACAGACTTCGACATGAAAGCCGCTTTGAATCGGCATTCGGTCCCCCCTCCGGGTGGCCGGGTGCGTGGCCGCCGATTGTATGCCAGTTCAGCGTCGGCGCAATGTGACATGGCCCGCGTCAATCAAAGCCGCGATCAGTGCAACGCCGGGGGTTGCTTCCGGCAATTGCGCAAGCCGGCCGCCATTGATCCTGCGCGGGCCCGAGGCCAATGCTTTCGCCCATGCGATGGGGGCGTCGAACACGTTGCCGGCGACGTACAGTCGCGCGCCGCGCCCATGCCGGCGCCACGCGAAGCGGCTCCACGGGTCGCGTTCCAACGAGGCGTGCGGCAAGCGTTCGGCAAGCGTCGCGCGATCGCTGTGCCGCTTGCGCGGCGCGGCAGCTTGGGCCACCCGGTAGCGGGTGACGAAAGCCCCGAACCAGTCCGCGAAAGCCTCGTCGTCCAGCGCCGCCGCGACTGGACCGAGCGCGCGGCGTGCGCGTCGCAACGCGGCATCATCGATTTCACCGGGATCGCGTGCAGGTTGCAGATCGGGATCGGCAAAACGTTGTGATTCCGGCAAGGTTTCCGCGAGGTGCGCCGCGAAATCGAACAGCAATTCGCCCGCGGCCGGCGCACGCATCCCGATGGAAAACGTGGTGCACTCGCCGACCGCCACCCCGTCATGCGGCACGCCCGGCGGCAGGTACAGCATGTCGCCGGGTTCGAGCATCCAGGTGTGCGTAGGCGAAAATCTTTCGAGCAGTTTCAACTCGACGTTCTCGCGAAATGCGGTCGGCGGATTCGGGAGCGTATCGATGGACCAGCGGCGCTGGCCGAGTCCCTGCAGCAGGAATACGTCGTATTGATCCACGTGCGCGCCGACGCCGCCGCCATCGGTCGCGTAGCTGATCATTACGTCGTCGACGCGCCAGCTCGGGATGAAACGGAAGTGGTCGAGCAGGGCGGCAGTGTCGGCATCCCATTTGTCGACATCTTGAACCAGCAGCGTCCAGTTTGATTCCGGCAGTTGCGCGAATGCCGATTCGTCGAAGGGGCCGCTGCGCACTTGCCAAGTCGACGAAAAGTCACTGGGCTCCCGCTTTCGTGGGAGTGACGAATTTCTTTTCGTCGTCATTCCGTGGCCGCGCGCAGCGCGGAACCCGGACTGCGAAGGCAGGGATGCCGAAGCAGAACGCCGAAGGCGGCCCGAAGGGCGAGCCGCAGGATGCGGCGAGTAGCCCAGTGACTTTGCCTTCGCATCGCCACGCAGGATGATCCGCGCCAGCGCGCCCTCCATGCAAGCCAATCCCGCCAGATCATCCGGCGACAATGGTGGCTGGAATGCGGAAAACGCGCCGCGAATCAGCAGTGGACGCTTCTGCCAATATTCGCGAAGGAAACGCGCAGGCGGCATCCCGAGCGGCTGGTTCTTGCGCGCGCGGATTTCGATGGGGAGCGATTTCATCCGCACTGTTTACCACGCCATCGGCGGCGTGTGCGATGGCGTGACGGCGGCGCTTCAGGAACCGCGTGAGGACGCGTTCGCGATTTTGGGGCGGCGCCGGTGCGTTTGGCCACGGCGACCCGGCTGTCCTGCAGTACGCCTCGAATCCAGGCGAAGCCCGCGCAGCTTGCGTACCGAACCATGCACGCGATCGCGGGCTTATTGCGGCAATGCGAATGCGATGACGTAATCGCCGCGCTTGGTGCCGAGTGCGCCATGGCCGCCGGCCACGATGACCAGGTATTGCCTGCCATTGATCGCATAGGTCATCGGCGTCGCCTGGCCGCCTGCAGGCAAGTGGTATTGCCATAGCAGCTTGCCGCTGTGTTCGTCGAAAGCGCGGATGTCGTCGTCCATCGTTGCCGCAACGAAGATCAGGCCGGATGCGGTGACGATCGGGCCGCCCATGCCGGGCATGCCGAGGTTCCAGTGGTTCGCCACCGCGTTGCCGAGCGGAACCTGCCACAAGCGCTTGCCCGTGCGCATATCCACCGCGCTCAACTCACCCCACGGAGGCTTGACGCAGGGCGTCCCCAGTGACGACGTCCAGGTCTTGCGGCGCATGGCGTACGGTGCGCCGTGCATGGGCGAAAAACCCCAGTCCTCGTATTGTTTCGAATCGCCTTGCGCTTCGTATTGGTCGCGCGGCACCAGCGCCACCAGCATGGCGATATCGTTCGTGTTGACTACCGCTATCTGATGAACCGGATCGAATGCCAGCCCACCCCAATCGACGCCGCCCCCGTAGCCGGGCAGCTCGATGCTGCCCTGCATGCTGGGCGGGGTGAAGATACCCTCGGATTTGTAGCGTTCCGGATGACAGCCCGGCGCGAGGGCCGCCATGTCGTCCTTCGTCACCGGACCTTGCCGCACCAGCGGTTCCGGCGCGGAGGGAAAAGGCTGTGTCTTCGACAACACCTCACCCGGCACGCCGCTTTGCGGCACCGGTTTTTCGACGATCGGAAACACCGGCTCGCCGGTTTCGCGATCGAAGGTGAACAGCATGCCGGTCTTGGTCGGCTGGATCACCGCCGGAATCGTGCGGCCATCGTGTTGCAGCGTGACCAGCGAAGGCTGTGCCGCGCTGTCGTAATCCCACAGGTCGTGATGCACGAGCTGAAAGCCCCACGCCAGCTTGCCGGTATCGCCATCCAGCGCGACGACCGAATTCGCCCAGCGATTGTCGCCGGGACGCAAGCCGCCGAAAAAGTCCGGACTGGCCGAGCCCGTGGGCACGAACACCAGGTGCCGCTGCGGGTCCACCGACAACGGTGCCCAGGCGTTCGCGGCGCCGGTCGTGGCTGCCGCCTTTGCGCTCCACTGCGCGTACACCGGATTGGACGGATCGCGCGGAATCGGATCCCAACCCCAGACGAACTTGCCCGTGCGCGCGTCGTAGGCGCGCACCGTGCCGCGCTCCAGTTCCACGCCGCGATTGTCGCCCACGGACGAACCGAGGATCACCTTGCCATCCAGCATCACCGGCGGCGAGGTGACAAGGTAATCGCGCCACTTGTCGCCCGGTTTCCAGGTGGAATGGATGCCCTGGGACAAATCCAGCGCGCCATGATCGGCGAAGTCTTCGCAGGGCCTTCCGGTCTTCGCGTCCAGTGCAAGCAGCCGGCTGTCCAACGTGGGCGCGAAGATGCGCGCGTGACAGGGGGCGCCGGTGGCCGATTGCGGATCCAGCCACAGGGTGACGCCGCGCGAGGCCGCATCGGAATAGTTGATTCGCGGCACGTGCGAATCATGCCGCCACCTCAGCTTGCCGGTGGCGGCGTCGATCGCGATCACGTCGGTGGCGCTGGTGGTGAAGTACAGGGTGCCGTCATGAAGGATGGGCGTGGCTTCCCAAGTCATGTGCGTGGTCCACGCGTCGCCGGGAAAGCCTTGGCCGTGCTCGCCGGTGCGGAAAGTCCAGGCCACCTTCAGGTGCTTGACGTTGGCGGGCGTGATCTGCGCAGCCGTCGAGTAGCGCGTGCCGCCGGCATCGCTGCCGTAACGCGCCCATCCGGCGTCTGCCACCGGGGTCGGTGCGGTGTATCCGTTGCAGCCGGCCAGCATCGCGGCAACGCCGGCGATCATCCAGTAGCGGCGGTACGAAAGGCCCATCGTGCGGCTCCTGATCCGGGATGCACGCAAGCTAGGCGGCGCAAAGCGTCATCGCAAGCGGGGATGGGACGAACGGCGCGATCCGGTGACGAGCGGCGCCGTGGTCGCGATCAATTCAGTTGAAGAGTTGCGGCAGCCGGCTCCGATAGCGGCGGCTGAAGTTCACATGGCTGCCGTCGGCGAGCACGATTCGGTAATCGCCGCTGTCCCAAGGCTGGATTTCGCGGATGCGGTCCAGGTTCACGATGTGCCCGCGATGCACCCGCGCGAAACGCTTCGCGTCCAGCCTGCGCTCCAGGCTCGTCAGCGATTCGCGCAACGGCCAGGTTGCACCCTGTGCATGGATGGTGACGTAATTGCCGTCGGCATCGATGCGATCGATGTCGGCGGTATTGAGGATGAACTCGCGGTTGAGCTTCTTGACCACCAGGCGTTCCAGCGGAGCCGGCTCTGGCGCAGCCGGCTCGGTTGCGGCGGGCGATGCCTGCGCTGGTACCGGCCTTGTCGCGATCTGGCTGTCCAGCCACAGTCGGTAGATCCAGAACGCCTGCAGGCCGGCCAGGATCAGCACGTACGTCACCAGGTCCTTGCGATATTCGTAGATCCAATCAGCCCACCATGCCCCGAAGTTGTAATGCGCATGCATCAGCCCATAACCGAGCTTGCGCAACAGCACCATGCCACCGACATGGATCAACGAAAACACCGGTGTGGCCGCGAGATGCACCGGCACCGCCCAGCGCCAGCTGCGTGCGGTGATCGGCGCGTGCCTGTACAGCCGTGCGACGAACGGGATCAGCACCCACAGCAGCAAGGCGCTGGAATATTCCCAGATCGCCGGTTTCCACCATGGCAAGCGCGCGCCGTCGCGCCCGAAATTGGCGAGATCGGTGAACACGTTCATCGTGCAGATCGCGGCGACGATGCCGCCGAACATCACGATCTGCCAAGCCAGCACCCGGCGATCGATGCCGGCTTCCGTGAGGCGCGGGGCAGGCGCTGCCATGACCGTTGCGCGAATCAGACGTCGCGTGCGAGATCGGCGGCGAGGCCGCTGTAAGTCGCGGGCGTCAGCGCCAACAGGCGTTGCTTGTCGGCGGCCGGCAGGTCGAGCGAGCCGATGAATGTCTGCAGGGTGTCGCGGGTGATGCCCTTGCCGCGCGTCAGCGCCTTCAATTGCTCGTAGGGTTCGGGCAAGCCGTGGCGGCGCATCACGGTCTGGATGGCTTCGGCCAACACTTCCCAGCTCGCATCGAGATCGGCGGTGATGCGATCGGCGTTCACTTCCAGTTTGCCGAGGCCTTTTTCCAGCGACGCGAAACCGATCAGTGTGTGTCCGAAGGCCTCGCCCAGGGCGCGCAAGGTGGTGGAGTCGGTGAGGTCGCGTTGCCAGCGGCTGATCGGCAGCTTTTCGCTGAAGTGGCCGAGCAGCGCGTTGGCGACGCCGAAATTGCCCTCGGCGTTTTCGAAATCGATTGGATTGACCTTGTGCGGCATGGTCGAGGAACCGACTTCGCCGGCTTTCAGCTTCTGCCGGAAGTAACCCAGCGAAATGTAGCCCCAGAGGTCGCGCGCGAGATCGACGAGGATCGTGTCGATGCGGCGTTGCGCGTCGCAGATTTCCGCAATGCCATCGTGCGGCTCGATTTGCGTGGTGTATTTCTGCCATTGCAGACCCAGCGACTCGACGAAGCGCTTCGAGAACGCGCGCCAGTCGATGTCCGGATAGCTGATGGTGTGCGCGTTGAAGTTGCCGACCGCGCCGTTGATCTTGCCGGGGATGTCGATGGCCGCGAGTTGCGCGCGCTGGCGTTCCAGTCGCGCGACGACATTGGCCATTTCCTTGCCGAGCGTGGTGGGCGATGCGGTCTGGCCGTGGGTGCGCGAGAGCATCGGCAGGTCGGCGTTGGCGTGCGCGAGGTCGCGCAGCTTCGCGATCGTCTTGTCGGCTTCGGCCAGCAGCACGTGCTCGCGCGCGTCGCGCAGCATCAGGGCATACGAAAGATTGTTGATGTCTTCCGACGTGCAGGCGAAATGCACGAATTCTTTCGCCTGTTTCAGCGCCGCATCGTCGCCGATGCGTTCCTTGATGAAATACTCGACCGCCTTGACGTCGTGATTCGTCGTCGCCTCGATCTGCTTGATACGCGCGGCATCGGGGACAGAAAAATCCTCGGCAATCTTTTGCAGGCGCGCGCGCGCCGCGGCCGGAAATGGTGGAAGCTCCGCGATGCCCGTTTCATCGGAAAGCGCGATCAGCCACGCGATCTCCACCGCGACACGCCGGTGCATCAGGCCGTATTCGCTGAAGATCGGACGCAAGGCGTCGACTTTGGACGCGTAGCGGCCGTCCAGCGGCGAGAGGGCGGTGAGGGGATCGAATTGCATGCGGGCGTTCCGTGGTGTCGCGAAAGCGGCATTGTAATGCCGACCGCTCGTTATAATGAGCGGCTTTCCTGCCGGGATTTTCATCAATGCCGAACTTCCGCACCGAACACGACAGCATGGGCGAACTGAAGGTGCCCGCGGACGCACTTTGGGGCGCGCAGACCCAGCGCGCGGTGGACAATTTTCCGATCTCGGGACTGGCGCTGCCGCGCGATTTCATCCGCGCGCTCGGATTGATCAAGGCGGCCGCCGCTGATGCCAATCTGAAGCTCGGCCATCTGAAGTCGACGCAGGCCGCGGCGATCCGCAAGGCCGCACAACGCGTGGCGGCGGGCGAGTTCGACGCGCAGTTCCCGATCGACATTTTCCAGACCGGTTCGGGCACCTCCAGCAACATGAATGCCAACGAGGTGATTGCGCACATCGCCACGCGCGACTCGAGAGCGAAGATCCACCCCAACGACCACGTCAATTACGGGCAGAGTTCCAACGACGTGATCCCGACCGCGATCCATGTCAGTGCATCGCTGGCCGCACGCGAGCAATTGCTGCCGGCGCTGAAGCATCTGCAGAAGACCATCGACAAGCGCGCACGCGAATTGAAGAAAGTCGCCAAGACCGGTCGCACGCACTTGATGGACGCGATGCCGGTGACATTTGGCCAGGAACTGTCGGGCTGGTCGGCGCAGGTCGCATCGGGCATCGCGCGGGTCGAGGATGCGTTGAAGCGCATGCAGCGGTTGCCGCAAGGCGGCACCGCGGTCGGCACCGGCATCAACGCCGACCCGAAGTTCGCCAAGGCTTTCTGCATCGAACTGTCGAAGGCGAGCGGTGTGAAGTTCGCGTCGATGGACAATTTCTTCGAAGGCATGGCGTCGCAGGATGCCGCCGTCGAGTTGTCCGGGCAGTTGAAGACGCTGGCGTGTTCGCTGATGAAGATTTCGAACGATCTGCGCTGGATGAATTCGGGGCCGCTCGCGGGCCTCGGCGAAATCGAACTCGTCGCATTGCAGCCGGGTTCGTCGATCATGCCGGGCAAGGTCAATCCGGTGATTCCGGAAGCCATGACCATGGTCTGCGCGCAGGTGATCGGCAACGACGCGACCATCACGATCGGCGGCCAGGCCGGCAATTTCCAGTTGAACGTGATGCTGCCGGTGATCGCCTACAACCTGCTGCAGTCGATCGTGATCCTTGCCAACGCCTCGCGCCTGCTCGCGGACAAGGCCATCGCTGGATTCAAGGTCAACAAGCCGCGTGTCGACGAGGCGCTGGCGCTGAACCCGATCCTGGTCACCGCCCTGAACCCGGTGATCGGTTATGAAAAGGGCGCTGCCACCGCCAAGCAGGCCTACAAGCAGAAGCGCCCGATCATGGACGTGGCGCTGGAAACCACCGGCTTGTCGAAAGCCGAGTTGAAGAAGCTGCTCGATCCGGTGGCATTGACCAAGGGCGGTATCCACGGGAAATAGTCGGGATCAATGTTTGCGGGCGAAGCCGCCCGCACTGTCGTCATTCCGGGGCATTGCCGGCTTCCTCGGCGATGAACCCGGAATCGGTGTGTTTCCCAACGCGAACCGATTCCGGGTTCCGTCCGCAGACAGCGCGGACTGCCTCGGAATGACGATGGCTGGATGCGATGGGGCCAGCCGAACCCGTTGCGCTTCGGCTAAACGGTGGAAACGGCCGGAACCGCCCGCGTACCGCACGCCAGCAGCAAGAACCCCGGTCGCGATCTTCGCGATGAAGTCGGTATCCAGCCGACTTGCACCGCGTTGCTTCAGTCCGGCGCCTTCAGGCTGTTTAGGCCGCCGCGTCGGTCACGTTTCGGGGAATGGCGCTGGCGTCGACGCGATGCTGGCTGACCGTTCAACCGGGACGGCGTCGATCGTCCGCGGCCAGTTCCACGCGTACCCGCACACCGCGAGCGTCAGCAGGATTTCCACGACGCCGAGCGCCTGATAGAAACGCCATGCGCCGGGCAGCGTAAGCACCATCACCGCGCTGTACACGAGGCCCAGCACCACGTTGGCGGCGCGATTCCAGCGGGGTTTCAAGACCATGCACCCGATCGGCATCAGGCTGGGAATGGCCATCAGCGCCGTGGTGCCGAGCAGCACGTTCTGGGTGGTGGGGCCCAATGGCCCCATCCGGCCGTCGAGCATCGACTGCAACATGCCTGGGACATACAGTCCGAAGTAGTCGCCGTAGATGTAACAAAACACCACCGATGCCCACAGCATCGCGAGCTTCAACTGGATGGGTGGCGTGAAGCTCTGCAGGGGGCGTGCTTTGGGCATGTCAGATACTCGCGGCAGGCAGAGTGGCGGGTGGGCGACGCAAGCTGCGGCGCGCGCCGAACACGAGCAACCACAACATGAAGAGGATTTCGACGAATTGCAGCGGAGCCGAGATACCGGTAACGACATCGTCGAATTGCGGCAGCACCGACCAGGTGATGCTTTGCGCAAGGTAGGCGACGCCATTGAGTGCGAGACCCCAGCCGAAAATCTTCGGCAGGAACGGGGAACGGAATATCAACAGCGCCAGCGGCACCAGCCACAGACCCCAAAGCACCATCGCGGCGCCGATTTCCTGTCCGTGCAGTTTCAGGAACAACAACGCCAGGGCGTCGCGCTGCGGCTTGTCGAACACGGAAAGAAAGTCCGGGCCGCGCGCAATCAGCAACACCGCGGCGTCATTCAACACGTTGAAAAAATAGATGGCGGCTTGCAACACGCCGCCCAGGATCACCGTCAACGTGGCCAGTGTGCGATCGACTTGCGCGAACAGACGATAAAACGCGAGCGTCAGAAACAGCATCAGCACGCCCGTGAGCAGGTCCGAGAAGATGCCGAGACGAAACAATCCTTCGTGCGCCAGGATGTTCGACATGGTCGCGCCGGTGTCGTCGGTGACGAACAATCGCATCGGGATGTAAACGAGCCGGACCGGCGCGGCAATGATCACCAGCAGGTACAGCAGGCCGGCAATGCGGGCGTTCCGGTCGGATGCCGTCATCGCCGAGCATCCGGCGTGCTGGCCACGTCGAAGCTGTCGGCGACGTCCTTGCGGCAATCGTCGACATCCTTCGGCGTCAGCGTGGCATAGGGTTTGAACGCGGGCAGGTCGGCGGCCAGTTGCTGCTGGGTCGCCATCAGTTGCGGCAGGCGCGCGCACAATTGTTCGGAGGCTTGGCGAACACTGGCCAGCCGCTTGTTCATGCCGGCTTCGATGGTGTCGTCGGATGCGCCGAATAGCGCCGCGAACACCATCGGCACCACGGCGCGCCTGCCAACATCCACGCCTTCGTGGCCGATGGCAATACCCCGTTGCGCGATCCCGATGGACTGCGCGCGGTAGGCCAGCAGCTCATTGCGCTGTTGCGGCGTGATTGCCATGCGCGTTCCGTCGATCAGGAAATCGCCGCCGGGCGTGATGGCCGCGTCGGGCACCTTCTCGCCCTTCGAAGTGAGCGCGGTGTCTTCCGTCGCGAGTTCTCGCGAGGCGGCGTCCAGTTCGTTGTCGGCCGTGCGGAAGCTGGCACAGCCAGCAAGCAGGGTCAGGCCACATGCCAGGGTGGCGACGCACGCGAGTCGAAAGCGGCTCATGTTGAACTCCCCGTGTTGAATTCGGCGAAGGGTCGCGCGGCTTGGGTTCTGACACTCAATCCGATCGATGGTTATCGTCATCGTTCAACGCATTCGTTCGGCAGTCGTCGATGTCCTGCCGGGTCATGGTCGCGTAAGGTTTGAACGCGGGCACGTCGGCCGCCAGTTTTTGCTGGCTCGTCATCATCGCGGGCAGGCGATTGCAAATCTTCACCGCGGCCTCGCGGATGCCGGATGCCTGCGCTTCCACGTGCTGTCGGATCTGCTGGTCGGATTCGCCGGCCAGCACGCCAGCGATGGCCGCGCCTGCCGCACTCATGCCGAGCGAAGCGCCCTGTTTGCCGATTTCAACGCCTTGTTGGGCCACACCGACGATCTGCTGGCGATAGGCCAGCATTTCGGTGCGCTGCGCGGGTGTCAGCGGCACGGCCTTGCCGGCAATCAGGAAATCGCCCTGCGGCGTGATCTCGGCCTTCGGCTCGCTGTCGTCACCGTCGGAGATGCGGATGTTTCTGGTGGCGATCTCCGCGCCGACCTTGTCCATTGCGCGGTCGATGGCGCTGGTGATCGGTGTGTCCGGCGATGGGGACGTGCCGGGTGCCGCCGAGGATGCCGGTGCTTGTCCCGCGCTGCAGGCGCTCAGCAGGGCGAGACTCGATGCGACGCAGAAGACGGAAAGTTTGCGCAAGATCATGGCTGGCTCGATGCGGAGGAGTCGGAATCGTTGGTCTTGCCGGTTTGTCGTGACGCTTCGTGGCGCATCGAGGCGTCGGAGCCGGTGTCTGCCTGCATTGAGTAACTGCGTGACGTCGATGTGACTTTGCGGCCGGCCGCGTAGGTCGTGGTGCGGGTTATCTTGCACTGCACTTGGTCACTGGATGCATAGGGCTTGAACGCGGGAATCTGATCCGCGAGCGTCTTCTGGGTGGCGCCCAGTGCGTTGACGTCGTCGCACAGCGCATCGGCTGCGGCTTCGATGCTCTGCGATTGGGTGTCCAGTTGTTTGTCGGCCGAGGACGAGTCGCCATGGAAGATCGCACGGACCGCTGCCCCGATGCTGTGCGTGGCCATTTGCACGCCTTGTTTTCCCACCGCCTTGCCGGAGTCCATGACGTCGCGTGCCTGCAGGTAGTAATGTTTGAGCAGTTGCCGTTGTGTGGGCGTGACCGTGACGGCGTTGCCATCGATGCTGAGGCCGCCATCGCGACCAATGTGGGCATCGGGATGCCCCAATGCGTGCACCACGATGCCGTTCGAATCGAAGGTGATGCTGTTGCCGAGCGTGTTGACGCCGGGCGAGCAGGCGGCCAGTGCCGCGGTGATCAGAATGGCGCCTGCGAGGGTCAGTGTTGTCTTCATGACTTTCTCCCGAGCGAGGGGTGATCAGGCTTCATCGCGCCAGCGGCGGAACCAGATCGCGGCGGCGATCAAGGCGATGCCCACCGCGGCGCCGATCCACATTTCGGGCATTGCGAACGCGCGCCCCATGGACCCGTAGCTGATCGCGCCCAGTTGGTCGCCGTCGATGAAGTTCACGCCGTGCGAAATCGCGTCGGGCGCGATCCAGCTTGCCGGAACCACGCTGAGCAAGGCGCGCCCGACCAGGTCGCCCCAGAAAAACCGGGTGTCGATGTTCGGCAGGCCGAGCAGGCCGACCCAGAAGTTCAGCACGCCGGCCACGATCGGGATCACCACCGCCCACAGGAACGGCTTGCTGCGCACCGCCGCCGACCACATCAGCAGCCAGCCGACCGTAGGCAGCGCCCACACCGCATCCACCGGGATCATGGCCAACAGATGCACCCACAACGCGAAGGGCTCGGTGTGCGCCCACAGCAGCCCGAACGGATTCACGCCGTGCGCCAGGAACCATCCACTGACGATGATCTGGGCGCCGATGTAGCCGGCCAGCGTCACCAGCATCGCGATCACCGGCGCGATGAAGATCGCGGCGATCACCTTGGAGAGCACCGTCGAGGTGTCGGAAACCGGCAATGATTTCCAGAACAGGATGCTGCGATCGCGGCGGTCGTCGTACAGCGCGCCCAGCAGGTAGAAGAACACCACGAAGAACTGCACCACCCCGGTGATGAAGGCGAACAGCAACATCGTGGCGTCGAGCGCCTTGACCAGTTGGCCGATGTCGTGGGCGGAGGCGCTGCGCAGCATTTCGCTGAGATTGGCGGCACCCATGTGCACGGACATGTTGACGCCCATGCGGGCCCGGAACACTTCCCCGGCGATGATGCCAAGGATGGTGATGCCCAGGATCACCCCGGCCGCAGTGACCTGCGCCCACAGGAATCCTCGCCGCGATTCCCAGTACTCGCGTTTCAGCAACCAGGCAAACGGCGATTTCAAAATCGCGTTCATGCGTAGGTTCCTTTCATGATGGCGACGAACAAGTCGGACACCGAAGGCCGCTTGACCTCGCCCAGTTGTGCCAGTCGTTCGGGATCGGCACTGTCGTACACGAAGATGCTCTTGCCGAATACCGCGGCGCGCTCGTCGATGGGTTTCAGCGCGCGCGCGGCCTCGATCTTGTCGGCGTTCACCAGCACTTCGGCGAAGCGTGCGCCCATTTCTTCCATGGTGGCGCCCAACGCGACCTTGCCATCGCGGATGAACAACAGGTCGGTGAGGATGTGTTCCACTTCTTCCACCTGGTGGGTGGTGATGAGGATGGTCTTGTTCTCGTCGAAGTAGTCCTCCAGAAGGCTCTGGTAGAACTGCTTGCGGTAGAGGATATCCAGCCCCAGCGTGGGTTCGTCCAGTACCAGAAGTCGTGCATCGATGGCCATCACGATGGCGAGGTGCAGCTGCACGATCATGCCCTTGGACATCTCGCGCACTTTCTGGTTGGCGTGCAGCTTGGTGCGGCTGAGGAAGCGCTCGCACTTGGCGCGATCGAAGCGCGGATGCACGCCGGCCACGAAATCGATGGCTTCGTGGACGCGAATCCAGCGGGGCAGGGTCGCGACGTCCGCGATGAAGCACACCTCGCGCATCAGCTGCGGGCGTTCGCGGCGCGGGTCCATGCCCAGCACCTTGAGGTCGCCTTCGAAGTCGGTCAGCCCGAGAATCGCCTTCAACGCAGTGGTCTTGCCCGCGCCGTTGGGTCCGATCAGACCGACGATGCGGCCGTTGCCCACCTCGAAATCGGCACCGTCCAGCGCCACGGCATTCTTGTAGCGCTTGGTGAGTCCACGCGCGTGGACCACGATTTCGGATCCGGCCGCCGGCGGGGTGGCGGGTCGTTCCGCGATGGCTTCGGCTGCTGCGTTCATCACGATTCCCTCTTGTGTGATTCTTGCGCTGGCGTGGCCAGCAATTTCTGGGTGTCCAGGCCCATGCGTTCGATGCGCGCGCGCAGGCGCGGCCATTCTTCACGCAGGAAATGTTCGCGTTCGCTCCGGAGCAGCGCGTCGCGCGCGCCATCGGTGACGAACATGCCGAGGCCGCGGCGTTTCTCCACCAGCTGCTCGTCCACCAGTTCCTGGTACGCCTTGGAAACGGTGAGCGGGTTGATCTGGTAGTCGGCCGCGACCTGGCGAACCGAGGGCAGGGCGTCGCCCTCGTTCAGCGCGCCGTCCAGGATCATCGCCACTACGCGTTCGCGGAGCTGGCGGTAGATCGGGACGTTGTCGTTCCAGGTTACGCTCATGGCTTCAATCCCGGCGGTGATGTTTCCGTCCCCGCATCACATTCGCGAGGCCCCTGCAGGATCGCATTACGCACCGGCTTCGCTGGACGCGAACGAGTAGTAAGGCATGGCCGCATCGGCGCGGGCCGATGAACCCGAAGCCGAGCCGCTCTTCTGACCCTGCATGTGCAGTTCGCGAAGCTGGGCGCTGGAAGGCGTCACCTCGATGGTGGGCAGCGTGGTGATCACGGTCGTGGCTGTGGCGTTGATGGCCGCGCGCGAAGCATCGGCGGCGGCATTGCTGTAGTTGGCGATACCGGCCATCCCGGCGGCGGTGATCAGCATGGCGGCGGCGACGGCGATGGATTTGCGGGCGTTCATGATAGGCCTCCTTAGTGACCTCGTTGACCAGTGTTGTAGTGAACTATAACACCAGTTTTCGGCCCGTCAATACCCCCTGCCATCAGTCATGGTTCAAGCCGCGGCGCAGCGGCTTCCGTGGGGTGACGATGATTGGTTCGTCGGGCGGCCAGAAAACTGCGCGAGCGCATGAATGAACCCTGTCGTGACGCCGTGGTCCATAGCGTTGCTCGTTGCCATTCCGCGGCGAAACACGCAGAATGGTGCGTTCAGTGACGCATCACCGCGCCATCAGCGCGCCAGCCATCCAACATCAGAGGACAACACCGATGAAGCAGATCATGCGGCCGAGCCTGGCCGCCGTTGCCGTGATCGCCGCACTTGGCGTCGCAGGTATTTCGCAGGCACAAACCAAATCGACGGCGACGGCGACGGTCGACAAGGCCAAGGCGAGTGAGATCGTCGGTTACGAACTCGCCGGCCGGTATCCGGACTGGGCGCGTGATCTGGTGAATCCGCAGCAGGTCGGCCAGGCCGTGACCCGCGCGTTGCAGGGCCAGAAGCCCAGCATGAGCGAAACCGAAGCACAGAGCGTCGCGAAGGCGTTCGGCGAACAATTTGCTGCACGCGCCAAGCAGCATTACGACCAGGTGGCCGCGCAGAACAAGCAGGCGGGTGATGCCTTCCTCGCCAAGAACAAATCGCAGCCCGGCGTGCACGTCACGTCCGATGGCTTGCAGTATCAGGTAGTCACGCAAGGCACCGGCGCCAAGCCGAAGGCCACCGACACGGTGCAGGTGAACTACACCGGTTCATTCGTCAACGGTCAGGAATTCGATTCTTCGGCCAAGCACGGCTCCGGCCCGGCCAAGCTCGACCTCTCCAACGTGTTCCCCGGTTTCAAGGAAGCGTTGATGCTGATGCCGACCGGCAGCCACTACAAGTTCGTGATCCCGTCCGATCTCGCCTACGGCTCCGAACCGAAGAACGGCTTCCCGCCGAACGAAACGCTGGTCTTCGACGTCACGCTGGTGAAGATCGGCGCGCAGTGATTGCGGCGATCCAGTGACAACAAAAAACGCGGCCTTCGGGCCGCGTTTTTTGTTGTGCGGTTGTCGAAGCGAGGGAGTAAACGTAAAACGTAAAACGTAAAACGTAAAACGTAAAACGTAAAACGTAAAACGTAAAACGTAAAACGTAGGAGCGGGATGCGCGAGGGCGCTGCTTTTTCCCTTTACCTTTACTCTTTACTGCCTTTACCCGTGCGCAATCGCCTCGACGCGCGCGGCGCAGATGAAATCATTCATCGACAGGCCGCCGACATCGTGCGTGGACCAATGCACCACGCAGCGGTTGTAGCCGACTTCGAGATCGGGATGGTGATCCTGCCGATTGGCCATCCAGCCGATCGCGTTGACGAAACCCAGCGTTTCGTGGAAATTCCTGAAACCGAAGGTTTTCGCGATCGACTTGCCGTCGAAGGCCAGTTGCCATTCCGGCAGCAGCGCCAGCAACTCGCGCACGCGCGCTTCGCTCAGCGCATGCTCCTTGCCTTTGCGGGGTTCGCAGTGCAGCGCGGCCAGCTCGGCGAGGTCCATGTCGGTGCGCTCAGTTGCCGCCCTGGATCTTGCCGTGCAGGTCGGACAGCTTGCTCGGCAGGCTGGAGAAGTACGCGGCCAGGTCCTTGATGTCCTGATCGCTCAGCGGCGCGGCCATGCCATTCATGATGGCGTTGGTGCGCTGGCCGTCCTTGTATTCGTGCAGGACTTGCGCGAGGTAATCCTGATACTGGCCGGCAAGCGCGGGATAGTTCGGCGCGATGCCGTTGCCATCGGTGCCGTGGCAGGCTGCGCAAGCCGCGGACTTGGTCTTGCCGTCGGCGGCGTTGCCGTTGGCCGCCGACGCCGTGCCGGAGCTAAGCGCCAGCGCTGCGGCCACGAGGGAAACGAGAATGGTGCGTTGCTGCATGGTCGGTCCCCTCAGTTCTTGTGCAGTTGCTTGGGCGCAAGGCTGGACAGATAAGCCGCGATGTCCGCGATCTGCTGCTCGGTCAGGCTGTGCGCTTGCGCATTCATCGTGGGGTATTTGCGCGCGTCGTTCCTGTACTCATTGAGCGCGTCGATGAGGTACTGCTCGTTCTGTCCCGCGATGCGCGGCACGTGGTATTCGGGGTTCACCGATTCGTATCCGGTGATGCCGTGGCAGCCGTGACAGGTGTACACCTCGACCTTGCCCTGGGCGGGATCGCCCTTGGCGAAAGCGCTGGACGCGAAACATACGAAACCCGCCATCAGGACGACGGTCAGCATCGATCGGATCATGTTTCTGTGGTTCCCTGCAGGCGGCTCGCGCCGCGTGGCAAAGCCGGAAGTATAGCTTGTGCCCCGCCGCCGGGGGCAAGCCTGCGCGCGTCAGTGGTACATCGTCAACCCGAATGCGACGCCGCATGCGCCTGCTGCATCGTGTCGATCGCAAGCGCCGAATGCGCGTACGCACCACCCGCGCGCATTTCGGCGGCAACCCATATCGCTTCCATGATCTGCTGCTCGGTCGCGCCTGCTTTCAATGCAGCTTTCGTGTGGCCCTTGATGCAATACGGGCATTGGGTAGTGTGCGCGACGGCCACCGCGATCAACTGCTTGGTCACGCCCGGCAAGGCGCCGTCCGCGAACACCGCGCGGCTGAAATTCTGGAAAGCTTCGAGTGGAGCGGGCGCCAGTTCGTGGCGTTTGCGCGCAATGTCCACGCTGGATTCGGGATACATCGGATGGTCCATGTTGGTGTCCTCGCAATGCAAAACAAACACTTTACGCCGATCACCCGCGCAAGCGTTGTCGGTGGTCAAGGCGCGATCACGGCCAACGCGGATACTGGGGCAGTTTGCCAAGTCGTGCGGGTAATGGTCTGATGGCGACATGAGGACGTGGCGCTCCATGCTGTGGGGTGTGATCGCGTTGCTGATGACAGCGACTTGCGTGGCCGCGCCCCGATCGCCGATGGCGCATCCGGCCGCCATCGTGCTGCGCGTCGACGGCCCGATCAGTCCGGCCAGCGCCGATTACGTGGTACGTGGCATCGAGCAGGCCGATGCGATGCACGCGGCGGCGGTCGTGCTGGAACTCGACACGCCCGGCGGGCTTTCGAGTTCCATGCGCGACATCATCAAGGCGATTCTCGCCTCGCCGGTTCCCGTGATCGGTTACGTTGCGCCGTCGGGTGCACGCGCGGCCAGCGCCGGCACCTACATCCTGTACGCGTGTCATGTCGCGGCGATGGCGCCCGCCACCAACATGGGTGCAGCGACACCGGTTTCGTTGACGGGTGGCGGCAGCGTGCCGCTGCCGGGGTCCAGCAGCGGCAAGCCCGCAGCGTCCGGCGAAAGCACCGAAATGCGCAAGGTCACCAACGATGCCGTCGCCTACATCCGTGCGCTCGCCGAGCGACGCGGCCGCAACGCGGACTGGGCGGAGAAGGCGGTGCGCGACGCGGTGAGCGTGTCGGCGGACGAGGCGCTGAAACTGCACGTGATCGACCTGATGGCGCCGGACATTCCGACGCTGCTGGCCGACGTGGATGGGCGGAAGGTCGAAACCGCGGCGGGCTCGCGGGTACTGCAGACGCGTGGCGCGAGCCTCGAAACCGTCACGCCCGGCGCGCGCAGCCAGTTCCTCGGCGTCATCGCCAATCCATCCGTCGCCTACATCCTGCTGTTGCTCGGACTCGGCGGGCTGGTGATGGAAGGCATGCACCCGGGCGGCGTGCTGCCGGGCGTGGTCGGGGCGATCTGCCTGTTGCTGGCGTTGTACGCATTCCAGTTGCTGCCGGTGAACTTCGCCGGATTGGGGCTTATCGTGCTGGGCGTGATCCTGATCGTTTCTGAAGCCTTCGTGCCGGCGTACGGCGTACTCGGCACCGGCGGCGTGGTTTCGTTCGTGATCGGCTCGGTGATCCTGATGGACACGGGCGTGCCGGGCTACGGCATCGCGCTGCCGGTGGTGGTCGGCATCGCGATCGCGGCGGCGGCCATTTTGGTCGGTATCGTGTGGATGGCGATGCGTTCGCACAAACGCCCGGTGGTCAGCGGTCGCGAGGAAATGATCGGAGCGATCGGCGAAGTGGTGGCCGATTTCGAAGGCCGCGGTGCGGTGCACGTGCACGGCGAGCGCTGGCAGGCGCAGTCCGAGGTGCCGCTGGCGCGCGGTCAAGCCATCTCGGTCACCGCCATGCATGGCCTGGTTCTGGATGTGAAACCCTTGGCTATTCCGAAGGAGGCACCCCCGTGAGCATGTATCCCGTCATCGCGGTGATCGTCATCATCGTTCTGATCATCCTGCTGTCGTCGATCAAGATCCTGCGCGAGTACGACCGTGGCGTCGTATTCCTTTTCGGCCGGTTCCAGGCGGTGAAGGGGCCGGGCATCATCATCCTGGTTCCGATCATGCAGCAGATGGTTCGGGTCGACCTGCGCACGATGGTGGTGGAGGTGCCGCCGCAAGACGTGATCTCGCGCGACAACGTGCCGGTGAAGGTCAACGCGATGATCCTGTATCGCGTGATCGATCCGGAAAAGGCGGTGATCCAGGTGGAAGATGCACGCGAGGCCACCAGCCAGCTCGCCCAGACCACGCTGCGCTCGGTGCTCGGCCGGCATGAACTGGACGAAATGCTGAGCGAGCGCGAGAAGCTCAACGCTGACATCCAGGGCATCCTCGACCAGCACACCGACGCCTGGGGCATCAAGGTTTCCAACGTCGAAATCAAGCAGGTGGATCTCGAAGAAAGCATGTACCGCGCGATCTCGCGCCAAGCCGAGGCCGAGCGCCAGCGGCGCGCCAAGATCATCAACGCCGAGGGCGAACTGCAGGCGTCCGAGAAGCTGATGCAGGCGGCGCAGACGCTCATGGGGCAGCCGCAATCGATTCAGTTGCGCTACCTGCAGACACTGGTCGAAGTCGCGGGCGACAAGACCACCACCATCGTGTTTCCGCTGCCGCTGGACCTGCTTGAGCCTTTGCTCGGGAAACTGCGCAAGTCGGCCGGGGATACGCCGCCCGCGCCGTGATCACGGCGCGGCGCGTTCAAACGCGCGCGGACTTCACCAACAGGTGCTTGGCCAGCGCGCCGTGCACGTAACCGATCGCGCGCACGAGATGCAGCATGCCGAACAGCAGGAAGAAGCCGACCAGGAACATCCCTGCTGCGTCGGCCCAGCCCGGGATGTGCGCCCCGAAGCCCCAATTTATCGTCACGTAGCCGTTGACGAAATCGCGGCCCCAGCCGAAGAAGTCGAACGCCATCGCGATCGGCGTGAACATCAGCGCCAGCGACACGGCCGAAAGCACCACCACGGTCACGAAGTAGGCGATGCCGAGCGGCAGCATCAGGATCATGTAGAACAGCGTCGCCCAGGTGCGCGGGTCGGTCAGCATCTCGACGATGCGTTCGCGCCACGGCCGTTCGCGTTCGGTGTAGGGCGGCCGTCGCGGCATCCGGACGCCCAGCATGCCTTCCACGATGCGGCTTTCCAGCAGCGATAGCCCGCGCACCGACGCCATGAACAGCAGGAAGAAGGGCAGGCCGAAGATCATCACCGCAAATCCGCCCGACAGCGCCAGTCCGGTGACCGCCCAGGTGAAATAGAAGATGCCGGTGGCAAGCGCCAGCAGCATGTAAAACATGGCGCCGTACGTGTGCGGGTCCGCCAGCACGCCGAAGAAGCGGCCGAGTGCCGAACGTCGCGGTCGCGGTGGTGGAGAACGCAATGCGCGTGCCACGGTCTTCTCGGTGGTGCGGTAGATGTCCGCGACTTCTTCCGGCGCGCCATACGTGGTGGCGATCTTCGCGAGAAGCTCGGCCTCGCTCATGCCGGGATTTTCGGCCAGTTCCGAACGCAGGTGTTCCTCGGCGTCGTACAGCGCGTCCTGGATCATCGCCGGGTCGGCGCCCGCAAGCGCTGCCCGCAGTTGCGCGAGGTATTGCTTGATGGTTTGCGGCGTGGTCATGGCGTTGCTCCTCTCGCGCTGCGGATCGGCTTCGGACGAGGCATGTCGTTGTGACGGTCCGCGGGTGTGGTTGTGGACGAATGCATGTCTTTCCCTTCAACGATCGGCAAGCACGGAATCGACGAAACTGCGGGTGGAAGTCCAGGCGCCCGTCCATTCGCGCAGGACTTTCCGGCCGAGCGGGGTGATGCGGTAATAGCGTCGCGGCGGTCCGGCTTCGGAAGGTTCAACAAACGTGTCCAGCAATTCCGCCGCGCTCAGGTTGCGCAACACCGGATACAGCGCGCTCTGCTTGCCGACCAGCACGCCGCCGGCTTCGCGTTCCAGCCGTTTGGCGATCTGGTAGCCGTACAGTGGTTCGCGCGTGGCCGCGAGTACGGCCAGCAGCACCAGCGACACCGTGCCGGCGGCCAGTTCCTTCTCGAATTTTTTCAGGTGGACGTCTGTTTCCGACATCGCGAGCCGCTTGCAGCGCGTGTATAGGCGAGTACACTATAGCGCAGTTGACAATAGCGGCATGCGTCGGAAGTCATGGGTCGTGAGTCATGCTCCCCGCGATGCCGAAGCGGCGCATACTGGATGCGCGGTATGGATTCGCGGTGGCCGTCGTCGGACGGCGAGGAGGTCCAATGTTCGAACTCGGAATTCTGGTACTGGTGGCGGTCGGTGCGTGCTGGTTGTTCGGTGCGCTGATCGCCGGACTGTTCAAGCTGACCTTCGGCTTGATCGGCGCATTGTTCGGCGGCGTGTTCGCATTGTTCGCCGTAGGTTTCGCCGCGCTGCTGGTGGTGCCAATCGTATTGTTCGCGCTGCTGCCGTTGATGCTGCCGGCGCTGTGCATCGCCGCGCTGGTATGGCTGATCGTGCGTGCGTCGCGGCCGCATGCCAGCCCACCGCAGGCGGCGCCGACCGCGCATTGACGCACGCGCGGCATCCGTCATGGATGCCGCGCGGTAAGGGCAGTGGCATCAGCCCCGATCGAGATTGAAGCGCACCGGCACGATCACCCAGGCTTCGATCGCATGGCCGTCGCGGATGGCCGGATGGAAGCGCCACGCGGCGAGTACGTGCCCGCGCGCTGCATCGTCCAGCACGCGTGATCCGCTGCTGCGTTCGATCATCGCCTGTACCGGTTTGCCGGTCGGGTCGACCCGCACTTTCAACAGCACCGTACCCTGGAAACCGGCACGCAGCGCTTGCACCGGGTAAGCAGGGGGTGTGGCGGTTTCGTAGGCGATGGTGGCGTTGCTGTCGCTGGCGGCCGGAGCCGTGTTCGTTCCCGTCGAGATCGCGGTTGTCACCGGTGCGAGCGGTGCGAGGGTTTGCAATGCGGGGACGACGATCGAGGTCGCGTGCGTCGTCGCGACATGGATGCTCGGCGCCGCAACCTGCTTCACGACATGCAGCGTCGGTACGGCGGGTGGCGGGACCGGCGCAGGTGGCTGCAACACCGCGAACAACGCTTGCGGCGGTGGAGCATGGAACGTGTGCGGCGTGCTCGGCAGCAGCGCGAACAGCACGATCGCCAGGTTCAAGCTCAGGGTCAGCGCCATCGCGAAGGAACGGGTCGCGTGCGGCGCGCATTCGAACGAACTGGAGACTGCCATCGACGTCATGAGCCACCTCCTTGCAGTGAGGAACGTGGCCAAGGGCGCCGTGGGACGACGCCCCGGTCGGATTTCACGCTACGCTTTTGCTGCGGGTCGGACAAGTGCCGGCGCTGGCCGGTATGGGTTGTCCGGCGCCTTTCTCCGCTGATGCGTGGCAACGGTTACCATCGCCTCTCCCACGCCGCCGGAGCCAGCCCGATGCAGACGAACGACGACAGCATGCGCTCGGCGCGACGCCGTTTCCTGCAGACCTCGGCGCTCGGCGCGGCGGCCCTG
>Ga0207667_10001231_pt1 | contig 32100 bp, 24 predicted proteins | sample KBSCornC52_FD_184301 | JGI IMG/M metagenome (GOLD analysis project Ga0207667, IMG submission 184301) | Corn rhizosphere microbial communities from Kellogg Biological Station, Michigan, USA - KBS Corn C5-2 (SPAdes) (version 2) | ecosystem: Host-associated > Plants > Roots > Rhizosphere > Soil ...
GGTGGTGGTTTCCACGAGGGAGAGCACCGCACCGCACGAAACCACCACCCCCAAAAGTCTCTTTCGATCAAGCTTCCGCATCTATTTGTTCCTCCGGTTCTAAGAAGCGCGCGCTCGCGCGAGCAATGACGAGTCGAGTTAAACGGGCGAATTGAGCTTTGCGTTGCGTCGTGAACGAACGAGCGAGGGACGCACACAAACCTACATGTAATGTAGACAGCACTGGTCCAATCGCGAGTTCTGCGCAATTGCAGAGCTCATGCCGAGCCCGCAAATCCGCAACAAAGTCGATGCGCATCATCGCACAAAGCTCGACTTGCGCAGCTCCGTTTGTAGGTTGCTCAAGTCGCGCAGCGCGAGTTGAGCAACTTACAATGTGGGCAACACATGCCCGAACGGCACAATCGCCACGGCGAAACCCGCCAGTCCAGCACTTCGAGCGCCCGCTTGCGGCGCGCCACGCTCAAAGCGGCTTCTTCGGACGCGGCAAGTTGTACTCTCGCAAGCGATTTACGAGCGTCCGCCGCGAGAAACCGAGCAGCTTGGCCGCTCGCGTTTGGTTTCCGCCACAAGAAGCCAACGCGGCGAGCACGCGCTGGCGCTCGTCCTCGGCAGGTGAAAGCGAGACGGTGCGCGAGATCTCGAGCGAGCGCGCGGTGGTCGCGCGCTCGCTCGGGCCGCGCACCGGCGAAATGATGTCGGTCGTATCCGGATCAGCGACACGCGTATTCAAAATCGCGAGTTCGCCCGTATTCGACACGGCGGGCAGGCCGTCCAGCAAGAAATCATCGACCGAAAGCGAAGCGCCGCGCCGCACGAACGCGGCGAGCTCGATCACGTTCTTTAGCTCGCGCACGTTGCCGGGCCAGCCATGCTCCTGCAAACGCAACAACGCCGGAGCGCCGATGGTCGGCACGGGCAAACCATTTTTGCTACAAAATTGCTTGAGGAAGTGATTTGCGAGCGGCGCGATGTCGGCAATACGCTCGCGTAATGGGGGGACTTGAATCGTCACGGCGTTGATTCGGAACAACAAATCCTTACGGAATTTGCCGACGATCACGTCCTGACGCAAATCACGATTGGTGGCTGCGACGAAGCGCACGTCAATCGGTCGCGGTTCGGACGAACCGACGCGCGTGACCTTACGCTCTTCGAGCACGCGCAAGAGTTTGGCCTGAATCCCGAGCGGTAGCTCGCCAATCTCGTCCAGGAAAACGGTACCGCCGTCGGTCGCTTCGAGCAAACCGTGCCGCGAACGGAGCGCGCCGGTGAACGCGCCGCGCTCGTGGCCGAAGAGCTCGCTCTCGAGCAATGATTCGGAAAGCGCAGCGCAGTTGAGCCTCAAAAATGGACTTTTCGCGCGCGTCGAGTTGGTGTGAATCGTCTCGGCCAAGATTTCTTTGCCGACGCCGGTTTCGCCGGTCAAAAGCACGGTCAAGTTGCTGCCCGCGATGCGCAGGGCGAGTTGATATCTCTCGGCCATCACCGGGTCGAGGATGTGCTGGGCGAGGGCGGAGGCTTCCGGCGCGAGCACGCCGGGCGGCGGGATCGAGCGTGATACGCGCTCGCGCAGCTGCAGCTCGGCAAACACCGAACCGAGCCGCAGGGAATCTTTTAGATTGAGGGGCACTGGCTTTTGCGCCGACAAGCGCGCGCCGAGCACATGCTTGTTGCGCCGCGTCTGGTCGTCAGCGGGCGCTTGCGCGTCTTGCACCGAAGGCACGACGTACGTGCCGTTCGCGCTGCCTAGATCTTCGACTTCGACATTCGCGCCGACATGTAGGCAAAGATGATGACGGGATACGCTCGGATCATCGACCTGGATGTCGTTTTCCGGCGCGCGACCGACGCTGACTCGCCCCGCGTGCGGCAGGGCGTATGCGTGCGCCGCTCGCCCCAGATAAAAAACGAGTTCGCGCTGTGCTTCTTCCATTCGTGCGATCGTGTCGAGTCCGTAACGTATAGCAACGAGCGTACCACAGGCTCCGGAATCGAGCGGGCGGCGGCCCGCACCCCGTTTCGGCAGAGCCGCCGAATGCCCACAAAAGCTGCGACCCCAGTTGCGCAGCGCAAGTCGCGCAACGGCTTTGCCTTAGTCGCGCTAGCGGAGCACCCAGCGCGCCGCCGCGCGCGCGCGAGCTCGAGAATTCGCGCGCAATGTGGGGGCGCTGCGGCTCCCCGCCTTTGGCACGCGCCCTGCAGAAACCAACTCAGACAAAGATGAGTCGAAGTGCGATTGGAGCGGCGCGAGCGACCGCTCTCGCGGCGAACGTAGCCTGGATTTGCGCCGTGACAGTGATTGGTTGTGCCGCTATCGACCGAAGTGCCCCGTCTGCAGGCGGCAGCGCCGGAACGGAGCTTGCGGCAGGAGGGGGCAGCGTGAGTGCGGGGTCGAGCTCGAATCCGAGTGGTGGCGACACTACCAGTAGCGGCGGCACCGACACGGGTATCGGAAGTGGGGCGAGCTCCGGCGGGACGGTGGATCCCGGCGCGGGTGGTTCGAACACGCTCGGTGGAGCGCGCGACACCGCGGGCTCCAGTGGCTCGTCTGCGAGCGGCGCGGCTCAAACTGGCGGAAGGGGCGGAAGCGGCGGAAGCGGCGGAAGCGGCCCCACGATTGGAGCGTTATTCACCGGCACTCAGACACTGACCGGGCTCGACGACGGCTACTACATGCTCTCCGCATCCGTCACGAAGAACGGCGCGGGCAATTGCTATATCAGCGTCAAAGACTACGGCGGCGGGCCGGAGCGCATGACCAGTCTGCCGGTGAGCGCGACGCCGACGACGATCGTCACGCGTGGCGTACGAGTCTTGGGAGGCCAAGCAACGATCGGCTTTTATCAAGACGCGGACGCCACGGACTGCAAAGCGGGCAGCGCGAAGTTCACGCGCGACGACCTGCCGTATCAATTTTTGAAAGGCGGAGACGCGACCGAAGTTACGCGCAGCGAGGCGTCCGGCGTGATCTACCGTGAGACCGACGGTACCGCCGCTGATCCGTTCGTGATCCTGAAAAATCACGGCTACAACATGGTGCGGCTGCGGCTCTACAACGATCCCGGCAACCCTGATTTTTCTCCCTCGAATCAGATGCCGCCTTACGCTGGCCCGGCCGACATCCTGGCTTTGGCCAAGCGAGCCAAAGCCCAAGGGATGATGATCGAGCTCACGTTCCACTACAGCGACTATTGGACGAACGCGGGTACCCAGTGCTTGCCACACGATTGGGCCAATCTGACCGCCTTCTCCGACGTGAAGGCGGCGATGGCCAACTTCACGCAGGATTTCATGGCGCAAATGGCGGCCCAGGAAACGACCCCCGAATACGTCTCGATTGGCAACGAGACGAACGCGGGCTTGCTCTATCCGTTCGGTTGCGCGTACGTGTTGCAAGCTTCGCCGTATTGTCCGACCGAGACCTGCTCGGTCGCGAATTGGTCTCAGCTCGGTCAGCTCTACGGCGCGGCGTATGACGCGGTCAAAGCCGTTTCGCCGAGCACACAAGTGATCATTCACTTGGCCTACGACAACGGTTCGGGGCCCGCCGCGGCGTCGTCGAGCTTCAATTCGTATTTCAACAAGATCGCGCAAAATGGCGGCCGCTTCGACATCAAAGGGCTCACCTATTATCCGTTCTGGTCCCGCCAAACGGTGAACAACCTGGTGAGCATGGTGAACCTCGCGACCGCCGCTCCAGACGCGAAGCCCGTGATCATCATGGAATCCGGCTACAACTGGAACCCGACGCGGCAAAACGGCACGCTCGGTCAACTCACCGACGACGGACCCGAACCGTACCCGAGCACTCCCGAAGGCCAGAAGAACTTTTTGCTCGATCTCTACGCGGGCATCAAGAACGTGAACGGAGGCCGCTGCATCGGAAACCTGTACTGGGATCCGACGAACATCATCCCCAATAGCCAAGTCAGCAACACGGCCATGTTCGATTTCTCCGGCAAGGCACTGCCCGCGCTCGACGCGGCGCAATTCAACAACTGAGGGCGAGATGGCTTTCATCGACTCGGCACAGAGGCAGCATGCTGGCCTCGTTTCCCTGATCGCCGGGTTGATCATCGTCGTGCTGTCGTTGCTGCTCGCGTTCGAGACCCGGGCGTTTTTTCGCAGCCGGAAGCGGCGAAAAGCCACGATCCGGGCGAGGCCCCAGCATTCGCGCGCAAGCGGTCGCGCCGCCGGGAACGCGATTCGAGCGCTCGAGCCGGGCGCCCCGCGTGAGGGCGACGATCGCGATTCGTCACCGCAGGTACCGCAGGTGTTCTTGTTGTGTCAGGACGACGTCGAGCCGGACGAAGCGACGTTTCCTCATGCGCGCATTTGGGTCAGCGCGCGCGGCGATAGCGATGCCGGCAAAAAGCGGCCAGGAAACGAAGACAGCCTCTTGCTCCTGCCCGAGCACTCGCTGTTCGCGGTCGCGGACGGCATGGGCGGCTACCGTGGCGGAAAAACCGCGAGCACACTCGCGGTCGAAGCGTTACACGCGGCCTTCACTCAAACCGCGTTCGACGACGAATTCCAATCCGACGCACCGATCCCACGTCGCGGTCGCGAGCTCGCGACGGCGCTGGTCAAGGCCAACCGCGCGGTGTTCAGTGCGGCGCAAGCCACGCCGGAGCTCAACGAGATGGGGACCACGCTGGTCGCCGCGCGTTTTTCACCGGACAAGCGGCGCGTCTACATCGGACACGTCGGGGACAGCCGCTGCTACCGCTTTCGCGATGCGAAGCTGACCCAACTCACGACCGATCACACGATGCGGAACCTCGGCATGGAGGGGCCGCACGCGAACGACCTGTTTCGCGCCGTGGGCATCGACCCCAGTGTCACGATCGACTTGGTGGTCGACAGGCCGGAGCCAGAGGACATCTATCTGCTCTGCTCCGACGGCCTACCGAAGATGGTGAGCGACGAACGAATCGGTGAAGCGCTGCGCAACGAAGCAGATTTGGAAGCTGCCGTGTACCGCTTGATCGAATTGGCGAACGACGCGGGCGGCCGCGACAACGTCACCGTGATCTTGGTGCGCGTGCGTGAACGACTAGCGCGTGAAACCGAACTTTCGGACGGCTCGCCCGAGAGCCCAGCAGTCGAAGATGAGCGTCGGGACGCGAACGAGATTCCTGCGCCGATAGCCGGCGCCGAGCGAGGAAGCGCGCGATGACACCAAGCAGTGCGATGCCCCACTTCAAACGAAGTCCGACGCCACTTTCGTCGGCGCTCCTCGTGCGACCGAAGAGCGAAATCTTGTTCGAAATCTTCGACGGCACACTCGGGCGGGTGCACCTCGGACGCATGCTTTCAGGGACCGGCGCCGGGCGCCTCGTGCTTTTGCGCGAACTAGCGGGGCCTCCCACGCCCGAATTCGAAGCCGAGGTGGGGCGGGTCAAAGCGATCGCGCACCCGCGTCTCGCCAAGACACTCGGCGTATTTCGTGCAGCCGAAACCTGGCAGCTGGCGAGCGAATTCATCCCGGGAGTCACGCTGTTCGAACTCACACAACGGCTCGCGAGCCATGGCGAAAGAATGGATTCCGCGGTGGCCGCACGTGTGATGTTGGATGCGCTCCAAGGGCTCATCGCCGCGCGCGCGCTCTTGCCGCACACAGCCACGACGCCCTGCGTCTTCGCCGAGAGCATTTGGATAGCTGACTTCGGTGAAACGTTTTTGGCCGAGGTCTCGAGCTCGGCGCTCTTGGCTCACGCCGCGCTTGCCGATGCTGAAGACGAACGCGGCGGCGCGGAAGATCGCGATCTTCGCGCGGCGGGGCGCTTGCTGCTCGAGCTCGCCTGCGGTTCGACCGAAGCGAGCGCGCTCGAAGATCCGTTGATCCCTGCCGCGCTGCGTGAAGTGATTGCGCGCGCTACCGGCATGGCTCGAGCGCCGCGCTTCAGCTCGCTTGCCGCCTTCGTCGGCGCGCTTTCGGCGCTCGACGGCGGACTTGCCTCGGACGAGGCAGTGAGTGAAGAGCTGCACCGATTGATGGGTTCAGTGCTGCAGATCCGGCGTCAGAAATTGGCGATGGCCGAGCGCGGCGCAGCACAGCCGAGCGAGCAGGACGAGACCAAGTTCTTCCGCGCCGCCGCGCGCAACCAGCAGCAGGACACGGCGCGCCCGCCACCGCGCAGGATTTCGAAAATTCCGGCCGAAGCCGAAGTGATCCCGACGCCGACCCTGCCCGTCGCCGGGCGCTCCGAGCCGCCGGAAGATCCCACCATGGTCTTCCGGCGGCCGAACCTGGAAGAGGCTGCGTCGGGAGCCGAGCCAGCCACCGCAGCGCAAAGCGACTCGGCCCGAAGCGAAACCGCCCGCGACGAAGACGTCAGCGAAGCCGCATGGGTACCTTCGGCCTCGCAAGCTCCGCTGGATCTCGCACCGCCGGCACTGGACTTCGCGCCGCACGCGACGCGTGCCCCACGCATCGCGCTCCTGCTCGTGCTGCTCTTGGCGGGGGTCGCGTTCGTCGTTGGGTCGAGCGCGACTCGCGCGAAAAGCAAAGGCTCGGCTTCAGCGCAGCCGGGCTGGGTCCAGGCCGAGTTCGCCAAGCTGAGACAGCTGTTCTGACCTTCGCTCGCTTGAACACGAGCTACCAGCGCGCACTAGACCGTGCGCGCTGAACCCCCAATCCCGGCTCTCTTTCAACTGCTCGCTGGCACGAGCAGACCGTGTACTGAAGACGCGCGGCGGCGCGCTCGCGTTGCACGGCGCGCCGCTGCCCCCTGGCGAAGCTCAATTCAGGGCTTGAACTCGTCCATCACCGGAAGCGCGCGCGAATTGAAGTCGAACATCGCTTGGTTCTCCCAGGTGTCGCCGCTCGCCCGGTTGGTCGGGTCCCAACCGTTGCCCGGCACTGCCGTCCAGGTTGCTTCCCAATAATACGCGCCCAAACCTCTGCCATTCGGTACGGCGCGCACAATCGACATGATGTCACGGAAATTTGCCGCTTGGCCTGTGGGCGTCGCCGGATAACCGTCGCTGAGCTGGCTCTGGAGACCGATCAAGTTGTTCTCGTTGTCGTTGAAACCGAGCGTGAACGGATATCCTGTCTCGACCACGACCACTTCTTTGCCGTAGCGCGATGCCATGTCGTTCAAGTTGAATTGCAGCGCGCCGAGCGGGCCGTGCCAATACATGTAGTACGAAGCGCCGATCACGTCGAAATCCACGCCTTGTGCCGTGATGTTGTCGAACCACCAGCGGAAGGCCCCGTTGTCGCCGCCGTTCGCCAAGTGGAGCATGACTTTGGTGCGGGGCGAGCACAGCTTGACGGCCTTGTAGCCAGCCTTGAGAAAGCGCGCGAGATTCGGCCAATTCGGCGGGTTCCAGGTGCTGCCGTCGGGAAAGAGGATGCCGGAGTTGATCTCGTTACCTAGCTGGACCAGCTCCGGGGTCACGCCTTCCGCGCGCAAGCTCAAGCACGCCGCGAGTGTGTGCTCGAATACCGCCTTCTCGAGTTGATCGACGCTGAAGCTCGCCCAGGCCGCGGGTTTGTTTTGGGTGCCAGGGTCGGCCCAAGTGTCCGAGTAATGCAAATCGACGAGCACCCCGAGCCCGGCTTCTTTCGCGCGTCGACCCATCTCGGCAAGTTCACGAATGTTGTGGTGGCCATCCGCGGGGTTCACCCACACGCGCAGGCGGATCGCGTTCGCGCCGTGCTCGCCCAAGATGTCGAGCGCCGAGCGCTTCCTGCATTGATGCGTGCGCTCGTCATCGAAGTATTCGCCGCCGAGATCGAGCGACTTTTTCAGGCTCGAAACATCCGCGCCCAAGATCGACAGCGCCGCTTGGCCGGGCACGAGCTCGATGTCGTCATAATTCGACCATTCGCCGCCGGCCGCCGCGGAATGCAGCACAATCGTGCACGAACCGTGCTGGTGAAGCACGCGCGCCGAAACCACGATCTGCAGCCACTCGTCCGCCGGCGCGATCGGCAGGTACGTGCGCTCGACGCCGCCGCCGCAATCGAGTTCGAGTGAGGCGTCGTTTTGGCCGGTGCTGCGTTTGACCCACGCGCGCGCCGTGTACCAGCCGCGGTCGAGGCCGCTCACCGTTTGCCGGGTATCCACGCTGTAGTCATCGGCGCTCCAGTTGCTCAAGCGGAAGCTGCCGCCATGGCCGCCGAACTCGGTGAATGAAGCGTTCACCGAACCGCTCTTCGTCCAGCCAGTCGGCGTCGCGACGCCGGTGCCGTCCGTTTCGAAGCCCGGGTTGACCACCGTCGGCGTCGTCACGGCCGCGGCGGCACCGGAAATTGTCAGCATCAACAGCGAGACACACGAACCAATGAACGTCGATTTTCGCATGAACCTTCTCCTTGCTCGTTCGTTACTCAAAAACCGCGAGGCCCCACTTTGCTCGCCTGCACTCGTGTAGAGTTCGGGATCAGCCGCGCGTACCTTTCGTCCGCCTGAATCAACTTCTCGAATCCCACCCTTACTTACAAACACTCAATTGCGGGGCGTGCGCGCGTCGGGCAACTTGCGCGAAACGCGCGTGCTCGAGTCGAGCAACCCACGGCGTGCGCGCGTGCAATCGCGCGGTATGTGTCAGCCAGGGGATCGCCATCAGCGGCGCGCTCACTGGCCAAGGCTCAACTTTGCCGCCGGTTCTGCGGTAAAAGAGCCAGCCCTGCCAGCTCGTCGTCGGGTATTCTCGTGCGCCGTTTGATTCAACATTCGACCTCACGAATCTGAATTTGCAACGCGTGTGCCAGTCAGAATGACGGCGCGATCACGGCATCGTCCTTTTCAGTTTGTTCGCAGCTTCGTGTTTCGGTGCGCCGTCGCCGCTTTCATCTGGGTTTGCTCGGATCGAGCGAGCGCGCACTCTTGGTCCCTGAGCTGCGGTCAATGAGCGACAAACACCCACTCCCGGCGCGGTCTGCCGCGCATCACTGGCGAGATCGATGGAAGGGCAGGACGGTCCGGCTCTGGCACTCAGCGTTCGCTTGCAGCGCCTGGCTTCCCGTTCCATCGCGCGGAGCACTTCTTCGTCCACGTGAGCGACGCTCTCTTCGCGCGAGTTCGGGTCGCCGATACCAGTTCGAGCGGGGGCAGCTTCGCCGGAACGAATCAAAGTCGCCGAGCGAGTTTGAGTTCGGAGCCTGCACCCAGGGCGACTGTTTGTTGGATGGAAGCTCCTAAGTCTTTTCACGCCAGCGATCCAACTTGTCGCAGCTCTCCGTTCCGCGGCATCTCGGCGCATCACCCGGCGATCGGCGTGAGGGCAGCAATCCGCGGGCTGACGAGCAGCCAGCCAATGCCCTGACGCCGCGCGACCATTGTGCGATCGCGCTAGCCGCGCGAGCGGCCCTTGCCGTGTCAGGCGGCAAGGTCGACACTGTTGGCCGATGAGCGCAACGGTCTTCGCCGGCACCGCACGCTTCGAGCTGCGTCACCTGCTGGGCAGGGGCGGCATGGGAATCGTGTACGCCGCGTATGACCTGGAGCATCGCTGTGAGGTCGCGCTCAAACTCTTGCCCTCGCTCGGTCCGGCCGCAGCCGACCGACTCAAGCGTGAATTCCGTGTCGCACGCGGCACGCACCACCGCAACCTGGTGAGCCTGGGCGAGCTGATCGAGGAGGACGGCAATCTGTTCTTCACGATGGAGCTCGTCGAGGGCGTCGATTGGCTCTCGTATGTGCGCGGGCTCGACGCTTCGGCGCGTCCGGATCCCGCCGGCAGCGGCACGCACCTGCAGAGTCAGACGCTGTCATCGCCGCTGACCGAGCCGAGCAGAACCGTCGCTCGCGCGCGCATCCCTCCAACCGAGGCGTGCCCTGCGGCGGATCCGGCGCGGCTGCGCTCTGCTCTGCAGCAGCTCGCCCAAGGCCTCGCCTACTTGCACCGGCTCGGGAAGGTGCACCGCGACGTCAAACCGTCCAACATCCTGGTCACCGAAGAAGGGCGAGTCGTGCTGCTCGACTTCGGCCTCACCGTGGATCTGTCTCGCCGTCGAGGCGACGCGGATCTCGCGGGCGGCACCGCGCCCTACATGTCGCCGGAACAAGCGCGTGGCGCGCCGCTGACTCCGGCCTCGGACTGGTACAGCGTGGGCGTGGTGCTGTACGAGGCGCTCACGGGCCAGTTCCCGTTCACTGGCACCAACTCGCAGATCCTGCTCGCCAAACAGCTCTGCGACCCTGAGCCTCCGGAAAGGTACGCGCCCGGCTTGGCCCCTGAACTAAATGAACTTTGTCTGGCACTGCTCTCCCGCAATCCCGAGACCCGCGCAGCCAGCGCCGAAGTCCTCGCCGTCGTCTCGCCAGCGGGGTCGCCAGCGGTAGATTCCGTTCGCGGTACCGACCCATCTCGCTTCGTAGGCCGGGAAGATCTGCTCGCGTCGATGTTGCGCGCTTTCGACGACGCGGCATCGGAGCCCCTGGTGTTCGAGATCGAGGGCGAGTCAGGCGTGGGCAAGACCGCACTCATCGGCGAGTTCTGTCGCCGGCTGGCGGCAAACGGCGGCTCTACGCTGGTCTGTCGCGGCGAGTGCTCCGAACGCGAATCGGTCCCGTTCAAGGCGCTCGACGGCATCGCGGAGGGCCTCGCCGACGAATTGTCGGCGGTCTTCGATGTCGCGGCCCGCACCGAGCGGGGCCCTCAAGCGCTGGTCAGCGCCACTGAAGCGGCCGCGCTCGCCTTCCCCGTCCTGAACCAAGTTCTCGAGACGACGGCGATGCAGAGCTCAGGGGGCGATCCGTGGCTGAAGCAGCGTGTGGCCTTTCAAGGTGTCCGCGATCTGCTTTCGAACGTTGCGAGTCACCGCCGGCTGGTGCTGTGCATTGACGATTGGCAATGGGTGGACGCTGACAGCGTGCGCATGTTGTCGCATGTCTTGGCCGCACCCGCGCCACCACTGCTCCTGCTGCTCACGACCCGAGTCGGTTGGCGTGCGCAGCCGCTGCCATGCAGGCAGCAGCGTGTGGCGCTCGGCAATTTGGAGCCGGAATCGGCCGAATATCTCGCCGCGCGCTTGCTCGAGGGGTTGCCGGACCCGCAATCGAGCTCCTTGGCGCGCGCGATTGCGACCGAGTCACTCGGGCATCCGCTGTTCATCGCGGCGCTCGCGCGGCAAGTTTTGGCCGGCGAGGAACGCAACACGCAGCAGCCCGATCTCGACGCGGCAATCGGCTCACGCGTCGAGACGCTGCCAAAGATTTCGCGAGCGGCGGCAGAGCTGCTGGCCGTGTCTGGCGGCGCACTGCCGCGTGCCGTGCTGCAATCCGCCCTCAGCTCCGAGCAGGGCACGCTCTCCTGGCAAGAACTGACGAGCTCGATCGCACAGCTCACGCTCGAGAATCTCGCCCGAGCCGACGGCATGCGCGCAACGGACGCGGTCGATTGTTTTCACTCGCGCGTTGCCGCGGCCATTCTGGCTCGCTTGCCGGAGGCGAGACGCCGAGAGCGCCACCGCGCGCTCGCGATCGCGCTCGAGGAGCACGAGTCGCCCGACTTCGAGTCGATGACGGAACATTGGGCCGAAGCGGGGCATCCCGAACGCGCAGCCAGGCATGCGCGGCGCGCCGCCGAAGGTGCGGAAGGGCAGCTCGCGTTCGAGCGCGCCACGCGCTTCTATGAGCGCAGCCTCGCACTCTGGCCGGAGCAGCCCGAGCGCGCACTCGTCCAGCGACGGCTTGCCGAGGCGCTCGGGCACATCGGTCGAGGCCGCGACGCGGCCAATGCGTACTTGGCCGCCGCGGGTTCCGCCAACGGCGAGCAGCGGATCGAGCTGCACCGGCTCGCCGCCGATCAACTCTTCCGAAGCGGTTACGTCGACGACGCGATCCGACTCATCGACCAGGTGTTTCCCTCGCACGGGCTGCTATTTCCGAAATCTGCCGGACAAGCGCTGCTGTGGCTACTCCTGCGCCGACTGAAGATTCGACTCCGGGGTATCAGCTTCGCGCAGCGACCCGCCGAGTCGATCGCGCCGTCCGCTCTTACTCGCGTCGACGCGGCTTGGACCGTCGCGGTGGGGCTCTCCACCGTCGACAATCTGAAGGGGGCCTGCGTTCAGAGCGGCAACCTGCTGCTCGCGCTGCGGCTCGGCGAGCCGTTCCGCGTCGTCCGCGCGCTCGCTGCGGAGGCTGCTTACGTCGGCACAGTGGGAACGCGGGCGAAGACGCGAGTGGACAGGTTACTCGCGCGTGCGAGCGCGCTTGCCGGCGAACTCGACGACCCGTACGCGCTCGGCTTCGTGCATTTAGCCCGCTGTTTTACGCTGTATTTGCAGTCTGAATTCCAGGCCGCGCGCACCGCGGGCGAAGACGCCGAGGCCGTCTTCGAGCGCCGACCGGTAATGGCTTCGTGGGAGCTCGCCAGCGCTCGGATGTTATCCATCAGCTCGCATTTTTACGACGGCGAGCTCGAGGTCGTCCGTCGTCGAGTGCCCGAGTTGGTGCGCGAGGCGGAGGGGCGCGGCGATATTTACGCTGCCACCTGCTTGCGACTCGGAGTCTGCAACAGCGCTTGGCTCGTCGACGACGAGAGTGCGGAGGCGAGGCGCCAGTTGCAGCTCGCCGACGAAAGTTGGCACTACGAAGGCGTCCACCTGCAGCAGTGCTGGAACCTCTTGGCCTCGGTTCACATCGATCTGTATGAGGGCGACGCCGAGCAAGCGCACGCGCGCGTTCGGCGCTCCTGGCCGGCGCTCAAACGTTCCTTCGTCATGCGCTTCGAGCGGCTGCGCGCAGAACTACTCTGGTTGCGGGCGCGCGCCGCGCTGGCCTGTGCCGAGCACAGCCGCGCTCCCCGTACGCGGCTCCTAGCGGAAGCGAGCGGCGCGGCGGCTCACCTGCTGCGAGAATCGGCACCCTGGGCGACAGCCGCCGGCCACCTGGTCTTGGCGGGGATTTGCGCCGTTCGCGGCGAGCGTACGCCGGCGCTCGGGCACCTCGACCGCGGCGTGACCCTGGGTGAAGCGTGCCGCATGCACCTTCTCGGTCGTGTGCACCGGCAATGGCTCGGCGACCCCGAGCGCGGCCTGGCGGGAGTCAAGCGACCAACGCGCTGGCTGCAAATGCTGATCCCGGGGCTGTCTCAACTCGAACCTTCCAGCTCGCGCGGGTGACTGGCTGCGTTACGCAGGGCGTGTGCAAGCGGGAACTTGGGTGACACTCCCGGGTGTTGGTAGGCATGGTCCGGTCGTTCGCTATGGCTGCTTCCCGCAGTGCGACGCCGAAGGCTGAGCCGCAATGTGGCGTAGCGCGTGACCATCAAAACATGAAGGCCGCTTGGGACGATGAGAGTTGGGCGTGGGCGCTGGGCGGCGTGAACGAAGGCGCGGCGCGGCGCGGCGCGGGCAAATGCGCGATGAGACCCAATGGTCGGGCTGAAACGCGAGCGAGGCTCAGAGCATCAGGCCGCAACCGAACAGCACGCTGTGGGCGCTCGGCCAGCGCGCGGGAATGAAGTCGCGCCGGTACTCGGCGCTGAAGAGCACGGGCGTAAAGCGCACGCCGAGCAGCACGCCGGGGGCCCAATGGACGGCGAGCGGATAACCGGCATTGTCCGGTTGAATCGTCGCGGGCTGCGCCAGCCCGAGCAGCAGCTGAGGTCGCAACAAGAGGCGATCTTGGAGCAGGCGGAGCTCATAACCGAGTTCGCCGTCGAGCGTACTGACGTGAACTTTTTGCGACGGCTCGTCATAGCCGCTGAAGTGCAAGAACGACAGCCCGAGGTACAGGCGCGGCGCGGCGAACGTGAGTCCCACACGCGCTCCGAGCGCGAAGCCATAGCGGTTCTTCGTGTCGTCTTCGAAGCGCTCGCCCGCACCATAGCCAGCGAGCAGTGAAATGCCATGCTCGGCTTGCGGCGCTGGTTTCGGCGGCCCTTCTTCGGCGCGAGCGGGAGCCGCAATCGCCATGTACCAAACAGCCGCCCACAGCAGCCCCCGAGGCCTCATGACCGACACATAGCACGCTGCATGCCGGCCTCGGCGCACCCACCTGCTGCGCAAAAGCACGCGCAATTCTTCCGCCGCCGCAATTTGGCCTCCGAGCACATGTCGGTGGCGAGGTGCCGAGCGGGTCGACGTGCCAAGACAGCTCGGCTAAGTTTACGCACACCTATCGTGAAGCGAATTATCGATCCGTTGCCTCTTGGTTCAGCCATTCATGCAGCCTGGTTCGCTGCCGCGCTCGCGCTCGGCGCTTGTTCGAGCAATCAGTTTACGGCCGACCAAAGCGCGGGCGGCGACGCAAACGACGGCGGCTCGAGCAGCGGCGGCGAGACGGGACAGAGTGGCGGTGGCACCGCGAATGGAGGGCAAGCGGGCGAACCCCAGTCCGAAGCTGGCGCGAGCAACGGCGAGGGCGGCGCAGCCGGCGCGGACATTGGCGCGGGCGGCGACTCCAACGGCGGTAGTCCGAGCGGCGGCAGTTCGAGCGGCGGCGGTCCGAGCGGCGGCCGCGGCGGTAGTCCGAGCGGCGGCAACGGCGGCAACGGCGGCGGCAGCGTGATCAGCCCGTTCAAAGCCTTCGATGATTTCGTGGCCTCCGCCGCCGGTTGGACCATCACTGGCGACGTCTCGGCGGAGTCGCCGGCAGACTATTCGGGCGGCGGAGGCAACCCGGATGGCTCCATTTCGTGGGTCGACGGTGGCGGCAGCTATTGGTACTTCACCGCGCCTGCCAAGTATTTGGGCGATGACTCCGCTTTCTACGGCGGCATTCTCCGGTTCGATCTGAAGGTCACGGCCATCACCATGCTCGGCGATGCTCCCGACGTACTGCTGACGAGCGATACGCTCACGCTCGCTTACGATTGCACGCCCGAGCCGACGACCTCGTACACGCGCTACACAGTGCACCTGAAGGAGACGGGCTGGAAGGTCGGCACGCTGAGCGGCGCCGCGGCAACCGTCGCGCAGTTCAAGCAGGTGCTGAGCAAGCTGACTCGTCTGCGCATCCGCGGCGAGTTCAACGTGGGCAGCGACACGGGTCATCTCGACAACGTGTACCTCGGCATGCCCTAAGCGAGACGCTTCCCGTGCCGGCCTCGCTCGCGCACCCGCTAACGTATGCTATGCCTCGCCGCCATGTTCATGCGTCGCGCTGGAATCGGTTGTGCCTTGTTGCTCAGTGTCGGCTGCTCCGGCGGCTCGGCGTCGCCCACTCCGCGGACTACGAGCGGAGGAGCGGGAGGCGCGAGCGGCGGAGTGGGTGGCGCAGCCAGCGGCGGAGCGAGCGGCGGAGTCTCGGCGGGCGGCGGCACGAGCGGCGGGGCCACGAGCGGCGGAGCGGGCGGCGTCTCCGGTTCACCCGCTGCGGGTGCGAGCGGCATGGCGGGGAACGCGGGTAGCGCGGGAGCGTCCGCCGGGCCATGTGACGTGGGCGGCAAACTGCTGTGTGAGACCTTCGATTCCGTTGCGGCCGGCGCGCTGCCCATGGGCGCGCCCTGGCTGCCGCTCAACTGCTTCGATTCCACGCACACGTTGAAGGCCGACGGCACGCAGCACCACAGCGGAACGCAGTCGCTGGTCGGGCAAAACATTCCGTACGCGGATTGCGAGCTGCGCGCGGACCTCGGCGCGTCGCTCAGCGAATATTGGGTGCGCGTTTGGGCTTTCTACGCGCAAGCGGCGCCCACGCCGAGCACGCACGAAGTGTCGGTATTCGAACTCGTGCCAGCGGGCAACAACGCGAGCGATCCCGGTGGCACCGACGATCCCTCGATCCGCGTGGGCTATCGCGGCGACACCTGCATTCCAGCAGGGATCGAGCTCAATATCACCGGTGGCGGCCAAGAGGAGACGGGTTGCACCGGAACCCAGCCATTGAAGGACGCCTGGCAATGCTACGTGCTGCACGTCAAGCAAGACACAAGCTCCGTGACGACGGAGCTCTCGATCGACGACCAGCCGCAGTCGTACATGAACCACGGCATGCCCCAAACGCAGATCACCTCGCAAGTGGCTGCGGTCCGCTACCTGCGCCTCGGCACGCGCTCCTATTCAGGCAACTGGGCAAACCCAATCTATGTGGATGACGTGGCCGTCGCCACGCAAGCGATGACCTGCAAATAGGCGGAGGCCGTAGCGAGCGCAATCTCAGGCGCGCTCAGCCAGCGCCTGGGCAAGTCGACGCGCGAGCAGTCAGAAATTCTGACTACTGCGCCGCTGGTTTCGGACCCGCTTTGCCCGCTACTTCCTGACGCCGGTGCTCGGCTGCGTTTGCGACTTGAGTCGCGCCGTGGACGACTTTTTGGGCCGCCTCTTGCGCGGTGTGGCTCACTTTCGCGGCGATCTCTTGAGCCGCGTGTCCGGCCTTCAACACCGTCTCTTCTAGCCGGTGTTCGCCTTGCTGCGCGATCTTCTCGACTTTACCTTGCGCGACGACCGCAGCGCCGCGCGCCTTCGCAGCGACCTCGCTCACCTTCTCGGTGGCGTTCGCCACGAGGCTTTTGCCCTTACTCGCGGCCGCGTCGATTTTCGAATTGATCGTTTTTGGGTCCATTTTGTATTTTCCTTTTCGAGGCGGTCGCGTCGTGCCGTTCAACCGCCATGAGGCACGATGCGTGCCGCACTGGCAGTCGTGCACATCGCCCAGAAAAGCTGCGTATTTGCGCGGCGGGGCGCACGCAGCTCGGTATGAACAGTCAGCGAGCGACGCAGCCGCTGCAGCAGACGCAGCGCGCAAGCGCAGGGATTGCGCGGCGACCGGACGAAAAGCTACTCGCGACGCCAGTTCGAAAGCCAACGCTGAACGCGCCGGCGCCGCACGCGTGCAAAGAGCAACACGCCGAGCGCCGCCGCGAGTAGCCCCGCGCCCCCGAACGCTGGCGCCGGAGCTCGAGCCAGGCGCGCGCCGCAACCGTAAACAGGCCCGCAGATCCCGCCGCTTCCTCCGGGGTCGCTCGGATCGCTCCCGGCGGCCAACTCATCCGTATCGAGCACGCCATCGCCGTCCGAATCGACGTGACTTTCCCGTAAGACGCGCACGGCGTCGCGCAAACTCTGTGGCTGCCCCCCAACGAGCTTGCCAGTGGCGAGCAAACTCCGCGCGAACGCGCGGGTCGCGGTCAGCGCCGTGCCCGGCGTCTCGGTGTGACACAGCGTGCAAGGCGGAGCGCACGGAACGCCCGCCGCACTCTGAATCGCAGCCGGAAAATCCGGTTCGGCTTGTGCCCGGCGCGTGCCCACAACGAGCAAGGCGATCGCGAGCACGATCGCGCGCCGGTAAACCCCTACTGCTCCGCGCGTTCGTTCTGTCATGGCCCCACGCAGTAGCGTGCCAGGCTGGTCCCATTCTTAAAAGAGATTTTTTTGATGGTCACCGAGCACGCTTTTCGCGGCCCAGCCTTCGGCGGCGCGCTGCGACAGTCGGGAGAACCGCGCGCACCGCGCTCTTTCCGCGCGCAGTATCGAGCCACGCGCCGGAATCAGCCCGGAATGCTCGCGCGCGCGGCGTCGCAGTCTGCGCAGGCGGCCGCCGCTGGGCAGAGAAAGATCGTGGGCTCCGTCGCGAGTTGCTCGAGCGCGACGCGGACCACGTCGCGCGCGTCACATAGCCGCGCAGCGGCGTGGCCGACGCGGCCTTCGCGTTGGAGACCGCGCGCGCGGAGCCAGTCGTTTGCGAGTTCGAAGCGCGCGCAGCAGTGATCGGTTTCGGCGATCGGCACCGTGCGCGCGGCGCCGTCGATCTCGACCACGCACGGATGGCTCACCGAATACGGCACGCGCGCGATCGCTTCGGCGAGGTGCAAGGTCGTGTTTTCGCTGTGCCGCACGCCGAGCAACAGCACTTGCCCGCCGAGCTCATGCACGCGTCCGACGGGGCTATCGACCCCATGCGGCGGCGAGAGCGGCTGCGGCCCGCAAATGAATTCCGCGTGCGGGCCAATAGCGGCAAAAGAGCCGCCTGGATGGGTGCTGCGCAACACGCCGGTCTCGCGCCAAAACAGCTCGGCGGTGATGCCCATCTGAAGAGTGGGCGTGGATTTCGGGTCGAACACCCCTTCGCCGTCGGTCATCGTGGGCATCACGAGCGTGCCCGCGCTGCCGACGGCGGCACGCAGCGCCGCGATTAACCCGCGCGGACCACCCTCGACCGGCCGCACGGCTTTGAACGAGGTGTGCACGAGCAGCACGCCGCCTTGCCGCACACCGAGCGCCTCGAGTTGTTCGACCAACTGGCTCAAGCTGACCACCGACATGCTGACTTCCTAGTATGCCGGAGCGGCACGCGAAGTGACGTCTTGCCCGATCGAGGTCAAGCTTCGCCAGCAAATTTGCCAAGTCGCACCGACACCACCCGAAAGTCCTCGCTGCCTCGCGTTTCGCGCCGAGTGGGCGTCGAGCTGCTCGCTGCCAGCCTTGCTCTGGCTTTGTCCGAGTTGCTCGCGCTGGGCGCGGCGCGTTGCTACGTCGAGCCGTCGGTTCGCGGCGTGCCCACGAGCAGCGCGTGGCTCGAGCCGGATTTCTTGCTCAGCGTGGCCTCGGCTGCGCTGGCGCTGGCGCTGGGCGTCGTCATGCGCCGCGCGGCCAGCGCAGCGCCGGCATTTGCCGCGGGATCTGTGGCGCTTCGCGGCGCACTTTGGCTCGCGTTCACGGTGGTGTTCGGGCTGCTTTGGGTCGACCAACTGTATCTGCTCACGCTACTCATCGCTCCTGCTCATGCCCTCGCGTGTTTACGTGTGGTCGGTCTGTGGAGCCGGTGGCGCGCCGAGCGCAGGTGGCGGAGCGCGCACTAAAGCGTGCAGTGGCGGTGCAACTCCGCGCTCCGCGGTTCGCGATCCGAAGCGGGCGAGTGCTTGACGCGGCTGACGAATCTCTTCATGATGCAGCGCATGAGTCGGCCGGGGTTTTTCGTCGAACACAAAGCAGCGCGACGCGCTGTCCCGTTTCGACGCGCGGGGCACGTCAAGCGCGGCCGACCTAGGCGGAAGAGACCATGAACGTTCGTCGTTCTGTCGAGAGCCGCCTGGTCAGCACCATGGCGGCTTTTTTTTGGCATTTTTCTCGGGGTTTCTGGGTTTTCTCACACGGGGTTCAGGATGATTAATCACGGCACATTGCGAGTCTTGATCGTGTCTTTGCGCAATTGGCTCGGCGCAGCGCGGTTACCCAAGGCATTCGAGCGGGCGGGGTTTCACGTCACGACCGTGTGCTTTCCGAGTTTGCTCTTGGCGCGCACGCGCAGCGCTCACGCTTCACTCTTCCTTCCGGATCAAGGCACGGAGGCCGAGCTGATCCAGGCGATGCGCCGGACCTTGCTCGAGTCCGCGCCGTCGATCGTCGTGCCGACGGACGAAGCCGCGGTCGAGCTGCTCCAGGCCGTTGCCGCCAGCGCCGCCCGCGAGTTGCCCGAAAGCGACCCGCTCTTGAGCCTGCTCCGTGATTCGCTCGGCAATTTCGCGCATCACCGGGTGGTTCGCGATCGCCGAGCACTCGCCGAATTGACGGCGCAGTTGGGCGTGCGCGCCCCTTCCTTCAACGTGGTGCACGATCGCGCCGAGGCACTCGCATTCGCGGAGCGACACGGCGGCGCACTGGTACTGAAGGTCGAGGAGAGCTTCGCCGGCATGGGCGTCTCGATCTGTAAGGATTTGGCCGCCGTCGAGGCCGCGGTCGAGCGACTTGCGAGCGGCAATGCCCGCGCGCTCAAGGCCGGCGTGCTCGCGCAGGCGTTCGTGCCCGGGCGCACGGCGATGCGCGCCGTCGTCGCTTGGCGCGGCCAAGTGCTGAGCGGGCTGTCGGCGTTCAAGCTCGAAACTCACCCCGGCCCCACTGGGCCGAGCTCCGTGGTCGAGTTCATCGACCAACCGGAGATGGCCAGCACCGCGCGCGCCATGATCGGTGCGCTCGGCTTCAGTGGCTTCGCGAGTCTCGATTTCATGGTCGAAGACAGCGGGCTCGCGCACCTGATCGAGCTCAACCCGCGCCCTACGCCGATTTGCCACTTGGGCCGCTATTTGGGGCAAGATTTGTGTGCCGCGCTCGGGCAAGCCCTGCATGGCGAAGTGCCGACAGAGCGTGAGCCCGCGGCGCTCCCGCGCAAGGTCGCGCTCTTTCCGCAAGAGTGGGTGCGTAACTCGAGCAGCCCGCACTTCAGCGACGCCTATCACGACGTACCGTGGGACGAGCCGGATCTGATCGAGGCTTACGTCATCCTTGCCCGTCAACAAATGCGCTGGGGCGACTATCGCCAGCAAGAGGAGCGGCGCGTGAAGCTCCGTGAACTCCTCACTCAGCTCGATCAACCCGCCCCTTGAGATGCCCGCAATGCCCATCACGCTCAAAGCCGAAGCCCTCGCCAAGACGTACAAGCGCAAGCTGCGCAAACCGGGGCTTGGCGCCGCATTTCGCGGCCTATTTTCGAGCGAGGAAGAAGCAGTGCACGCCGTGTCCGAGCTCAGCTTCGCGCTCGAGCGCGGCGAGCGCGTCGGGTTGATCGGCGAAAACGGCGCGGGCAAATCGACCACGCTCAAGATGCTGACCGGCATCTTGGTACCGACGAGCGGCAAGCTGGAGGTGCTCGGGCTCGACCCTTTCCGTCAGCGCCGTCAGCTCGCGGCTCAAATCGGCGTGGTGTTCGGGCAGCGACCGCAGCTGCTCTGGGACATCCCGGTGCAAGAGACGTTGTCTTTGCTCCGCACCATGTATCGCATTCCGAAGTCCGTCTTCGACGTGACCTACGCACAGGCCGTGGAGCGTCTGGAACTCGGGCCGCTTTTACCCGTGGCCGTACGCAAGTTGTCGCTCGGTCAGCGCATGCGCTGTGATTTGGCGGCATCCTTGCTGCACGCACCGAAAATCGCCTTCCTCGACGAGCCGACGATCGGCCTCGACGTATCGGTGAAGGAGCAAGTGCGTGAATACATCCGCGACATGCAGGCGCGCTTCGAGACCACCTTGCTGCTCACCACGCACGATTTGAAAGACATCACCGAGACCTGCGATCGCCTGCTCCTGCTCGACCGCGGCAAATTGCTGTTCGATGGCTCGATGAAGGAGTTCGAGCGCCGCTTCGCGACCAAGCGCCGCATCGTGCTCGAGCTCGAGCGCCCGGTATCGGACGCCGTGAGCAAGGAGCTCGCAAAGGAGATGCTCGAGCTCGGGGCCGAGCTGCAAGAGTGCCGCGGCCACCGCGCCGTCGTCGTATACGAGCGGGATGGCGCAGCGCCGCTGCTTACGCAGCGCCTGCTCAGCCGTTTGCCCGTTTCGGACATCGTGCTCGAAAAGGCGGACATCGACAGCATGGTGGCGGGCATCTACCGGCGCTCGGCCGGACACGCAGAGAGCAAAGTCGCGTGACCCCGAGCAACGCTTCACGATTGGCCGAACTGGACACGCTGCGCGCGCTGTTCGTGCGTGCCGTGCGCGCGAGCTTTGCCTACAAGCCTGCGCTCCTCTTATCCATGTTGAGCGCCGGCTTTGCGTACCTGATCCCGATGCTCGTTTGGCGCCACATTTACGCCGCGCGCCAGCAAGCTCAGCCGATCTCCGCGCAGGCGCTATTTCCATATCTGCTGATCGCCGGCTGCCTCAATTTCGCGTTCGCCATGAACGTAGAGGCGCGCATCGGACAACGCATTCGGCTGGGGCTGATCGCGACCGATCTGCTGCGCCCGGTCGATTTTCAGCTCGCTCAGCTGGCCCAAGCCTTGAGCGACGGGCTCTTCAACCTGCTGCTGGTGCTGCCGATTTTGGCGCTCGCGTTCGCGTTTTGGGGCCCCGCGGCTTTGCCGCACGGCGGAGCGGCACTCGCCGCCTTCGCGCTCAGCGTATTGCTCTCGTTCGTGATCCTGTTCGCGGTCTCGTTCATTTTCGTGCAGGCATCGTTCGTGACCTACAGCGGCTATGGGGTGTTCGTGGCTCGCAATGCGCTGCAGCAGACGTTCTCCGGTCTGTCGGCTCCGCTCGTATTGTTTCCGCCGGGCCTGCGCGCCGTGAGTGAGTGGCTGCCGTTCCGTCACACCATCCACACACCGGCCGCCATCTATCTAGGCTGGCTGAGCGGCGCGGCGGTGCTTCGTGCGCTGGCCGAGCAGGCGCTCTGGGCGGGCGGCTTGCTCATGCTTGGCCGCTATCTATTGAAGCGTGCGCTGCTCCGCTTCGAGATTCAGGGAGGCTGAGGTGGAGCGCTACAAAAACGTCTATTTTTCGGCGTTCAAAGCCTCGCTCCAAGCCAAGCTCGAATACCGCGTCGACATGGTCGTCGGCATCGTGACCTCGATGCTGATGCAAGGAGCCGCGCTGAGCTTTTTGCTGATCGTGCTCCGGAACACGCCGACTCTGGGCGGCTGGAGTGGGCGTGAGGTGGTGTTCTTGTTCGGCATGACGGCCGCGAGTTTGGGCGGCTCGGAAATCTTGTTCAATCAGATCTGGATGCTCCCGCAATACATCGTCGCGGGGGATCTCGATCGTCTGCTCACTTATCCCGTGCGCTCACTGCTCTTCTTTCTGGACACGCGGCCCGAGCTGCACGCGTTCGGCAACTTGTTGACCGGTGTCGTGTACATCGTCGGCTCCCTCTGGACGCTGCACGTGCCCTGGTACGTGTGGCTGGGCATCCCGATCTGGCTCGCGTGCGGCACGCTGATTTACACCTCTGCGCTGGTGGTCTTCGGCTGCCTGTCGTTTCGCTTCGTCGGGCCCTTCGCGCAGCAGCTGCTGATCCCGCTGAACCTGCTGCAGGCGAGCCGCTACCCGCTTTCCGTCTATCCGGGCTGGCTCAGAAAAATGCTGTTTTTCCTGATCCCGTACGGCACTTTCCACTATTTGCCCGGGCGAGTGTTGTTCGGCAAAACGGCGGCCCTGTGGGGGCTCGCGCTCGCTCCCGCCGCCGCGCTCGTGCTCGTATTCGCGGCACAGGCCGCGTGGAACGTGGGCCTGCGCCAATATGACAGCACGGGCTCCTGATTCGGCGGCCCAGCGCGGACGCGGGAAATGCTCCCGCGTGGGGCAGGGGGTCGATCGCCGCGCGCGACACTTTGCGGGTGCTCTGGTAGGTTGCGCGCCCCGTGCGCACTTTCGAAAAAGCCCTGCTGGCGCTCAGTCTGTCGCTGCCCGCGTGCGCGGGAAGCTCCGGGAACGAGCCGATCCGTCCGCCGCACCGCGCGGAAAATAAGCCCGCGCCGGTCGCCCCTCCGGGCACCCCACGCGTGTCTGCGACCCCCATCGCCCGCGTGGCGGCCGGCACGTTCGGGCCCTATTTGGGCATGAGCGCGCGCGGCGGAATTTCGGTGTGGGCGAGCCCGGACGCGGGCGCGCGCAGCTGGTTTGCGCGCCCACTTTCGGCCCGCGGCGAGACCGCGGGCGAGGCGACGCGGCTCGGCGAGGCACCGAGCGAACTCGGCCTGGTCACGGTGCGCGCGGTTCACGAAGGGTTCGCGCTGCTCAGCACGCACAAGGTCAGTGACGGTGAAGTGGTGGATCTGTCGCTGCTCTCCGAACAGGGCAGCAAAATCGCCGGACCGATCAGCGTCGGGCGCGCGACGGGCTCATTGCTCTGGGTGGAAGCGATCGCCAACGCGCGCGGCAGCTCGCTACTCTGGGCGGCGAGCACGGGCGGTCGCGCCGAAATTTGGGCAGCCGAGGTCAACGCGGCCGGCGAAATCACGAGCGCTGCGCGCGTCTTGTCGCGCGACGCCGGTGCTTGGCAAGCGGTGCCCTTCGGCAAAGGTTTCGCGCTCGGCGTCGCTCACGTGGGTAAAGCCAACGACGCTCATGGCCCGATCGATCTCACGTTCATCAACGAGCCGAACGCGACTCCGTCGCCGGTGATCGTGAACAGCCAGGCCAGCGCCGATTTGGACCTGGATCTCGCGGCCATGGGCGAGCAGATCGTGCTCGCTTGGTCCGATCACCGCGGCGGAGAAAATCGCGTATTTTCGTGCGCGGTCGACGCGCACGGAAAAATCACGGCACCCGCGGCACCCGCGACTCCACCGCTCGGCGAACAAGCGGTACTGCGCGTGATCGCGCCCGCGAACGGCAGCAGCGCGTACCTCGCGTGGGAAGCGCTCGACGCGCAGACCGCCAGCCACCGCACCTTCCAAGTGGCGGCATTTCAGGCGAACGGGCGTGTTTCGAGCCCGCGCGGGCTGTTCGAATACTGGAAGATGGACGGCTCCATGCCCGAGATCACTGCCACCCGACAGGGCGTTGCGGTGCTCACGCTGGCGCCGGTGTGCCCGCGCGGCGCGGCCTGCACGAGCAGCAACGCGGTCGCGCCTGAATTTCTGACCTTCGACGAGAGCTTCGCCGTGCGCAGCACCGAGCCGGTATGGCCCGAAGGCGCGCGCTCCCCCGAAAGTTTGGCCTGGAATCTCACTTGCCCGAGCGAGGGCTGCTTTTCGCTCAGCGCCGGCAGCGGCAAAGAGGCGGCCGTGAGCCTGGTTCGGCTCGAGCACCGCTCCGATGCCTTCCGCCCGCCCGCCGAACGCGTCGAGCTCCCGCCGCCACCGCGCATCGTCAGTGACGAGGCGCTCGCGGAGACCGCGCCGCTGTCGCAAATTGCCTTCACGCCAACCAGCGCCGGCAGTCTGCTCGGTTGGATCACCGATTTCGATCCCACGACGCCCTGGGTAAAGCTGAAGAAAGCGACCGCGGACGGCCGCTATGAACCGCTGCGCGCGCGCCTCGATTTACAGGCGTTCGCCACGAGCGAGCCGTTCGCACCGCTCGGCGACGTTGCAAACCTTTCGCTCCGCGCGCATTCGCTCGGCGGTGTGGCGTTGGCCGGGAGCGCACAACAAAACGACGTGCTGGTCGCCTGGGCCGGGCTCGACAACGGTCAGCCGCAAGTGTTTCTGACTTTGGTCGACAAGCTCGGCAAAAAGCAGTCGCAGCGCATGCTGACGCACAAACCCGGCGAACTCAGCGATATCGCCACGCTCGCGAGCGGCAGCGACTACTTCGTCGCCTGGATCGACGAGCGCAACCAAGATCCCGAAGTTTATGCGACCAAGGTGAACCACGGCTTGAATCGGAATGCGCCCGAACAACGCATCACCCAAGCGCCGGGCGCGGCCACCGATCTGTCACTCGTCGCGACCCATGCCGGCGCGCTCTTGATCTGGGCCGACGCGCGCGACGCCGAAGCGCCGGGCACCGCCGACATCTACGCCGCTCCGCTCCTCCGCAACGACGCCAGCCGGCTAGCCCCCGAGGTGTGCGTGCGAAAAACACGCACGCACTCGTTTGCGCCGGTGGCGCGTGCATACGGCAAAACTACGCTGCTCGCCTGGTTGGAGGCGGCCAGTGAAGGGGGCACGGACGAGCGTGCACACCTGACCTTCGCCGAACTCGACGATACCGGACATATCCAGGGAAACGCGACTGACGTCGCGCTGCCGTCCGGCACCCCCGTCACGCTCGGTCTCGATTGCACGGATCAGCTGTGTCACGCGCTGATCGGCGCAAACGACGACTCGCGCCCGCTCTTGTACGCGCTGACGATCAAAGACGGCAAAGCCTCGAGCCCAGCGCGCATCCGCGGCGGCGCGGGCACCGCGTCCAGCGTTGCGCCGATCATTCACGGTCGCGAAGTGTACCTGGCCGATGCGCTGCAAGGACGCGCCCACGTGCGCCGTTTGCTGCTCGATTGGTGACCGCGAACGTGCGCGATCCTTCACACCCCAGCACGGCTTTTGCCGCGTGACCGGCGCGGGCCACGAACGTTATCGCGAGACGCGCCATTTTGCGTCGCTCGACGGCCTCCGCTGTCTCAGCGTCGTGCCGGTGATCTGGCACCATTCGACGCCGCGCCCATTGCCTGGCTTGCTCGGCAAAGGGCCGGCCGGGGTCGACTTATTTTTTTGCATCAGTGGCTTTTTGATCACGACGCTATTGCTGCGCGAAAAGGCGCGCACCGGCAGCATTCATTTGCCAAACTTCTACGCCCGGCGCGCGCTGCGGATTTTGCCGCTCTACTATGCGCTGTTGATCGCGTACGCGCTGTTTGCGCTGTGCTTGCCCGCAGACACACCGCAACGCGCGCATTTCCTCGGCGCGCTGCCGCTCTACGCGAGCTTCACGGCAAATTGGCTGGTAAACTTCGGCGTCGGGTTCCCGATTCTATTTTCCTTTGCCTGGTCCTTGTGCGTCGAGGAACAGTTTTATGCCTTTTGGCCCTGGCTCGTGCGTCGGCTGTCGCGCGCCGGCGCGCTCGCCGCGATGCTCGCGCTGGTCGCGGGCGACGCGCTCGCCGAGCGCGGTGCGTTCGGGCCGCTCCTGCCGCCGGGCGGCCTCGCGCTCCGCATCGTCACGAGCTTTGCGGCACCGATCGGCTTCGGCGCCCTGCTCGCGCTGTTGCTCGACGATGCGCGCAGCTTCCGCTGGCTTCGCGCGCTGCTCGGCGCAAACTGGAGCGCGCCGCTCGCGCTCTTCGGCGTCGGCGCGTGCGCGGTCTGGCGAGCACCCCTGCTCGGCTTTCAACTCGCGCTCACGGCGTTGGTCGGCGCATGCGTGATCCGCGAAGAGCACGGGCTCACTCACTTGCTCCGCGCGCGCGCGCCAGCCTACGTGGGCCGAATCAGTTACGCGCTCTACCTCTTGCACCTCACGGCCATCGGCAGCGTGCGCCGCTTATTCCCAGCTCACGCGGGCTCCGCTCGCTTCGTGTTCTGGCTGTCCTTGCCGATTGCGTTCGGCTTGGCCGTGCTCAGCGAACGCTATCTGGAAGCCCCCTTCTCGATCTTGCGCGCCCGCTTTCGTGAAACGAGCCCCGCCGCCGAGCCCGCGCTCGACCCGCTGCCCGAGTGAGCCTGAGCTCGCAGCCCGCGCGGCGCGCGGTGCAGCGTCGATTTGCCGTTCGTATTTTTTTGATGGTCAAGCGGCGCGCCAGAGTCCGTCCCAGCCTTCGGCGACCCAGTGTGGCAAGACCCGAGCCGTCACAGAACGCATCGCTTCGACGAACTCCCGCCCCCGCGGCGCAAATCCGGTGGTCGCGCTCGGTCCCGCCAAACATTCGCATTGAAAGGGCCGCGTTGCGCGACTTTGATCGGTGCCATGCCCGCTCGCGAACCCCAGACGGATCCCCCAAACGCCCTGCCCCGGCCTAGCGCGCGCGTGTGCTGGCTCACCCGAGACAGCCTCGAGCGCACCGTCGAAGCGTCGCGGCAGAGTCCGCGCCGGCGCATCATCCAACCGTTCCACCGCGCTGACGAGGCGGGCCTGCATCGCATGTTCAACGCGGTGCAACCCGGCAGCTACATTGCCCCGCACCGTCACCTCGACCCGCCCAAGGACGAATCGTGGATCGTGCTGCAGGGCGCCGTCGCCTTCTTCACCTTCGACGACCAGGGTCGCATCGTCGATTGCCTCGCCGTGCGCGCGCACAGCGACGTCTTCGGTGTCGATCTCGTGCCGGGCGTGTACCACACGTTCTTCGCGCTCGAGCCGGACACCGTGGTGTTCGAAGTGAAGACCGGCCCCTACGCGCCGAACAACGACAAAGCCTTTGCGCCTTGGGCGCCGCGCGAAGGCGAGCCCGGTGTGGCCGCCTACCTCGCGCAGCTACAGGCCGAATTCACTCAGCGGGAGAGCACGAAATCCGCGTAATCCGCGGAGCTGTCGCTGTGGGTCTGATCGCCGTCGCTCATCAGACCAATGCCCCGAAAATCAGGCACGGAGGCGGTTGGATCGCCGCCGGCGAAGTGCTTGCGGAACTCCGCTTTCAAGTCAATGTGTTCCGTCTTCCACTCGTTCAGCGGCCCACCCGACTCCAGCACGACCGTGTCCTGAGCCATGAACGGGTTGCTCTTGCGGTCGCAGGTGGCGCCCTTCGGGCCCACGGCGCTCCACACGTACTTCAGCGCGTACCAGCGGAGGCCCCGCCGCCAGGACACGTAAACCACGGCCGCCGAGTCCCCCTTGCCCTCCTGGCATTCATTGCCGCCCTTGGGCAAGGTCACGGCGCGCCAGCGCCAGCTGAGCAGGTGCGCGGCCGAGCGGTCGTCGTCCGGGACCTGTACGCCGACCACGGTGGTCGCGTACGGCGGGTGGTACTCCGCGCGGATGAATGGCGGATCGGCATCCTTGAACACACGGTAATAGTTCACGGGCCCCGACTCACGTTCGACCACTCGAAAATTCTGAACCGCGAAGCGGTGGGCCGGCGTGGCCGCCGAGCTGAGCCCAGCACCCAGGCTGGCAAACGCGGCGACGCCCGCCAAAGCCGTCAACCATGCGCGCAGCGAGGTCACGCTGCCTATCTAGTGACGGATAGCGGCGCTACAAGTGTCCGAACGGCCAAAAAGTCTCACCGACCGTCCTGCCCGAGGAAACTGTGGCCATTTCCCGCTACGCCGTGCTGTCAGCCTGGAAATGACCTACGCTTGAGTGCGTGCCGCGCGCTTCCAACCTCGCCCTCATGCTTGCCGCAGCGCTTTCGACGGGCCTCGCCGTCGGCTGCAGCCGCGGGGTGGAATCAACCAGCCATGAGCTCGCGGCCGAAAGTTCGAGCAACGCCCCGGCAGGCCAGGCGCCGGCGTTCCTGCGCTATCCCGGGAACGGCGGCGCGATCGAACCATGGGTACAAGAGCAAGTGGAGCTCGCGCAGGCTTCGCATTTGCGGGTGCTCGTGTACGTCGGTGCCAGCTGGTGCGAGCCGTGCAAGCGCTTCCACCAGGCCGTCGAGGCAGGCGAACTGAACGGCGCCTTGAATGGCCTGCGCTTTCTCGAGTTCGATCAGGACCGCGACGCGAGCGCGTTGAAGGTCGCGGGCTACGAATACCAATACATCCCCGTCCTGGCGCTGCCCGATCCGGACGGCCGGAATCACGGGCGCATGATCAGTGGCTCAATTAAAGGCGAGAACGCGGTGCGCGAGAACCTCGTGCCGCGTTTGCAGGCATTGCTCGCCGGCAAAGCCGTCGACTGAGCGCGGGCCGCTACTTGACCACGCCCGGCGTAAAGCAGGCGATGTTCGTCGTGATCTTGAAGTTCGAGCCGCGCGTGTGGCGCTCCGCGTGAAATACGTCCATCGGGTAAGTGCCACCGGGGACAATTCCGAGCGACGACGCCTGCTGGTCGAAGTCGATCGTGCCCTCTTCCGGCCCGTGCATGCTGCCGAGATCGAGCGCAAGCTTGCCGTTCACGAAGATCCACATGTCGTCGTCGCCGCGGAAGGTGAATTGCTGGCGAGCGGTGTAGGTGAAGAGCACGTGAATCTCGGTCGTAAATAGGAAATTCATGCCCAAATCATTGCCTTTGGGCGTGATCCCGAAGCCTTCGGTCGGAGCCAGCGGAAAAAACGCACTGCTCTCGTAGCCGTAGATGCCGGAGCCGGGGCTGGCCTGCTCGAGCTTGAGCTTTTTCGGCAGCTCGATGTTCTTGCCGGGCACGTTCGTGTACCACTCGTTGAAGCTTTCAGCGCTGTGGATGACGGGCTGGGTCACATTCCAGGTGGGATCGATGTCCACCGGCGTGCCCTTCAGCGCCGGATGACCGACGCTGTCCTGGAACACGGGTTTCTGATTGGGGCCGAGCGTGGAAGCGACCAAGCCGCGCCGCACCACGTCGCCCGAAAACGGCATCTCGAAATCAGAGTCGGGCAGCGCGTCGAAATCGCGATAGGTGACATCCAAGGTGCTGCCGCAGCCGGCGTCGTCGTCCATCGACATCGGTTGGTCGGTGATGATGTTGCCGGCGTTGCCGCTGCCCGTCGTATCGCCCGATCCGGTGCTCGTGCTGTTGCCGCTCGCGCCGCTGCCAGTGGCCCCGTGCGAAGTTTGGCTGCCTGAGACAGAGCCGCCCGCGGAACAGCCCACTATCGCAAAAAGACCGCCGATTATGCTGCTCAATTTCGAGAAACGCGCGTGCATGCTGAGTGTGGAAACGGTACCACAAGGTGCCCCACCGCGCTCGCCCCTCGCGCGGACGACGGTTCGCCGTGTCTTGGACTTCCCAGCCCGCGGAGCGTGGGGTAACCGCCAGGGCGTTCAGTGATAATGGGCTGGGTCCGGGATGAGGAGCGCGGCTGGCGCGTTCGGCTCAGCCGAGCACTCCCGTCACGACGCTGCCGGACGTGATCTGCGTTTCGATCACGCTCGATTCCACGCCGACCGCAGCGAGCAAGGTCCGCCCATACGACGCCAGTGTGTCGATGCTGCTGATGTCGCCCGTGCTGCTCGCGGCGCCGGTCTTCGAGTCGATGCCCGTCGCGCCATAGTCTTTGGCCACGGGGGTGAGCCCACCGACGACGCCGCCGCGTATCGACTTGCCGATCGTGAGCGACACCTGATGATTCTCGTTGTGCTGCCGGCCATCGGCATTCCCCGGACCGAGCGTGCGGCCGAACACATTCAGCGTCGCGAACAACACACGCTCGGCGAGGCCCGCGCTGTCGAGCGCTTGCATCAGAGTGGCAATGGTTTGAACGCCGCTCACGGTCTCGGCCGTTTCGGTCGCGAGCCCGAGATCGCGGTGATTGTCGCCGCCAAACGGGATGTGAATCGAGATCACCGGCGCAACCTTCATTTGAATGAGAGTGACTGCGGCGAGCACCTGCGAGGCGGCGCCATTGTCCTTGATCGTCGACAGGGCATTCAATAAGTCCTGATTCAAGTTGCGGATCTCCGCTTGTGAGCTCACGAGCGAATCGATGTACGCGCGCTGGGCGCTGGTGGCTCCGTTCTTGTACAGGTCATAAAGCTGATTCAGCGTCTGGTCCCGGAGCGGCTGCAGATCGGTGAGCGGCCCTGCGGGATTGGTGAGGGTGGATTTGAGCGCCAGAGCCGGGATGATCGGCAGAGCTGCGCCGCCGAAACTCAGGCCTTCCGCGGGCGTCGTGGCACCAATGCACAGCGGCTCGCTTTGAATCGTGCCCAAACACGGAGCAAGTTGCTTGGCGAGCAACGACGGCAGCATTTCACCCGCCAGGGTCGTGCCCATCAGCTTGAGCACGTCCGGCTCTTTCGGATGGACCGGCGTATTCGTCATCGTGTGCCAGAAACAGGTGCGATCGAGGACCGCTTGCGGCAGCGCGGCCCAGGGCGCGGCTGCGGTGTAGCTCTGACCGTTGATGGTGAGTGCGCTCGGCACCATGCTCGGATCCGGGCTGTGCACGACGTTCGGATCGTCGTACGTGCCGGGCACGCTGGCATTGATCGGATCGCCTTGGCCGGACGTGCTGAAGATGATGAATTGGGCTTTGCTCGGATCGGCGCAGCCGCTCGGCGGCAAATCCGCCAGCGCGCGGCGCGGGTTCAACAAGAACGAAGCCGGCAAACCGGTGGCGAGCGCACGCAGACCGATCATGCCGCCGCCGAACAAAGTCGAAAGCAACGCCTGACGACGAGTGAACATCGGATCTCCTTTCACAGACCGATCGAAATTGAAGAAGGCGAAAGACACGCCACCACGAACGTGGATTTGAGCGCATCTGCGGGGCGTGCGCCGGCCGCCTCGGCCTGCGTGAAATGAGCTTTGAGCAAATCGCGTGCGGGCGCCGAGCGCGGATCGCTCGGCGGCAGCGCCATGATGAGCGCGGTAAAGTCGGCGATCGCCGCATCCGGGTCAGCGCTCGACCACTGCTTCACATTTGGCAATTGCTTGGCGGCGACCACGTCGATGGTTTGCGCCGCAACGCTTTCGCAAATGTTCTCCAGCCCAGCGCGGTAAAATAGGCTCGGCTGGTTCGGCAAGACGGGCGCGACCGAGCCGCGCCCATACCCGTCGGACGGCAGCCCCGCCGCAATCGACGGCACGAGCTCGCGAGCCGCTTTGGTCGTGACCGCATGTAGCCCACAGACGTCGTCGAAGCCGAGCCGCGTGTCGAGCGCCGCGCACAGATGATCGCGACGCGCCACCGCCACGACTTCACCGTTGGCATCTGAGCTGGCCGTGCGCGCGGCATACGTGACGAGGGGAGACGAAAAGAGCTCGACCACGAGCTCGTCCCAGAGGTAACCCGAGCGCTGAAACAGCGCGACGATGCGCTGAAATTCCGGATCGGATGCCAGACACGGCGCAGAGTTTACGTAGTAACAAAGCTTCTGCACCCAAGCCGCCGCAAACAGCGGATGCGTGCCCAGCACCGCACCGAAATCAGCGAGGCTCGCCACCGGCTCGGTCACGCTCTGGAAAGAGAACATGCCCTTTTGTCCGGACCACGCTGATTTCGGTGCGGTGCT
>Ga0207667_10001232_pt1 | contig 32090 bp, 36 predicted proteins | sample KBSCornC52_FD_184301 | JGI IMG/M metagenome (GOLD analysis project Ga0207667, IMG submission 184301) | Corn rhizosphere microbial communities from Kellogg Biological Station, Michigan, USA - KBS Corn C5-2 (SPAdes) (version 2) | ecosystem: Host-associated > Plants > Roots > Rhizosphere > Soil ...
TTAAAAATGTTTGGAAAGTCAGCGTTCGTGATGGGTCTTGTGAGCGCCGCCTTGGTGGTGTCCGCGCTTTCGGGCTGCAAAGGGTCCGCGTCCTTCAACGCGGGATCGGAGCCGGCGGCGGCCCCGCCGCCGACTCCCCCCCCGCCTCCGCCGCCACCCCCGCCGCCAGCCCCGGTCGCGACGACTCCTCCACCGCCGGCTGAGGCGCCCAAAGCGGCCGTCGTCGTCAAGGGCGACAGCGTGCAGATCCCCGGCGAAATCGAATTTGATACGGGCAAGGCAAGCTTCAAGGCGGGCGGCGGCAGCGATGCCGTCGTCGATCAGCTGAAGAAGTTCCTCGACGAAAATCCGAAGGTCACGAAGCTTCGCATCGAGGGCCACACGGACAACGTGGGTGATGCCAACGCCAACATGGCGCTCTCGGGTCAGCGCGCGCTGACGGTCAAGAACGCTGCCATCGCCAAGGGCGTCGCCAAAGAGCGGCTCATCGCGGTCGGTTTCGGCCAGACCAAGCCGATCGCCGACAACACGACGGACGCGGGCAAGGCCAAGAATCGCCGCACCGAGTTCCGTATCGCCGAAATCGGCGGCAAGAAGTACCTGGGCCAGGACCCATTGGGCGGCGGTAAGCTGTTCGAGTGATCCGCAGCGCCAGCGCCGACCCGGTCGGCCTGGCGCTCGCAGTGACGAAGGCGGCCGAACTCGCGTTCACGGAAGTGACGCGGCTCGGCCGCTCCCTTTTTTGTGCGCCGAAGAAGGTGCCCGACTCGCATTCGCGCGTGCTATTGCATCTGGCGATGCGTGGCAGCCCCAGAGCCGAGATCCCTCACAAAGAGCTCAAGATGCGGAGCGCCGCGAGCGTACTCGCAGCGGTCCTGCTCGCGCTGATCAGCAGCGCCTGCAACGACACGCCCGCGGATTTGCGTGCCTGGCGCCCGTCGGATCACGATCACACCGAGAATCCCAACGCCGATCAGGTGCAGGTTACCGACGCCGGCTCTGCCGAACCTGGCCACGGCCTCGACGACGTGACGATTGTCGCGTGGCAACAGAACTGCACGAGCTGCCACGGCCCGCTCGGGCGCGGCGATGGACCGCAGGGACCGATGGTGCACGCGGCGGACCTTTCGCGTTCGGATTGGCAAGCGAGCGTCACCGATGAGGCGATCGCGACGACGATTCGTGTCGGCCGTGGGCGCATGCCCGGCTTCAAGCTGCCCGACGCCACCGTATTGAATTTGGTTCGTCTCGTTCGCATGCTGGACGCAAACCGCATGCAGCGCGCGATGGCCGCCGCCAGCGCATCCGCTGCTCCTGCGCCGGCGCCCGCCCCCTCCGCGCGAGCGCGTGGGAATTGATTCGCGACATCCTCGCTCGAGGAGGTCTGGGCCGCCGCATCGTGACGCGCGCGGTGGTGGTGATCGGAGTGCTCTGGGTAGGCGGGCTCGTGATGCGCTCCTTTCCGCACGATCAGCTGCTCGTTTTTCCGGTCGGCTCGGCCTTCCCAAACGCGAGGCGCTTCAGCGCCTCCTGGAAGCAAGCGGGAGAGCGCGAAGCCCGCGGTGGAGTCACGCTGACGTTCACCACCGCGCCGCCACTTCAGATCCGACATCACGCCGATCTCCCGAATGGCGACTACCTGGTCAGCGTCGAAGTCGTCTCCGACTTCGAGCAGGCCGCCTTCGGAAAAAGTAAACCTACAGCACCCGACGATCGCGCCGATCTCCCGGAAAATTCCGCAAAGAAACGGCAAAGCGCCGAAGTTTCGCCGACCGAACGAGGAGTGCAGACAAATATCGAGCGACGCGTTACGCTGGGCGGTGGCGAGACTTTGGTCGCCCTCGTCACTGGTGGTTTCTGAGTGACTCATCCCGTGCCCTCCTCCGAAATCGCTACCCGTGCGCAACCGCCGCCGGGTGCGCAATCCGATGAGCTTTTGCTCGTGGTCGTTTCGGGCAGCGCACGCGGCAAGCGCGTGAAGCTTGGGGAACGGCTCACGGTGGGCAAGGCCGCGGACAACGATCTCGTGCTGCCCGACGACACCGTATCGCGCCATCACTGTGAGCTCGAGCGCACGCCGCTCGGGATCATCGTTCGTGATTTGGGCTCGACCAACCACACGCGCGTCGGTCGAACCGCGGTGCGAGAAGCGGTCGTCGAGTCCGGGTCGACGATCGTCGTCGGCAGCGTGGAGCTGCTCCTCCGCGGCGAGCCCAACCGCACGCAAGTTTTGCCGAGCGAGGCCACGAGCTTCGGTGAAGCGCTCGGTACGAGCCTGCCGATGCGTCAGATCTTCGGCGTGCTCGAGCGCATCGCGCCGACGGATGCGTCCGTGCTGCTCGAAGGTGAAACCGGCACCGGTAAAGACGTGCTCGCGCGCTCGATTCATCAAATCAGCACGCGCAAGGATCAACCGTTCGTCGTCGTCGATTGCGGCGCGGTGAGCTACAATCTGATCGAAAGCGAGCTGTTCGGTCACGAGCGCGGCGCTTTCACCGGCGCGGTCGCCGCGCGGCAGGGCGCGTTCGAAATCGCCGGGCGCGGCACGGTTTTTTTGGACGAGGTCGGCGAGCTCCCACTCGACGTCCAGCCCAAACTCCTGCGCGTGCTCGAGTCTGGGGAATATCGCCGGGTAGGCGGCAACAAGACGCTCCACGCCGATGCCCGGATCGTGGCCGCGACCAAACGCAACTTGAAGGATGAGGTCGAGCGCGGGAAGTTTCGCGAGGATCTGTATTTTCGGCTGTCGGTCGTGCCGATCACCGTTCCGCCGCTGCGCACCCGCCGCGAGGATGTGCCGGCGTTGGTCGAGCAGTTCTTGGATTTGGCGCGCAAACGCGATCCGAGCGCGGCGGCGATTTCGCTCACGCGCGAGACCGTGAGCGCTTTGGCCGCGCACGATTGGCCGGGCAACGTGCGCGAGCTTCGCAACGTGCTCGACCGCGCGATCTACATCGCGACCGCTGGGGGCGAACGCGAAATTCGGCTCGTCGATTTACCGGTCTCCCCGGGCTCGATCTCCGGCAATCAACCTTCGGCTGGCAGCGCGGGCTATCCCGCGTTCGAATCGGACAAGAGCTACCGCGAAATCCGCGCTGATTTCGAGGCCGAGTTCGAGCGACGCTACGTCGCTTGGTTGCTCGATCGACACGGCGGCAACATCAGCGCCGCGGCTCGTGAAGCCAAGATGGACCGCAAACACTTGTACGATCTCGCGCGCAAGCGCGGCCTGCGCGGCGACCGCTGAGTTTGCTGTGCAGGCCGGAGCGGGCCTAGAAGGAGCCCTGAAGGCCGAGCGACCAGAGCAGCGCCAGGGTGTCGTCCGGCGCCTTGCCGCCGAGCGTGAAGTCGTGCAGATCCGTCTTCAACGCGTCGAAGCCAACCGAGCCCGAGAAGCTCAGGAACAGACCGGCAACGCGGGCACCAGGCCGCCCCTCGCGCGTGGCCAACAGCCGCCCGCCGAGCAAATAGCTCGAGAGCGGCGAGAGCTCGCGATCTCCACTCCAGTATTGACCGCGAGGACCGGTCGCCGGCTCGCCGCCCGTGTAATCGTCACTCCAAAACAGAGCCTTGGTCTGCGTGTAATATCGGCCGCGCACGAGCAGCCGCAGCCAGGGAAACATGTAGTGTTCGGCGTCGAGCTCGTAGGTCTGACCGAAGATGGCCCAGGTATCTCGATACAGGCGTGCGCCGGCCGAAAACGCCGTCTCGATCCCGCGCACGTAATACTTCCCACGGAGCCCGAGCGCCCCGCGGCCGCGATTTTCAGGATGATTCTCCAGCGCCTGATCGCCCGCCGGAGCGATCACCACGGAGCGGTAAGGATTGCCCAAAAAACCATTTTGCAAAGCGGCGCTGAGCACCAGCTGAGTCGCAAACTGAGGCGTCCAGGTTTGAGTCCAAGCCAGCTGAAAGTTGTTCAGGCTGATGTCGCGCGCGGCGCGATTCTTTGCGCTCGTAAAACAGCCCGTCGAGTTGTCGAGCGCGAGCCGGCTCGAAGGAGCGTCACTCGCGCGGTACGCCGTCGTGCAAACTTGATCGAAGCCGCGGCCGTAGGACAGCTCGAGTTGGGTATTTTTCTGCAGAAAATCGGTGCCGGCCGAGACGGCGAACGCGTTCGAACGATAGTCGTGCTCGGTACCGTACGCGTAGCTCGCGGTCAGGTGCGTCGAGGCACGCGTGATCGTGAAGCCGCCGCCGACCGCGTGCCGGGTATCGGCGAAATGCGTCGCCGAAGTGACGATGTCGACGCTGCTGAGTCGCCCGCCTTTGAGTGATTCGCTGGCGCCAGAGACGATGTCGGCCTCGTAGTTGCCGCGGATACTCAGCCAATTGCTCGGCGAAACGGCCAAGCTGGCGCTCGGGTTCAGCACGGTCAGCTTGCTGCGCGCGGACGGCTCGACGAACAGCGCCGAACTCAAGTCCAAAGACGCCACTTGGGCTTTCGCGACGGACGCGGAGCACACGAGTGCCCCGCCCGCGACGAAAGCGCATGCCCGCCGCCACGACGCGGCTCGGGTTGATCGAAGAGTCATCGCGCTGAGCACGTCAATTGCAGCCGCAGCCGCCTCCTCGCACCGATCCACCACCCGTGGACCCTTCACGGTTGTCGAGCGCGTGGTCGAGGGCGGCTTGATCCGCCGACTGTGCGTCGAACTGCATCGTCGGATCGGCCAAGATCGCGCGCTGCTCCGGACGCACGGTGGCGCACCCTGCGCTCACCAGCCCGAGCAGCGTGCCACACGCGAGCAGGACGGCCTTCGCCGCGCTAGCCAGTTCGACTGGATTTTTGGTCATCGTCGCGCGTCCTTTCGGCTCAGAAATAGGTTCCAAGCCCTCCGATATAGGTCTGCACGTTCTGGTACGCGTCCTCGGTGTAGAGGACCATGTTCGTGGCCTCGAGGCGGAACAGCACCCGAAAGCGCAGCGAAATGAGCAGGCCCCCGCCGGCTCGAGCTTGGAACCAATTGCGGGTGTGGCGCACGCCCGTTTCGTCCTTGGGCGTCTCGTGCATGCCGCCTGCGCCCATCGTCACGAAGGGCGCAATGGCCCAATCGGGCGCCAGATTGAGCGTGCCCGCGAGACCATAAACCATCCGCCGGCTGTCGCTCTTCAATGCGAGCCCAATGAACGGCTCGAAGGCGATCGCCGGCGCCAGCACGTATGCCGGCTTCAGCTCGACGTAGCCGTCGCGATCATAGATGCCACCCATCAGCGCGAACCCACCGCGAGCTTGCAGCAGCGCCGGTGGCGCGAAGAAGCCGGGTTTCGCCGGTGCATCCGGCGCATCCTCACTGACGGCGACCGCCTCCACCGTGTCGCCCAGCACGTACGCGGTGCGGCCGTCGGGCATCGCCACCTGCAGCCAGAAACCCGAGGTCTCGCGGGTCTGGATCAGGAACGTCTCGCCGCGATGAGCATGATAAATCACGCGATGGGAGACGCCTGGACCCGCGCGCAGATCCGTATCGGCCACGATCACGCGCGCGAATGCGTCCTCTTGCTCGCTGTCCGCGGCAAACGCAGGACGGAAGCTGAAAGCGAGCACGCCCGCGAACAATACTGTGGGCAGGATTCTCATTGATTCGAAAACTGCGTCGCCCACTGCCGGATGGCGTCGGCGTCCGCCGACTTGATCTCGAATATCTTGCGAGGATGCGCCTGATTCTGCGTTGGACGTTGCAGCAGCGGCGCAAGATCGGGATCGCGCTTCATGCGCGCCTGCGACGTCTGATAGTTGTGCTGCGCCGCGCCCGGGATATTGGCCATCATCGGCACGATGCCGCCATTACAGCTGTCACCCACCCGCGGCATGTAATCGGTCAAGCGATAGGCCGTGGCGGTGAAGTGACACCCCCCTTGCGGATCGCCTTTGCTCGGGTCGCCGCTGCCGCAACTATTCGCGAAGAGCACCGGCTCGACCTTGCAGTAAAAGTACTTGTCATCGAACACGATGTCGGCGACCTCGAAGTCCGCGCCGGGGTCCACGGTCGTCGGCAAGAATCCGTGATCGCCACACCCGCCCAAGGTCAGGCAGCCAGCGACTCCCAGAAAGGCGAGCAGGGCCCGCGCCGCGCCGTGACCACTTTGCACAGTCGGCACGCTAACAAAACTCCGCAAGTCGCGGGCATGGATCCCGTAGGCCACACAGTCGGCCGGTATTTTAGGGAGTCCATCCACCCACATAAATAACTGCCCCGCGTCGGAAAGGCTTGAACGCGCCAGCGAGCGCCGCTAACAGTTTGCCCCGGCGTTGCGATTGTAGCATCCTTACCTACATCGTCTTACCTTCACTCACTTGGTCGTAGTTCCCCTTTCCGCTGAGCCTCGCAAGCCCTCAGCGCTCACCCTTCGGAGACCCAAGAATGAAGTTGAATCCGTGGTACCTCGTCGCCCCGATCCCGGTAGCCCTAATGGCCGCCAATGGCCCGTTCGGTGCACAACTCGCGGTGCTTGGCGTTACGATCGGGATTTTCTTTGGCACCCTGGCACTGGGCAGGCCCACGCCAGGTAACGCGACGACGACGAACCACTGACTCAGCCAGATAGCGAACCGCCGCGCTCAGGGGAGCGCACCAGTAACCCACCTCGGCTGAAGCGCATCGAGGATCTTGCGCTGCACGATGTGGAGGCGCTCCGCCTTATTTTGAGCGGGGGTTCGGTGATCGATTGGCACCGCTTGAACCTGAGCGGGCCGGACGCAGCGCGACGCTTCCTGGAGAATCACGAGCTTTATCTCGACCAGGCTCGAGATCGCACCTTCATCGAGCACGTGAAGAAGGAGGCGGTCAGTTACCTCAGGCGGCACTTCAAGTTTGCGATCCCAAAGCCAGTCGAGGCCGCAAATATCGAGCAACTGCTGCTCTTGGCATCGAGCACCGGGCACCGGCAACTCTGTGCCTGCACGATTCTGAAAACCGTGCAGATCATCAATCACATGGCCGGGCGCGAGCTCTTGTTCCGGCTTCCGGTCAGCGACCGCGATCTATTCCATTTGGTGGAAGAGAAGGTCTATCGCGTCGTCGGCACCATGCTGAGCGAAGGCTTCCCAATCACCGAGTTCATCGGTGGTCGGAAGAACCTCGACTCGACGTACACGAAGTTGTTGTCGAAGCCGGAGGCGACCGCAGCAGCGTTATACGACAAGCTGCGTTTTCGGATCGTGACCAAGACGCGAGACCACGTGCTCCCGGTCTTGCATTACCTCACCGAGCAGCTGTTTCCGTTCAACTACGTCGTGCCCAAGCAGAGCACGAACACCATCTTTCACTTCCGAAGCTACTGCGATCAGAATCCGCACCTCGCGAAGATGGTCAAGGATTTCCAGGGTCAGATCGATGACGCGCTGCTTCCGACCGACAATCGCTTCAGCGCTCCGACTTACCGCGTCATCCAGTTCGTGACCGATGTCCCAGTACGGGTACCGACGCACTTGATGGAGCTTGCGCCACCCGGGTCGGAGAATTTGGGTCCTATCGTGTACATGCTCTGTGAATTCCAAGTTTTGGACGCAGAGAGCGAGGCCGCCAATGAAACCGGCGAGGCCAGCCACGACGCGTATAAGCAGCGCCAGCGCCAGGCCGTGTTTCGACGCCTGCGCCGCGGCTCACGAGCCGCCCAGAAGCCCTGATTTCGAACTCGGGCCGGCCGGTCCCGACCGCCGGCCCTGGAAATTCGACCGCTAACGCGAAAAACGCACCGAAACCGGCTGAGCTCCCGCTGAAAATGGGATAGGAGGGGCGCATGCGGCTTCACAGCGCGAAGGTGCCCCAGATCGCGGCCGAAATGGTCAGCGCGCTTCTATCGGGGGGCGACGTCGAGAGCGAGTCGCCGAAGGAGGTCGGCCTCGATATCGCGTCGGTGCTGAACCAATACATTCGGGACGAACAGGAGGTCAGCGAGCAAGCCAAGACGATGCTGGCCGCGCGCGGTCTGCCGCAGACCGACTTCAACCGGATCCGGAAGCTCGTCGCCGAGGAGCGTAAGCTCAAGCTCGGCGAGGACGCGATCGACTATCTATTGGATCAACTCGTCGAAATGCTGATGCATTCGGCGAACGTCGACGAAATCTTCGCCGAGGATTACGTCTTGCGACGTAAAATGCGCGATCCGCTGCGCCGCCAGTTCGCCGAAGACGAGGCGATCGAGCAGCAAATCCGCGGCCAACTCAAGCACGTTCAAGAAGGCACCGCCGTGTGGGAAGTCGAATATCGCCGCATGACGGAGGAAATCAAGCGTCGCAAAGGGTTGTGAGACTCCGTGCGAAGTATGACGGGGTTCGGCGTGGGCGACGCCCCGCTCGGCGACGGGCGGGTGACGGTCGAGTTGCGCGCTCTCAACCATCGCTTTTTGGACGTTCGGGTTCGGCTGCCCGAAGAGCTGCTCGATCAGAGCTTTTTCATCGAGCAGCTAGCTCGTGAAAGCCTCGCACGAGGGCGCTTCGACGTGGGCGTGCGCTTGGAGGGCGCGGCCCTGCCGCCGCCGCACTTTTCGGTGGAGCGAGCACGCGCGCTTTACCGCGGGCTCGCGCTTTTGCGCGACGAACTCGCGCCCGGTACCGAGCTGCCCGTGACCGCGCTGACCGGCATGCCGGATCTGGTCACCACGCCGACCACTGCGGACTCAGAGGGTGCGCGCGCCGCGCTCAAAGCGGCTTTCGAGGCAGCCTTGAAGCGCCTCGACGAAATGCGGCGCACTGAAGGCGAAGCCTTGGCGCGCGAGCTCAACACACGCCTGGAATCGGCGCGCCGACTCCGGATCACGATTTCGGCGCGCGGCGGGGAAATGCTGGACGGCTACCGGACCCGCCTGCGCGAGCGACTCGATCGCTTACTCTCGGAGTCCGGCATTCAGGTGGATGCCGGTCGGCTCGAAGCGGAAATCGTGATCTTGGCGGATCGCAGTGACGTGACCGAAGAGCTCGTCCGACTCGACTCACATTTCGATCAATTCCAGCGGCTGATCGAGGCAGATGGCCCGGTCGGGCGCCGGCTCGACTTTCTGCTGCAGGAAATCGGTCGAGAATCGAATACAATCGGCGCAAAGAGCCAAGATGCCCCGATTGCCCATTTGGTCGTGGAGATGAAGGCCGAGCTCGAACGGATCCGGGAGCAAGTCCAGAATGTCGAATGACGGACCGCTGCCGCTGATCGTCTCCTCGCCTTCCGGAGCCGGCAAAACCACGCTCACCACGGCGCTGCTCAAACAGCTGCCGGAGCTTCGGTTCAGCGTGTCGCACACCACGCGAAAGCCGCGTCAAAATGAGCAGGATGGGCGCGAGTACCATTTCGTCGACCGCGCGCACTTCATCCAACTGATCGAGCAGGGCGCATTCCTGGAGTGGGCAGAGGTGCACGGCAATCTGTACGGCACGGGCCGCGCAGAGCTCGCGCGCAACCACCGGGCGCGCGGCATCATCTTCGACATCGATCACCAAGGAGCTCGTCAAATCAAGAGCTCCGAACCGGACGCGGTGGCCGTGTTCATCCTACCGCCCAGTATGGCGGTGCTGGAACAGCGCCTGCGCGGACGCGCGAGCGAAGACGAAGAGACCGTGCAGCGACGCTTCGGCGTCGCGCTGCGAGAAATCGAACATTATGGCCTGTTCGACTACGTGCTCGTGAACGAAGACCTCGAGGAAGCCACCAAACAACTGGTCTCGATTTTTCGTGCTGAGGAGTGCCGGCGGCATCGCGCCGCGCGTCACGCCGAGCGCCTGCTCGCCGAAGGCCGAGGCTTCGGCGGCTCGACACCGCCCGGTTAGCTCAGAAATCATCGTGAATTATTGGCGGCTCAGCGGCGGCCCGCGCCGCCTGATCGTAAAATGGAAAGAAAACGCATGACTACCAAGCCCCGCGAACAAGCGTCCTCAGTATTGATTGTCGGCTCGATGGCGTTCGACGACCTCGAGCTGCCGAGCGGCAACGAAAAGGACGTCGTCGGCGGCTCGGCGACGTACGCCGCCTACTCCGCGGCGCTGTTTGCACCGGTTCAGATCGTCGCCGTCGTCGGCACCGATTTTCCTGAGGCGACATTGAGCCAGCTTTCGGCGCGAGGCATCGATGTCTCGGGCGTCGAGCGCGCTCCCGGCAAGACGTTCCGCTGGGCCGGCCGATACGCCGCGAACCTCGCCAGCCGAACCACACTCGACACCCAGCTCAACGTGTTCGCCGATTTCCGGCCCAAGCTCCCGAGCGCCTTCACGAACACGCCATTCCTGATGCTGGGCAATATCCACCCTGCCCTGCAGCTCGAGGTGCTCGCTCAAGCCAAAAAGCCCCGTCTGGTCGCCGCTGACACGATGAATTTCTGGATCGAGGGCGAGCGCAAGGTCTTGGGCGAGGTGCTGTCGAAGATCGATCTCTTGATCATCAACGATGAGGAGCTGCGGCAGCTCGCGGAGGACCACAACGTCAAGCGAGCCGCGCGGCGAGTGCTCGCCATGGGCCCGAAGCGGCTGGTGGTGAAGCGCGGCGAGTGCGGGGCCATGCTGTTCGACGACCACGGCTGTTTCTTTGCGCCTGCGTATCCGCTCGAAAATGAACTCGATCCGACCGGCGCCGGAGACACCTTCGCGGGAGCGCTGATGGGCTATCTAGCCAATGTTGGCGAGCTCGACGGCGGCACCTTGCGTCGCGCGCTGATGATGGCCGGCTGCGTGGCGTCGTTCTGCGTCGAAGACGTGGGCACCCGCTGTACCGCTCAACTCACTCAGCAGAGCGTCGCGGCTCGCCTGACCGAGCTCGGTCGTCTGGTGCAATTCGGCTGAGGCCGCGCGCACCGCGTCGACTCACGCGGCGGCGGCACTCCGAACGCGGGGCGCTTCGTTCTGCGAGCGGGGCGCTTCCGTGCGGGCCTCCTCGGTGACGATGCGCGTCGCCGGGCCGTCATGTAGGTTTCGTTCTTCCGAGATCAGCGCCAGCAGCTCTTTTTGGCTGAATAGGCCGGTCTCGAGCAGCACGCGCATGTAACCGTCCAGGTACCCATGTGCGCGGGAAAGCTTGGCGTATGCCACGCCCTCGGTTCGGAGGCGCAAGACATCGCGCAACATTCCCCGGAGATTTTCGAGCATTTCGGTCTTCGACGCGTTGGCCATGTGGCAAGGCTCCCTTTTTCGGCGGTTGCTCTTCGAGCTCGTCCGACCTGCTCGTTGGGTATCGGAGTCCCCGGCTCACGGCCAAGTTGTCGACGCCGTTTTCCGGCACTATGATTTCAGAGTCCGGCAGGAGGACCCGCAATCCGTGGGCCGCCATGACGCGACGCATTAGGAGCCCGCGATGAAGCTTTCCATGTTCAAGTCGAAGATCCACCGTGCGACGGTGACGCACGCGGACTTGGCTTACGAAGGCAGCGTGACCATCGACGCCGATCTGCTCGACGCCGCCGAAATCCTTCCCTACGAGGCAATCCACATCTGGAATGCGACTCAGGGCACTCGGCTCGTCACCTATGCGCTGGAGGGGCCGCGCGGCTCAGGCGCCATCTGCGTCAACGGCGCGGCGGCCCATCTAAACAAGCCGGGCGATTTGGTCATTCTCGCGACCTTCGCGGAGATGACGCCGGAGGAGGCTCGCCAACACAAACCGGTCGTGGTGCGAGTGGACGCCCGAAATCGGCGCTTGGCGGACAAGAGCGACGAGAAGCCGGGGCCAGTGCTCAACTCGCTCGGTTTTTCGGAAGCGGTCCAGTAATTTTTCGCCAGTTTGCCGCGTTTCGGCGCTGCTCTCGGCCGCGGGCACGCAGAAGAATACGCCCGAGCCCCGTTGCTTGCTTGGCTTCGAGCCAAGCATTCGACTATTAGAGCGAGCTTTGAGCCGCACCAGATGACCGACGCGCCGAGCCCTCCCCACGCGGTTGCCGCGCTCTCCGCGCACCCCCGCGTGGATTTGCTGGCAGAGCACGTGCGCTCGGTGGCGTTCGACGCCGCCGCCGCACGGCGGAGTGATTTCGCGTCTCGGTTTCACACCGCGCCCCCAGCCAGCGGCGGCTCGGTCGAGGTCACCACTGAGGACGCCGAGACTCCGCTCGGCAACGTGCGAGCCGTGCTCGAGCGCGGCATCGAAAATCCGGACGAACAAAATCTGCTCGGCGCGCTGCTCGCGATCGGCGTGGCGCGCTCGCTCCCCGATAGTCCCGAAGAGCTGCAGGTGCTGACGGCGAATCTGATTTGGCTCGCTGCACACACGCCATGCAGTGCCATGGAGTTCCTGGACGACGCGCTGGGCGACCGTGCGGGCGTGCTGTGGGAGGCCGTGGCGCGCGTTGCTCGTGCGCCAGTGCTGAGCTCGCCCGATTTCGGCAACACCGAGGCGCTCGTGGCGGCCGCCGCGTTGTGCCGCAGTCCGTCGGAGGTCGCGCATCGCGCGCGCTTGCACTTGGCGCAGAACACCATGGATCCCGTGTTGCGCGCGCTCGCCAGCGCCGGTGACGGGCAAACCGAGCTCTCCGGTGAGCTCGCGCTGCCACCGCTCGGCCCCGTCGCCACCGTGCTCCTCGCTTTCACGCTGCTCTTGTTCATTGCCCGAGCCTGCTCGCTCGTGGCGCGCTTCGCGCTCGCCTATCGCAGGCCGGCGACGCTGCGCATCGGCCCCCAGGGGCTCGAAATCAGGCATCGCATCGAGCTGATGGGCAAAATTCTGCGCGACCGCTCGACCCTAGTGCCGCTCGCGAACCTTTCGCGAGTTACCCGAGAGGTGCGCTACGCGCGGGTCGGCTTGTACGCGGGGTTGATCGCGCTCGTGCTCGGCACCTACTTCGGGGTCGGGCTGATCGTGGACGGTGTGCGGGTCCCGGGCGGCTCGCCGCCGCTGCTCGGGATGGCGGTCACGTGCATCGTGGTCGGGCTGGGCCTCGATTTCTTGCTCTCGACCGCCGCCGATAGCGCGCGGGGCAAATGCCGGATCGTGATCGTGCCGCAGACCGGGCGACGCCTGTGCGTGGGCTCGCTCGATCCGGTGAGCGCCGATGCAATGTTGACGAGCATCGCCGAACACGCGCACGCCTGAGCCGCCGTCAGTGGGATGGCGCCGGTACGACCGGTGGCGGCGCCGTGCGCTCGCGGCGCGTTGCGCGATCGGCCAGCAATGCGCCGGCCATGTCCAAAGCAGTCGAGAGCTGCGCCGCGGTGATCTGAGCCTCGCCGCGGATCATCTTACCGTTCGAGCTGAACGCGACGTGCTCGATGAATTTGTGTGACTGCTGCCCGATCAGTGAACCCAGAAAGCCGAGGTTCAGCTGTGAGAGCGCGTTCGCGCTGCGCGTCAGATAGTCCGCGTCTTCGCTGGCGAGCGCGGGGCTTTCGTCTTCGGCTTCGAGCTCGGCGCTCGCTCCGCCGTCCGCAGTCGGGGTGACACGGATGCGAGCCCATTTGATTGAGTGCGGCACCTGCACGGGCAAGCCGATGAAGACGCGCCAGGGGGTGACGATGTAGGCGAGCATGGCCTCGGGGCCGTGGCTCGGTGGCAAGCGCGCGACTTTGGCAACCGCGAGCGCGAGCTTGTACGCCTGGGGATTGGTCATCATCACCGTCTGCGAATTGGCCAAAATGAAGCGATGCTCCGCCCCGTCGAGATGCACGCTCGCGGCTGGCACCCCATCGTCGAGCCACATGCCGCCCCGGTGGTCGGCGCGCACCAATGCGTCGACCGCGGTGTGCATGCGATCGGGCGGCACATGGTGCTTCAGGATCGCCACCAAGTTGGTCGTGTCTCGCAGCTGCGGTCCATAGAGCATGATCTGATCGATGTCGCGGATCGGATCGATGCCGGTTGGGCCGAAAAAATCTCGCCATTGGTAGAGCGAGCGGAGCAGCGGCCCGATGCGCGGCGCGAGCGAGGTCTCGCGGATCTTGTCCGCATAAATCCAAAGCTTCACGTTGGCGCCCGGATCGGCGATTTGCCGAATGCTGCCGACCAAAGACGGCTCGGAAATCGGCCGTGCTCCGGCGTCGCTGACCGGCCCAGCGTCGAGCGGAACACCCGCGTCCGCAGCGGCAACCTTCGCGCCCGCGTCGACCGCGGTGGTTCCCGCATCGGGCTGGTCGGCGTCGGGCTGGTCGGCGTCGGGCTCCTCGGCGTCGGGCGGGCCCGCGTCGTGCACCTTCGCGGGCTGCGGCGCGGGCTTGGGCTTCTTGACCGCGGGTTCGGCGGGTCCGGCATTGTCAGCCACTGGCGGTGGCTGAGCCGGCTCCGGCGGAGCCGCGGGCTGCTGGTCTTCGAATAGGTCGACGGGGATGGCGGTAATCGGCGGGGAGGAAACGTCGTCAGGCGGCGGGGACCACAAACCGAGCAGGCCCACCAACGCGGCCCACGGCGTGAACGGCACGTGCAGCAGCAGGGAAACCAGCAGCAGCTTGGCAAACCGGCTCGAGCTCGTGTCGGCCAGGCCGCGCCGCTGCGTCTTCGGGTCCACGCCGGGAACATACCGCCCCACGGTCCAAGCGGCGAATCCGCGATGTTTTGTCGTGGCATGGCGCTCGCAGAGCGGCCCAGAGTCCGATGAAAATCACCGAGAAGTGGATCGCGTCCCCCGCCTGTGGAAAGAACCCGTGGAAAGTCTTGCGCCCGATGCCTCGTCCCCTCGCCTGCTCGCCGGTTGCCTGCCGTTTCGCCCTATTGCTCGGCGTCGTGCTCGCAGGCGCGGCATGCGACCGAGCCCCCCCGCCCGGCGCAAGCGCTTCGCCCTCCAGCGGCCCGACCCTACCCCCGCAGGCGGGATCCCCGACGCTGCCCAAGGAACTGATCGCGCCCAAGTCGAGCGGGCTCGCGGCCGCGCCGGCCGCGCCGGCGGGGAGTGAAGGCGCGCCGAGCGCCACCCCGGCCCCGAACGCGGCGCCGGCCGAGGATTACAAAGGCCCGTGGCTCGCCGTTACGGCGAGCGCGGCCGGCGTGTACGCAGAGCCGTCGTTCGAAGGCAAAAAGCTCGGCTATCTGAGAAACGGGGGGCGCGTCGCGGTCGAAGCCAATACGGTTTCCAAGAAGAACTGCACCGCGGGTTGGTACAAGCTCGTCAGTGGCGGGTATGTGTGCGGCAATCTCGGAACCACGGACCTCAACCACCCCGACGTCAAGTTCGCGACTCAGGCGCCGAACCTCGACGAGGTCCTGCCCTATCCGTACGCGCGCAACGCGAAGAACGGCACGCCGCTCTACAAGTCGGTGCCTTCGCGCGAACAGATGGAAAAATACGAGCCGTACCTGAAAGCGGCCAAGGATGACTCGGCTACGAGCGATGCCGTCGCCGTAAGGCCGCACCACGACAAAGACGCGGACGCCGGCGTAGCCGCGTTGCCTGCGCGACTGGACGCGGCCTTGGCCGACGCCGGCGTCGCCTTGCCGACGGCGCAAGCGAGCGCTGATCCGGAGCCGGAAAAACCGTGGTGGCAGCGCGACGACATGAAGGACCGCATGAACGAGCTCAAGCTCGATCAGCTGTCCGAGGACGCGGACGGCGTGCTCGCCAAGCGCATGGTGAGCGGCTTCTACGTCGCCGTCGACAAGACGTTCCGCTGGAACGGCCGCTCTTGGTACAAGACCACGCGCGGCCTGGTCACACCGAGCGATCGTTTTTGGCAAACCACGGGCTCCAAGTTCAAGGGCATCGAGCTCGGGAGCGACTGGAAGCTGCCGCTCGGGTTCGTCTTCGGCGGCAACAAGACCATCTCCAGTTACACGATCGACCCGGGCGAAAATACGATCAAGCCGGCGAAGACCTACGACCACTTCGCGCCCGTCCAGCTGACGGGCAAAGAACAAGACTTTCACGGCACGAAGTACGCCGAAACGGCTGACGGGAGCTGGGTCAAACGCTCACAGATCCGGAGCACGAATCCCGGACCGCTGCCGGTCGACCTGAAGCCCAACGAGCGCTGGATCGACGTGAACCTCAGCGCGCAAACACTGGTGGCGTTCGAGGGCGATCGCGCGATCTACGCGACGCTCGTCTCCAGCGGCAAAGAGTCCAAAATCAAGGACAAGGATCATCGCACGCCGGTGGGCGAATGGCGCATCCGCGAGAAGCACATCACGACCACCATGGATGGCGATGGCACGGCCGCAGGCGATCTGCCGTACAGCATCGAGGATGTGCCGTACGTGATGTACTTCTTCCGCTCCTATGCCTTGCACGGTGCGTTCTGGCACGCGAACTTCGGCACGCAAATGAGCCACGGCTGCGTAAACCTCGCACCGCTCGACGCCAAATACCTGTTCTTCTTCGCAGATCCGCCGTTACCCAAGGGCTGGCACGGCGTACACGCGAGCGACGCAGCTCCGGGCAGTCGCGTGGTCATTCATTTGTGACCGACGGGTTTCGCTCAAGCGACGCGAGCCAGCAAATCATCTGATAAATAGGCGCTGATTTCGCAAGCACTAAACTTTCGCCGAAAGCGGTCGGATGGATTTGACAGGCCCCGCAAGCGGGACCATCACCTCGCGGCCATGGATCAGTTTTCGGCTCACCTCGACCGCGGATGGGACCTCGTTCAGCGAGGCGACCCACGCGGGGCCGAGCTCTCGGCACGCCGAGCGCTCGAGATCGACAGTCAGTCGCCCGAGGCTTACAACCTGCTCGGCTACGTCGCTGCGCTAAAGGGTGAGTTCGACGAGGCGACCGAGCATTACCGCCAAGCGATCGCGCTCGACGACACCTACCTCGAAGCGATGCTGAACGCAGCCGAGGTCTACGTGCATCCGCTGGCGGATTTCGAGGAAGCCTTGCTGCTCTGTGACCAAGCGCTCGATCTCGCGGAGACCGACGACGAGGTCGTGGATGCGCTGCTGCTCAAATTCGACGCCCTCCTCGGCAAAGGCGAGGCCGAACAGGCCGCTGAGTTGTGCCGTAAATTTCCGGAGGGTCCGTTCGAGAACCCGAACCACACCTTTCTGGTCGGCCGCGCGCTCTACGAAATCGGCGATTTGGATCGCGCATTTCCATTGATTGACGACGCAGTGAAACGCAATCCAAAGAACGCAGAGGCTTGGTACTACTTGGGGTTGCTGCGCGATGAACGCGGCGACTCGCACGGCGCGACGAGCGCGTTCCTCGCGTCGCGCGAGCTCGATCTGGAGCTCGGCACGCCACCCTGGTCACTGTCGCGTGAGACGTTCGAGATGACGGCGCGAGCCGCGCTGCTCTCCCTACCGGAAGAGCTGCGACGGTTCGTGCGCGAGGACGAGATCTACGCGGCTGACGTCCCAGGCGTCGAGGTCGTGGTCGACGGAGTCGATCCGCGAGCGTTGCTCTTGCTCGACGGCGTCAACGCAGGCGCGAGCATCGCCAGCATGACCGCGCGCGTGTTCGTCTATCAGCGCAACGTGGAGCGCTTGGCGGGCTCGGTCGAGCACGTAGCCGGAGAGATCCGCGCCGCGCTCGAGCGCGAAATCACGGCCACGTTCTTGGACGCCGAAGGCCCCATCCTGAGCCAACAAAAGACGCTGAACTGAGGCCAGGCGCCAAGACGCGGCGCCATCGGCCCAAGCCAGCCACGGTCGGGTCAGACCCTTCGTTCTGACCCGTCCTAAGCCGCGCGCGCCGCGAGTTGCTGGGCGACCGTTTCGAGGAGCACGCGCGCCGGACCGGGTTGGACGGCGCTGAGCGCCTCTACCGCCGACCGCGTGTGGTCGCTCGCGCGTCGCCGAACCTCGTCGCACGCGCCGCTCTCGACGACCGCGCGGCTGACGAGCGTCACCGGCTCACGATCGCCGGCATAAATCCGCTTCAGCGGTTGCACGAGCTCGGGCATCCGAGCGACGGCCAGTACCAGCGGCAAGGTCAGCTTTCCTTCACGCAGGTCGGAGAGCAGCGTCTTGCCCGTGTCGGCGCCCGAATAGTCGAGCACGTCATCGACCAATTGAAAGGCGATCCCGAGGCGCTCGCCGAAGCCGGCCAGGCGCTCCTGATCTTCGAGGCTGGCGCCGGCCAGGCGCGCTCCAGTGCGCGTCGACCAGGCGAACAACGAGGCGGTCTTGTCGCGCAGGATGCGCTCGTATGTAGCTTCGGAGACGTCGAGCTCGCTGCGCCCGCGGAGCTGGATGATTTCGCCGTCGACCAGCCGGCGCAAGGTGGCAATCAAATCGGGCATGACCTCGGGCGCGTGCGTTTGCGTGCGCGACAACGCGTGCACCAAGAGCAGATCGCCACCGAGCACGCTGATCGCGTTACCCCAGGACAGTCTGGAGGTCGGCACGCCGCGTCGTTCCATCCCTTCGTCGACCACATCGTCGTGGAGCAGCGTCGCCGAGTGTACGAGCTCTGCCACGACCGCGAGTTCGCGTGCGGCGGGCGTGATGCGGCCGAAGCAAGCGGCGCTGAGTAGGAGCGCGATCGGACGCACGCGCTTTCCGCCGCGCGTCACGAGGTGCCGCGCGGCGAGCGTCGCTGGCGCTTCGCCTTGGTCGACCGCTCCGGACAGCGCGCTCTCGATCCACGACAAATCGTCGTGCAGGATGTCTTGCACGGTCGCGATTCGCTGCACGACCCGCGCGTCGGTGCCTTGCGCTTCGGCTGCGCGACCGAGGATATCCGCGGCGGCGGCAGCGTGCATATCCGAAAGATCTTCGAGTTTCTGAGTTTTCAAATCTTTGTGAAACCACTATGGGGCAGGCCGAGGCTCAGGTCAACGGACTCGAGAGCGGTCGTCCGGCCGGCACCTACAAAACCGAGCGAGTTCGGGGCCTCAATTGACGGGAAGGAGAAGCGCATGCACACCTCCCGCCCGATGGTCGCAGAAGAACCGCGTCTCGCCCGCGCACGTCGAACTGGCCGGCGCGTCGGCGTTGCGGTTTTCGGCGTGATTGTCGTCGGCGCGACCGCCAGTTGGACCTACCAAATCCTGCGCGATGTGTTTGCACCCCCGGTTTTGACAGTGGCGGCAGAATGCCGCAGCGGAACGCGCGGATTGTTGGTCGCGGTCCGGCGCGCACGCATCGCCGCCGCCGCCGAGACCGGCGACGAGCGGGCGGCCTTGGCTCGCTTCCGCGCCGCGCTGGAGCCCGAATGGGACCTCCGCCCCAGCCTCGACGCCGTCTGCAGCTCGGACGCCAAGACGCACGCGGCGCTCGCCGAGATTGATGCGCTTCGCTATGCGGAGGAGCACGCCGTGCGCTATGAGGCATTGGGGCTCGCGCCGCAGCGGCGGCGGGTCCAAGCCCTTTACGAAACCCTGTTCGCAAGCGACGGGCTGCCTAGCCCCGCCCTTCCTTGAGGTTTTGCTCGATGAGCACCGATACGCCCGAAACCGAAGCCCCTCCCCCGACGTTCGACTCCCTCCCCTTGTCCGCCGAGCTTCGGCGCGCGATCGACGAGCTCGGATACACCCACCCGACCCCAGTGCAGCGTGCCGTCTTCGAGCCGGCCGTGCGCGGGCTCGACCTCGTCGTTCAAGCGCGAACGGGCACCGGTAAGACCGCCGCGTTTGCGATGCCGCTCATCGACTCGCTGGTCAAGCGCAGCGTGGCGGCGGTTCAGGCGCTGATCTTGTGTCCGACGCGCGAACTCGCGCTGCAAGTCAATCGCGAGATCGAAGCGCTCGGCAAACATCGCGGCACGCGCAGCACTGCGGTGTACGGCGGCGCGCCCATGCCACGCCAGGTGGAGGCGATCCAAAACGGCGCTCAGATCGTGGTCGGAACGCCTGGCCGCGTGCTCGACCATCTGCGCCGCGGCACGCTCGATCCGAGCACGATTCGCACCTTCGTTTTGGACGAGAGCGACGAGATGCTGTCGATGGGCTTCTTACCGCAAATTACCGAGATTCTCGGGTTTTTGCCGGCGGCTCGTCAGACCTTGTTGTTCAGCGCCACGCTGCCGGCAGACATTCGTCGTGTCGCCGAGACACGCCTCAAGAACCCGGAATTTCTCACGCTCTCGGGGGATCACGTCGGCGCGCTGGAGATCGAGCACACGGTGTACCTGAGCCGGGGCGACAAGCTCTCCGAGCTGATGCAGGTGATCGAGGTCGAGAACCCGGAGAGCGCGATCGTTTTCTGCAACACGCGCGACGAGACCAAGCGGGTCGCCAACGCCTTGCAACAGCAAGGCTTCGCCGCGGATTGGTTGAATGCGGATCTCGCACAAAACGATCGCGAAAAGGTGATGGCCGCGACGCGCAACAGTGAAATCCGCTTCCTGGTTTGCACGGACGTTGCGGCGCGCGGCATCGACATCTCGCACCTCACGCACGTGATCAATTACGACTTCCCGGAGTCGGCGGAGAACTACGTTCACCGCACCGGGCGCACTGGCCGCGCAGGCCGCACCGGCAAAGCGATCGCGCTGATCGAACCGGGCGACATCGGCAACCTGTATTTGATGCGGCTCACCTACAAGGTAAAGCCTGTCGAACGCCAGCTGCCGTCGGCGCGTGAAATGAAGACGCGCGCCGAGAGCGATCTCCTTCGCTTGTTCGTGGAAGCGTTTGCAAACCGCAAGACGCATCCCGACGATCTCGCCTTGGCTCGGCGCCTACTCAGCCACGAGCAAGCCGAAAACGTGATCGCCGGGCTGCTACGCGATCACCTGGGCGCGCGGCCCGAGGCACCCGAGGAGGCGACGGCCGCGCGGCGCGCCAAAGCCCCGCGTCCGGCCGAAGTGCGCACGCCGATCGCGCCGCCGGCCGCGCGTACGCCGCATGCCGTCGTCGCGCGGGCGCCCATTCCGCGCTCCGCCGACCCGAGCGCGCCGAACGCTGCGCCGGCGCCGCGACCCAATCTCCCCGCTGCCGCCGCGCCGCGCCCGGAGCGCGACCGAAGTCGCGGCGAACGCGAGCGTCCACGGCGCGAAGCTCCAGCCCGCAGCAACGGCCGAGGGCATAGCGCAGATCTCGAGGACCTCCCCCGCTACACGGTGAGTGAAGCCACGCCGAGTGATGCCTCCGCTGCGCTGACGCCGCCTGCCAAGCCTTCACCGAAACCGGCGATGATGCGCGATTCGGTCGAAGATGCAGAATCCGGGCCCGATAACCCTGGAGTCGCGGAAATCTACGTCAGCATCGGGCGGCGCGACGGTGCGCGGCCGAGCGACATCCAAACCATCCTGGAACAAAACGGGCTGCTCGCCGAACAAACCGACTACATCCGCGTCCGGCAGCGCAACTCTTTTGTGGGAGTCAAGACTGAGTATTTGGAAAAGGCGGTCGCGGCGCTCAATGGCGCGGCGATTGCCGGCAAGCCCGCCTTCGCCGAGCCTGCCCGTCAGCGCGACTGACGGCCGCCTTCGTCGTGATTGGGCTTGCGAACGGGGTCAGATTTGGCAGCATCTGGGTTGATGCCCGAACGGCCTTCTCCTGACCTCGAGCGCATGCTCACCGATGTGGAGTGGGCCATCTCCAAGCAGTTCGCCGCCCGCGATCTGGTGCCGATGCTCGAGAAGTTGGTGCGCGCCGCTCCCGCAGCCTCGGACGCGGCATATTTCGCCAAATTGCGGCTTTCCGAGCTGATCGTGGGCGATTCGCCGTTTCGCGCCGCCCGGCTCGCGCGGGACGTGCTGCAGAGCGGCGAGAGCGATCGCGCATGGGCCGTGCTCGGTCTCGCGCATTCGCTGCTTGGTCACTATCGCGTGGCAGCGCGTTCCTATCGTCGCGCATTGGCGCTCGCGCCGGATTGCGCCATTTACGAACATAACCTCGGCCACGTGCTCGACGTCGCGCTCGATCGCCCACGCGATGCATTGGTTCATCTCCAGCGCGCGCACCGCGGCATGCCGCAGGAGCGTGAGATCTCGAGTTCGTACGCGCACGCGCTGCTCCGCAGCGGCCAGCCGGAAAAAGCCCGCGAGCTGCTGCTCCATGCGGTCGATAGCCCGGCAGCAGCCGAAGAAATCTTGAAGGCGTGGCAGTACGCAAACGGAAACAGGTCCCGCGGCGAAGGCCGTTTCTGAAGTATTTGCGCGGCTTCGCTCAAGAAACCTCAAATTTGGCGTTTCAGCACTTTCCGGAAGCGAGGTCCGGAACTATCTGAATCGCGCATGTCTCATCGCCGTTCGCTTCCCGTGCTTGGCTTGCTTTCCCTGCTCGCGGCCCAAACAGCCCTGGCCCAGCCGAAGCCCAACGCGGCGCAGGCCGCTGGCGCACCCGCGCCAGCGCCCGCGGCTCAAACCGAGCCACCGTTGCCTGACGTGTCGGATCCACTGCTCGCGGCGCCGCCCCCTCCGGCCAAGGTGCTGCGATCCTGGCAAGAGGCGCTCGCCATGGTGCGCGATCAAGCGGTAGCGCTGCGGCTTGCTCGCGCCAGCGTACTTTCGTCCGAAGCCGAGGCGCGGCAAGCGCTGGCACCGGCCTTACCGCAACTCCAGGCGACCGGCAGCGTCACGCACCACCTGATCAAAGGCGATGTTTCGGTCACAAATCCGGGCACCGGAGCGTCGACCACGGTCACCGTTCCCAACCCGTCCACCTTCTGGCTCGCCTCTCTAGGGCTGACCGTACCGATTTTTCATCCCAGCACCTGGTACGGCTATGGCAGCGCCAAAGACGCGATCGAAGCCGCAAAGCTTTCGAACAAAGAAGCCGAGCGGATCGCCATCGCGGGCGTGGCCGACAGGATCGTCAGCGTCGTGACCGCGGAGCGCCTGGCCGAGGTGAGTCGGGCCTCGCTTAAGGCCGCGCTCGCCACCGTCGATCTGACCAAGCGACGGGCCGCGCTCGGCGCATCGAACACGCTCGACGTGCTGCGCGTCGAGGGTGAAGCCTCGGTCTCCCGGTCACAGGTGGTACAAGCCACCGAGAACCTGATTCGCGCGCGCGAGGATTTGGGGACCGCGCTGGGCACCGCCGAGGCCTGGGGCGTCACCCCGGACATCCAGCTCGATTCATTGGCTTCGGACGCCCAGAAGAATTGCCGGCGGGAAAACGATATCCAAGCGCGCAGCGACGTGCGCGCGGCGCGGGCCAATTTCGACGTCGCGGACCGCCAGGTAAGAGCCGTCGACTACGCCTACATCCCCACACTCGACGGTGTCTCGACGTTTAGCTTGGTGGACCCGCGAAGCAACATCAACAATCGCCACGAGACCTGGACCATCGGCGCGGTGCTGAACTGGAATATCTACGACGGCGGCCTCCGCGGCGGACAACGCGATCTGGCGGTCGCCAATCGCGAAGCGGCTCGCGCCAATTTGGCAGAAGCAAAACGTAACGCATCTTTGCAAGTCACACAGGCTTTACGTGCCGTGCAGGTGGCCGAAGCCAACCTGGCCGTCAGCGCCAAGACCCGCGAAATCGACGCCGAAACCGCGCGTTTATCGAAGATTTCGTTCTTGAACGGCAGCGGCACCAGCTTCGATCTCGTCACCACCGAGGCCAATCTGCGCGTCGCCGAGGTTGACCTGGCGGTGAAAGAATTCGATGTCATGCAAGCGAAGATCGCCGCGCTGCTCGCCCTATCTTCCTGCTCCATCTAATCCCTCGCCAGGCACGGCTCGAAAAGGACTGACTCGCACGAGCGTCGGTCCCCGCCGACATCGATAGGGCGCAAGGCCGGAGATCTTGCAGTTTGCAAGTGCCTGGGCCTGCTACTACGTTGGAGCCCGTGACTGCGCAGAAGGACAAGCTGTTTTACGCGCTGCTGGCCGCGACCGCGGCCATTTTCGTTTACCTGATCAGCTACGTGTTTTTCAAAACGCCGGTTGCGCAATTGCAAGCCGGGGGGCTAGCGCAGAAGATTTTTTACTTCCACGTGCCCGCCGCCTACGCGATGTATTTGTGCGGCACCGTCTGTTGCGTCGCGAGCGCGATGTACCTGCTAAACCCATCGGACGCGCGCGACGCGGTCGGCCGCGCGGGAGCCGAATGCGCGGTGGTGTTCGGCGCGATGATGCTCTCGAGCGGTCCGCTCTGGGCGAAGAAGGCCTGGGGCGTGTATTGGACCTGGGACCCGCGCTTGACGACCACGCTGCTGAGCGTGCTCGTCTATGTCTCGGTCGTGGTCCTGCGCGCGTTCGCCGGCAATGGCGAAGCCGAACGCAAGTTCGCGTCCGCGTTGGGCGTGCTGGGCACCGTGAATCTGCCGATCATTCACTACTCCGTGCTGAAATGGGGCGGCAATCACCCGACCGTGATCGGCCAGGGTGGCGGCGGGCTCAAGCACCCTGCCATGACGCACGCTTTGCTCGTCGGGTTCGTGGCCATGACGCTGCTCGCGGGGCTCTTGCTGTGGTCGCGAGCACGCCTCGCGCTTGCGATCTCGAGGATCGCGCGCCTGGAAGAGCGAGCCATCGAAACCGGTGAGCTCGACTACTGAGAACGACGATGACCCAATCGCAACCCGACTCCGCAACCCTCACCGACCCCAGCGCGCGCTCGACGGAATTCGTCCCGGTACAAGGCGGTGGCGAGACGACCAGCGCCGCCACGCTGCTGGTGACCGCATACATCGTGATGTGGGCGCTCTTGCTGGGCTTCGTCTTTCTGAGCTGGCGCCGGCAAGGGCGGGTCGAAACTCGCATTTCCGAGCTGGAAAAGTCGCTCGCCGCGGGCGGCCCCAAGCGCGGCGACGCACGCTGAGCCGGGCGTGATGGTTTCGGCTAAGATCGCCCGATGACTGCCGCGCATATCCTGTTCATTCCCGGCATTCTGCTGGTCGGGATCGCGCTCGGCTATTCCCTGGGCGCGCGCGCCGTGCGCGCCGAAATGACCCGCCTGCGACGGCGCACGAAGGAGTAAGCCCCATGTTGAATTTCGGTCTTTCGGACGAGCAACGCGCGCTCATCGACGTCGCCAAGCGCTTCACGCGCGAGCGCATCATCCCGGTTGCGGCAGCCTGCGATCGCGAGAGTCGGTTTCCGAAAGACGTGTTCGAGGCAGCGCACGAACTCGGGTTGGTCAACGCCAGTGTTTCGACCGAGTATGGCGGGCCCGGCCTCGGTGAGCTCGAAAATGCGCTGATCGCAGAGCAGCTCGCCTACGGCTGCACCGGCATCCAAACCAGCCTGCTCGCCAATACGCTCGCGCTCACGCCGATCAAGCTCGCCGGCAACGAGGATCAGAAGAAGAAGTACCTCGGCATGCTCACAGCCGAACCGCTGTTCGCCAGCTACTGCACGACCGAGCCGAGCGGCGGCAGCGACGTGGCCGGCCTGAAGACCACGTTCAAGGCGCACGGCGACGACTACGTCCTGAACGGCGAGAAGTGCTGGATCACCAACGCCAGCTTCGCGAGCTTCTACGTGGTCTTTGCGACCTCTGATCCGGCCAAGCGCCACAAGGGCATCGCGGCTTTCATCGTCGATCGCGACTCAGCAGGGCTCCGCGTCGGCAAGCACGAGGACAAGCTCGGGCAGCGAGCCAGCGACACGGCCGCCGTGCATTTCGAAGACGTCAAAGTGCCCAAGGCCAATCTGCTCGCGCCCGAAGGGGAAGGCTTCAAACTGGCCATGGAGACCTTCAATCAAACCCGTCCCGATATCGGCGCCATGGCCACCGGGTTGATGCAGCGCTGCGTGGACGAGTCGGTCGCATACGCCAAGGAGCGGAAGACGTTCGGCGTGGCGATCTCCGAGCATCAGCTGGTCCAAGCCATGCTCGCCGAAATGGCGATCGGCGCCGAGGCAACCCGCCTACTCTACCAAAAAGCCGCGTGGAACTTGGACAATGGGGTGCGCGATCCGATCGTCTCGAGCTACGCCAAGGCCTTCGGTGCCGACAAGGCCATGCAATCGGCCATTGATTGCGTGCAGGTCTTCGGCGGCAACGGCTACGTCAAAGATTACCCGGCCGAGAAGCTGATGCGCGACGCAAAGGTTTTGCAGATCTACGAGGGCACGAGTCAAATCCAGCGCCTGGTGATCGCCCGCGCGCTCGTGAAGTGAGCGCGCGCCGCGCCGTCAACGCGCGCCGATGAACACGCCGGCCAGGTTGGCACGGTTCACTCGCGCGCGGAGCTCGCCCTCTGCGCGATCGAGGTCTGCGCCGTGCTCACCGCGGGCGCGGCGCCGTTTCAGAAACGCGAGCTCGATCAAGGCCAGCTGCTTCTTGCGCCCCGCCGCATAACCGCCCGGGCTGCCCGTCAAGCTGATGAAGTTCCAAAACGGGACGAGCATCCAATGGCTGCCCGTTCGCGCGAGCTCCTTCGGATGCAATAGGCGCCCGACCTCGTCGATCAAGCCACGAATGACGATCGAGCGATCCCGTACTGCCAGCGAGATGACGAGCACGAAGAACAACAGGTCGAAAGTCCAAAACACCAGAAACTTCAGGCCCAACCCGAGACCGCCGTCGTACAGAAACGTGACCAAGAAATTGTGCACGAAATGCAGGCCCACGGCGGACGTCCAACCGGCGATTGGCGCCAAAAATTTGAGCAGCGGGCTCGATGTCTCGCTCGCGATGCCCACGCCGAGGCCGGTCATCGCCGTGAACGAGGCGTGGCTCAGACCAGCCGCAACCGTGCGCACCAGGTAGAGCGCCGTGAACGCCGCAGCGCCCCCTTGAGCCGCAGCGCTACCGACGTAGAGCACGTCCTCGGTGAGCGTGAAGCCGAGGCCGATCACGCCGCCATAAATTGCGCCGTCGAGCGCGCCGTCGACCTCGTGCAGCCAGAGCGCAGACAATAACCAGAGAACGAGCAGGCCCAAGCCCTTGCAAGTCTCCTCGACGAACGGCGCCACGAACGAAGCCGTGGACGACTGCACGATCGAGCTCGTCTGCGGCGCTCCGAGCGCGGCGCTCATCATCCCCTCGCCAATCGAATTGATCACGATCGCCATCAGCGTCGCGACCACCGCGCCCCAGAAAAAGGCCAAGGACAGCAGCCAAAACGGCTCGGGCTCGTAGCGGTCCATCCCCTTGATGATCAGAAAATAGACGAACACGGTCGGCGCGATGACGAGAAAGGCAAGGAACCACAAGAGCATCACCGGTCTCAGGCTATCATGCCCATTTCCCGCGCATTCGCCGGTTTCGCGCCGCCACGGGTCACCTGCGCGCCCACCCTACCCGGCAGGCCATCCGCCGGGCGGCCCCCCGCAAACGCCGAGTTGAGCTTTCGGAGCGTTGCGCTAAGTTCTCGCGCGTGTTCGGATTTTCGTTCGGCGAGCTGCTGATGATCTGCGTGGTCGCGCTGATCGCCGTAGGGCCTAAAAAGCTGCCCGGAATGCTGCACACGCTCGGCCAGTGGCTGCGCAAAATCAGGAACCTCACCTCCGAGGTCCGCAGCCAGACCGGGATCGATGACCTGCTCCGCGCCGAGGGTCTCCACGGCGGGCTGAACGAGTTGCGGGGGCTCCTGCGTGGCGGGCACGCGAATCCGTTCGAGCCGCCACGGCCCGCCGCGGTCGCTGCTCCCGTGCACGTCCCGATCGAGGACCCTTATGCCAATCTCGAGATCGACGTGTCTCGCGAATACCCGCTCGAGGGAGCAGACTCATACGGCGCGCTGCCCGACGACTTACTCGACGATCACGCGCCGAAGAGCGAAGGCGAACACCCGAGCGTAGTGGCCACACAATCCGTATGAGCGACAACCCCGAAGAGAATGTGATGACGTTCTGGGAGCACCTCGAGGAGCTCCGAGCGCGTCTCGTACGCATGATTTTGGCTTTCGTAGTCGGTGGCGGCGTCGCCTGGTACTACAAAGAGCATCTGCTGATTTGGCTGACTTTGCCATTCGTCCGCGCCTGGAACGCGGGGCCCCACGACGGCGGCGCAGCCTTGCATTTTCCCGCGCCCGCCTCGCTCTTCATTTGTTACGTGCGGCTGGCCGCGATCGGCGGCGCGATCTTCGCGTTGCCCATCGTGCTTTACCAAATCTGGGCATTCATCGCCCCCGGCCTCTATTCGCGCGAGAAGCGCTTCGCGGTGCCGTTCGTGGTTTCCTCCTGTGGGCTCTTCGCCCTGGGCGGGTATTTCGGCTGGCGCGTCGCCTTTCCAGTCGCGTTTCGCTACCTCCTGCATTTCGGCGGCCACCTGAGCCCCGGGCTCGACGTGAAGCCGACGGTGATGGTCAGCGACTACATCGATTTCGTGACCCACATGCTGATCGCGTTTGGCGTGGCCTTCGAGCTGCCGGTGTTGGCCTTCTTTCTGGCGGTCGCGGGGCTCGTGACGCACAAGCATCTGATCAAGTTCTTTCGCTACTTCGTGGTCGTCGCCTTCATCATTTCCGCCGTTTTGACGCCGCCCGATCCGATGAGCCAACTCCTGCTCGCGATCCCGCTGTGCGGTCTGTACGGCATCTCGATCCTCGTCGCCTGGGTATTTTCGCGGAAACCGCCCGAAGCCGCCGCTTAGGGCCCGGGAATGGCTAAGTCGGTCGATGATCGCGGTCGAGGCGCCCGGCTGGCGAGGCGCGACGAAGGCGCATACTCGCTGGTATGTAACTGAGGAGCAACGAAGCCGGCCGGGATGCATCGGCCGCGAGAGCGATCGACTTAGTCATTCCCGGGCCCTTAGTGCGCTCACCGCAAGCTCGGCCATCGTGAGCTGAGCCGCAAGTGCGTGGGTGGTCGCGCCCGAGTGCAAGCCCCGAGAAACGCGCTGCGCCACCCATGATGATCTTGGGGGGTCCACGCGGAAACGGGCGCGCTCCCCGTGATGCACGGCAGCGGGCAACCGGGAGCGGCGCGCGCAGGCTCTGCGGCCGCGCAAGCCCCGCGCTGCAGACGGCCCCGAGACTCGGTCTCGCCGCGCGGCCGTCTCAGTTTTCGCGAGCGTAGGGTTCGCCGCGCTGGAGCGTCATCGCCCGGTACAACTGCTCGAACAGCACGACGCGCGCCAACCGGTGCGGCAATGTAAAGCTCGACAGGCTCAAGCGCAGGTCAGCGCGCTCCGAGAGCGGCTTCGGAATGCCCTCGGCGCCACCGATCACGAACGCCACGAGCCCCTTGCCGCGCGCTCCCCAGCGCTCGAGACGCTGCGCCAGCTCGCTGCTCGTGATGCGCTCGCCATCGACCTCGAGCGCCACCAAGTACGCTCCGTCGGGGATCGACTTGGCCAAGCCCGCCGCGTCGCGAACTTCGATCTCTTCGCAACGCACGTAGCGAGCGAGCCGGCCGAGGTAATCGTCGGCAACCGCGCGGAGCTCGCGTTCCTTGATCCGCCCCTCCGCGATGACGAACAGCTTCACCCGGCGCCAGGCGCGGAGTCCGGCACGCGCAACCGTCGCGCATCCATCCACAAACCGTCGATGTCGTAGAGCGTGCGGGTGTCGGCTGAAAATACGTGCACGACGATGTCGACGAAATCGATCAACACCCACTGTCCGCGCGGCAACCCCTCGACGGAAATGGCTTGCCAGCCCACCTTGGACAGCGCGCTGTCGACACCTTCGGCAATGCTTGCCACATGCCGGTCACTCTGCCCTGTCATCAACACCAGAAAGTCGGCGTAGTCGACCTTGCCGGTCACATCGATAATCTCGACGTCGATCGCTTTCTTGTCGAGACCGGCGCCGGCCGCGGCGAGCGCCATCTTCTGCGCATCCGGCGAGGGACCGGCAGGAGCGCGTGCGGGTGCGTTGCGGAGTGGCGCCGCAACCCGCTTCTTCAGTACCTTGCTGGCCTTTTTCTTCACTACTGACATTTCTTGGAAGTCCTCAGCTTACCTTAGGCCCGCATCCGACGAAAGCTCGGCGCTCGGCGGCATCTCGCGGGTACCCGCTTTGCCCGCAATGCTCGCATCCGCTGCGTCGGCCGGTGCCACACCGGAGTCCACCCGCTCCGGCGTCCATGGCGACACGACCGGCGGCTCGTATTCGGGCGGCGGAGTTCCAGGCGGAAGCCGGCGCGCCGAACAGCCCCCTGCCGAAAGAGCGAGCAAACACGACGCAAACCAGACCCTCGCGAGCCAAAGCCCATTCACAGCGGCACTCCTCCATCATCGGCCACAGCCGCTCCCGCGTCGGGCTCACCGGCATCCGTCTCGTCGTCGTCGGAATCACTGGGCTCGTCTGGCTCGGGTGTGCCGAGCTCCGTTGGCGGCGGGGGCGCCGCGTCCGTCCCCGCCGCACGCGCACCGCGCGCGCCTGGCGGCGCCATCGTGAGCTCGTAACGAGCCGGCGGCGGCGCGGGCTCACTGGGTTGGGAATGGCAAGCGGGCAGCGCACATGCCATGAGCAGGTTCAAGATTGACTTTCTTGGTGTCATAGCCAGCGTTCGTCGTCGACGGAGCGCAGCGTTTGTAGCAGGTCGTGAGCCGGCCGGTAACCGAAGGCGGTGCGCGCCCGGCTATCGTCGACCATGCAAACGTAGCGAATGAAATCCAGCTCCGGCGCTGGGAAAGACGTGACCCGCCACTTGAACAAGCGGTCCACGAAAGCCCGCGCAACACCGTGCGGCACGCCTACGGTGCTGCGCCCGAGCAGCTCGAGCGCGCGCGAAAGCGAGATCGGTGGCGGGCCACCGATGTTGAAAATGCCGCGTACGCCTGGAGCGAGCGCCGAGCGCAGCGCTTGCACCACGTCGTCTTGATGCACGACTTGCATCATCGGATCGAAGCCGAGCAGCGTTGGCACGACCTTCAGCCGCAAATAGTTGCTAGGCGCGTTGCGCACCGTACCCAGGATGTGCGAAGGCCGCAAAATCACGGCCTCGGTGTTCGGATAGCGCCACAGATAAGACTGCGCGCACATGTCGAGTCCGACCAGATCGCGAATGTCGCTGAATGGGCCGGCGCCGAGCAACGGCGCTTCCTCGTTCAAGAATTGGGGATTGTCGGGCCGCGGTCCGTACACGTTGGCGCTCGACAGCAAGACCACCTTCGGCACCCCGTAGCGCTCGGCGTATTCGAGCAAGCGCTGAAAGGCGACTACGTTCCAAGAATGGTGCTCCTCCGCGCTACCGCGCGGATTGTGCATCACGCCCAGGTGAACCAAGGCGCGCACACCGCCGTGCCGAAAGATGTCCTTCGCCCGTTTGCTGCGCAGATCGATCTCGTGGTGCTCCACGTCGCGCGGCCGATCGGGAAAAGTACGGCGATCGAGCCCAATCACTCGCGCTTCCCGATGCAAGAATCGCGACAAACGCCGTCCCAGCCTGCCGCAAATCCCCGTAACGACGATCGCGCGATCGTCCACGACCTCGGCTGTTGCCGTCAAAGGAAGACGCTCCGCCGACTCGAAAGGCCCCGGCGAAGCATGTCGGAGATCGTCTGCCGTACCAGCCACACCTTGTCGGAGACGACGGTGTCGTCGTCGTCCGGGCCGCCTCGGAAACGCATGGGCTCACCGAAATGAACTCGATATTTGGTGGGCAAGGGCATCTGCGCGCCCGGCACGAACATCTGCGGAATCAACGGGAAAACCGGGATATCGAGAATGCGCGCCGCCCACTTCACGTTGCCGAGGCTCACGTATTGTTCTTCGGCGCCAATCACCGCAACAGGCACGATGGGCGTGTCCGTCTCGATCGCCAAGCGCATGAAGCCGAGACCGAACGGCTCCAGTTGGTAGCGCCGCTCGAATGGTTTCGACACGCCGCGGATGCCTTCTGGAAAGGCCAGCAAGAGCTCTCCCATCTCCAGTAGGCGCTGCGCATTTTCGGGCACGCCCACGACTTGTCCGACACGGTTGAAGAAGGCCGACACGAACGGCAGCGTGGCCGTCCACTTTTCGACCATCGCCCGCGTCACGCGCGGCGGATTGGCGTCGAAGAACATGGACGAACCGACGATCGCAGCGTCGATCGGCACTTGTCCGGAATGATTCGCGACCAGCAGCGCGCGCCCCTCCGGCACGTTTTCGATCCCGAACACTTCGGTCCGAAAATAGAGCCGATGGAAGAACGCGATCACCATCGCCGCGTGGCGCGCGGTGCCCACGTCGAAGCCGAACGGATCGCCACCGAGGTCCAGGTAGCGCTCTTTCAGGATTGCCGCGCGCTTCTCGAAATCGCGACCGAGGAGCCGCACCTTCAGCTCGTCGGCAGCACGTCGCGCGGCCGCGCGCAGACGCTCAGCGAGGGGCACGGCGTGCCCTGCTACGTCAGTCAGCCGAGCCAGTGCGTTACGAGACTCCATCGCCGGCCCGAGTCTTGCCGCCTCCCGCCTCCACTGCAATCGCTTTCGAGCTCGTCCGATTGCAGCCGAACCAGGTGCCCTCGCACGACGGTCGAAAAAACGCGTTAGGATTGAAGGATGCTGCGCGTCATTCCAGCCCCGCTAGAGC
>Ga0207667_10001234_pt1 | contig 32069 bp, 26 predicted proteins | sample KBSCornC52_FD_184301 | JGI IMG/M metagenome (GOLD analysis project Ga0207667, IMG submission 184301) | Corn rhizosphere microbial communities from Kellogg Biological Station, Michigan, USA - KBS Corn C5-2 (SPAdes) (version 2) | ecosystem: Host-associated > Plants > Roots > Rhizosphere > Soil ...
CGCTCATTGACGCGGCGAGGAACGGCAAGGAAGTCACCGTCGTGGTCGAGCTCATGGCGCGCTTCGACGAGGAAGCCAACATCAACTGGTCCGCGCGGCTGGAGGAGGTCGGCGCGCACGTGGTCTACGGCGTCGTGGGCCACAAGACCCACGCGAAGATGTCGATGGTCGTGCGGCGCGAGGAAGGCAAGCTCGTCCGCTATTGCCACCTCGGCACCGGCAACTACCACGCCCGCACCGCGCGCTCCTACACGGACTTCGACCTCCTCACCTCGCGCGAGGCCATCTGCGCGGACGTGAACGAGGTGTTCCAGCAGCTCACGGGCCTGGGGAAGGTCACCAAACTGAAGCATGTGTGGAGCTCGCCCTTCACGCTCCACCCGCGCATCGTCGAGGCGATCGAGGCGGAGGCGCGGCACGCCAAGGCCGGCAGGCCCGCCCGGATCGTGGCCAAGATGAACGCGCTCCTGGAGCCCCAGGTGATCGAGGCGCTCTACCGCGCGTCGCGGGCGGGCGTGAAGGTCGACCTCATCGTGCGCGGCGTCTGCGCGCTGCGCCCGGGCGTCGCGAAGCTCTCCGGGAACATCCGCGTGCGCTCGATCATCGGCCGGTTCCTCGAGCACACCCGCATCTTCCACTTCAGGAGCGGCGGCGAGTCGAAGGTGTACCTCTCGAGCGCGGACTGGATGGACCGGAACTTCTTCCGGCGGATCGAGCTCTGCTTCCCCGTGCTCGATCCCAAGCTCAAGCGCCGCGTGATCCGCGAGGGGTTGAAGCCCTACCTGGAGGACAACACGCAGGCCTGGGACATGCTGCCGGACGGGAGCTTTCGCCGCGCGAAGCGCGGACACGGGAAGCCGCGCTGCGCGCAGCCGGCGCTCTTGAAGCTCCTCGCGAAGCCGCCGCCCGCCGTGACGGCGCCGAAGAGACCGAAGGCCAAGAAGGCCGCGTAAGGCGCCGGTCCTGTTTCAATCCCAGAATTTCCACCACGGAGAGGACACGCGGTTCTTTCCCCGCGTGGTGAGGGGATCGGACGGATAGTTCTTCGCGAGCACCTTCTTCGTGTCGTCGCGCAGCTCCTTCAGTCCCATGCGGTCGTAGGCTTCGACCATCACGTCCAGCGCGTCGCGGCGCGAGGGCGAGTGCGGAAAGTGGACGATCGCGTCCTGGGCGCGGTTGGCGGCCGCGAGGTAGGCTCCGCGGCCGAGGTAGTAGCGCGCGACCCGCACCTCGTGCCGGGCGAGCGCCTCGATGAGGTAGGCCATGCGCTGGCGCGAATCGTCCGCGTAGCGGCTCTCCGGGAAGCGCGTGATGAGCTCCTTGAACCCCTCGAAGGATTCGCGCGCCGCCTTCGGATCGCGGTCCGCCAGGTCCTGGCTCACGAGGCGGCCCAGCAATCCCAGGTCTTCCTTGAAGTTCGCGAGCGCCTTCAGGTAGAGCGCGTAGTCGACGTTCGCGTGGTTCGGGTGCAGCTTCACGAACTTCTCCGCCGCGGCGATCGCCTGAGCGGTCTCTCCCTGCTTGTAGTACGCGTAGGCGATCTCGATCTGCGCCTGCTGCGCGAAGCGCCCGTACGGGAACTTCGACTCGAGCTGCTCGTAGGTCTTGGCGGCCGTCTCCCAGTTCTTCTGGTCGAGCTGCTCCTTCGCTTCCTTGTAGTACTGCTCGGCGGTCCAGTTCTTCCGCTCGTCTTCCTTGTCCTTGAAGAGCCCGCACCCCGCGACGCTCACCACGAGGAGGAGGGCGGCCAATGCCGTTACACTTCGAGTCATGGCGAATTCCGGTGCGAGGAGCGCGAATTATACCGCGGCGGCCCCCGCGGGCGGCGCCGTGCGCCTCACGGTTCCGCTCGAGATGGCGGGCCTCAGGCTCGACCAGGCCCTGGCCCGGCTCCTCCCCGGGGAATCGCGCTCCCGCCTCGCACGGCTGATCGAAGAAGGGCACGTCACGGTCGACGGCGGGGCGGCCACCTCCCGGCGGAAGATGAAGAGCGGCGAGGCGCTGGAAGTCGCGCTCGTCGCGCGACCCTCCGAAGCGGCGCACCGGCCGGAGGCGATCGAGCTTCCCGTCGTGCACGAGGACGAGGACCTCCTCGTGGTGGACAAGCCCGCCGGCCTGGTGGTGCATCCCGGGAGCGGCAACTGGGCCGGGACGATGCTGAACGCGCTCCTGCACCACGCGCCGCAGACCGGCGAGCTTCCGCGCGCCGGCATCGTGCACCGGCTGGACAAGGACACGAGCGGGCTCCTGGTGGTCGCGAAGAACGAGGCCGCGCAGGCCGCGCTCGTGCGCCAGCTCCAGGCGCGCACCGTGAAGCGCACGTACCTCGCGCTCGCGCGGGGACGCGTCGCGGGCGAGGGCCGGGTCGACGCCCCGATCGGACGCCATCCGGTCCACCGCACGAAGATGGCCGTGGTCGCGCAGGGCAAGCCCGCGGTCACCCGCTACCGCGTGCGCGAGCGCTTCCCGCGCCACACGCTCCTCGAGTGCGAGCTCGAGACCGGGCGCACGCACCAGATCCGCGTGCATCTCGCCTCCATCGGCCATCCGCTCGAGGGCGATCCCGTCTATGCCGGCCGCGGCCCGCGCCTCCTGCCACGCCAGGCGCTCCATGCGTGGAAGCTCGCGTTCGAGCATCCGCGCACGGGGAAGGCCGTGCGCTTCGAGTCGCCGGTCCCCGCGGATCTGCGCGAGCTCCTCGCGGCCCTGGCGAAGCCATGAGCTGGCGCGATTCGATGAAGGCCGCGTTGGGCGCCGCGGGCGAAGCCTGGATCGTCCCGGACTGGCCGGTGCCCGCGAACGTGCGCGCGTTCGTGACCACGCGCGCGGGCGGCGTGAGCGAAGGCGAATACGCCTCGTTGAACCTGGGAGCGCGCAGCGGCGACGCGGCGCAGAACGTGGAGGCGAACCGGCGGATCGTCCGCGCGCACCTGCCGCAGGCGCCGCGCTGGCTGGCACAGGTCCACGGCGCCGAGGTCGCCATGGTGGACGACCTCGCCGACGACGCGAACGCCATGGCGGACGCCGCCGTGGCGCGCAGGCCCGGGCGCGTCTGCACGGTGCTCACGGCAGACTGCATGCCGCTCTTCCTCGCGGACGAATGGGGCACGCACGTCGCGGTCGCGCACGCCGGGTGGCGCGGGATGGCGGGCGGCGTGATCGAGAGCGCCATCGCCGCGATGGGCTCGCCGCCGGCCGGCCTCGTCGCGTGGATGGGCCCCGCGATCGGGCCGGAGGCGTTCGAGGTGGGTCCGGAGGTGCGCGAGGCTTTCATGGCCGGGGACCCCGCGAGCGACGCCGCGTTCCGCTCCCGCCGGCCGGGAAAGTTCATGGCGGACCTCTACGCGCTCGCCCGCCTTCGCCTCGCGCGCGCCGGCGTGCGGGAGGTGCACGGCGGCGGCTTCTGCACCTTCCACGACGCCGATCGCTTCTTCTCCTACCGTCGGGAGAAGAAGGGCGGGCGCATGGGCGCGTTCATCTGGATGGAATGATCGCCCCGCATCGGTGATCCGGATCATCCACGGGTCGTCGTTCCGGAGGCATAATGACGCGGTAGACGCGCCTGCCTGCCCCCATGCCGAAGAAGGGTCCCCCGCCGAACGCCGACGAGCTCGCGGAGCGCTTGCGCGCCTCCCACGAGAAGATCGCGTCCACCCTGGCGGGCGAAGGCGCCACGCCTCAGGTCATGGCGGGGTTCGCGGACGCCTATCGCGCGTGGCTGGAGTCCCTCTCCGCCAGGCCCGAGACGATGCTCGACCTCCAGAACCGCTACATGCAGGAGCAGTTCAGGGTCTGGGCGAGCGCTTTCGATCCGCAGGCGCACGCGCAGGCCCCGGTCGAGGACAAGCGGTTCGCGGCGCAGGAATGGAACGATCTCCCCGTCTTCCGCTACTTCCGCGATTCGTACCTCCTCACGGCGCGGATGATGATGGAGGCGGTCGACCAGGCGAGCCTCGACGCGTCCACGAAGCAGCGCATGCGCTTCTTCATGAAGCAGTACCTGGACGCCGCCGCCCCGTCGAACTACCTCTTCACGAATCCGGAGGCGTTGAAGGCCGCCATGGAAAGCGGCGGCGAGACGCTCCAGGAGGGCCTGAAGAACCTCCTCGCGGACCTCGAGAAGGGCCACATCTCGATGACGGACGAGAAGGCCTTCCAGGTGGGCAGGAACATCGCCGTCTCGAAGGGCGCGGTGGTCTGGGAGAACGGGCTCGTCCAGCTCATCCAGTACGCGCCGCTCACGCAGAAGGTGCACGCGCGCCCGCTCCTCATGGTGCCGCCCTGCATCAACAAGTTCTACATCATGGATCTCCAGCCGGAGAACTCGCTCGTGCGCTATGCCGTCGAGCAGGGGCACACCGTGTTCATGGTCTCGTGGCGCAACGTGGGCGAGGACCAGGCGGGGCTCACCTGGGACGACTACATCCGCGACGGCATCCTGGGACCCATCGAGGAGGTGCGCCGCATCACGAAGCAGGAGACGATCAACGCGCTGGGATTCTGCGTGGGCGGGACGCTCGTCGCGGCGGGCCTCGCGGTGCTGGAGAACCGCGGCGAGCGTCCGGTGGAGAGCCTCACCCTCCTCACCACGCTCCTCGACTTCACCGACGTGGGCGAGATCCGCGTCTACATCGACGAGAGCTTCGTCGCGAAGCGCGAGAAGCAGCTCCATGAAGGCGGCCTCGTCCCCGGCGGCGAGCTCGCCTCCGCCTTCTCGAGCCTGCGCGCGAACGACCTCATCTGGCCCTATGTCGTGAACAACTACCTCAAGGGGAAGGCGCCGCCCGCGTTCGACCTCCTCTACTGGAACTCGGACGCGACGAACCTCCCCGGGCCGATGTACGCGTACTACCTGAGGAACACCTACCAGGAGAACAAGCTCGCCAGGCCGGACGCGCTCACGATGTGCGGCGAGCCGGTGAGTCTCAAGCGCGTGAAGATGCCCACCTTCGTCTTCTCGGCGCGCGAGGACCACATCGTCCCGTGGCGCGGCGGCTACAAGAGCGCGCGGACGCTGGGCGCGAAGGCCCGGTTCGTCCTGGGTGCGAGCGGGCACATCGCCGGGACGATCAACCCGGCGTCCAAGGGCAAGCGCAGCTACTGGGTGAACGGGACGCTCGAGGCGGATCCGGACGCCTGGTTTGCGAAAGCGCAAGAGAAGCCGGGCAGCTGGTGGCCAGAATGGATGGCGTGGCTCGCCCCCCACGCCGGCAAGCTCGTTCCCGCGCGCAAGAAGCTGGGGGATGCCACGCACAAGCCCATCGAGCCCGCGCCGGGCCGCTACGTGAAGGAGCGGGCCTAGCGCCCGCGCCGCGAAAAAGGACGGAGGAGACGGAAATGACGCAACGGATTGCCCTGGTGACCGGCGGGATGGGCGGCCTGGGCGAAGCGATCTGCATGAAGCTCGCCCGGATGGGCATCAAGGTGATCGTCACCTACTCGCCCGGGAATACCAGGCACGTGGAGTGGCTGAAGGAGATGGCGGGCCGGGACTACCACATCAAGGCGTATCCCGCGGACGTGGCGGACGACCAGTCGTGCGCGAAGATGGTGGAGCGGGTGACGAAGGAGGTGGGCCCCATCGATATCCTCATCAACAACGCCGGCATCACCCGCGACATGACGTTCAAGAAGATGACGAAGGTCGACTGGGACGCGGTGATGCGGACCAACCTGGACAGCGTCTTCAACGTGACCAAGCCCGTCGTGGACGGCATGGTCGAGCGCGGCTGGGGGCGCGTGATCAACGTCTCGAGCGTGAACGGCCAGAAGGGCGCCTTCGGCCAGACCAACTACTCGGCGGCGAAGGCGGGCATGCACGGCTTCACCAAGGCCCTGGCACTCGAGGTGGCACGGAAGGGCGTCACCGTGAACACCATCTCGCCGGGCTACATCGGGACCCAGATGGTGCTCGCGATCCCGAAGGACGTCCTGGACACCAAGATCGTCCCGCAGATCCCGCTGGGACGCCTCGGGAAGCCGGAGGAAGTCGCGGGCCTTTGCGCCTACCTCGCGTCGGACGAGGCGGCGTTCGTGACCGGCGCCAACATCGCCATCAACGGCGGCCAGCACATGTACTGACCTTCAGGCGGCCCGCGAATCCCAGATCCGGCGGATTTCCAGCGGCAGCTCCATGGGGTCGAAGGGCTTGGCGATGATGCCGAGCGCGCCCAGCGCCCGGCACTGCGCGATCTCCGCGGCCTGCACCTTGGCCGTCATGAAGATGACGGGGGTCGATGCGGTGTGCGGCATTTCGCGCAGGGCGCGCAGCGTCGCGAGGCCGTCCATGCCGGGCATCATGACGTCCAGCAGGATCAGGTCGGCGCGAGCCGCGGGGGCGGCGGCGAGCGCCGCGTGTCCTTCCGCGCACTCGATCACCTCGAATCCGCCCAGCTCCTCGAGCGCCATCATCGCGACCGTCCGGATGTCGGCCTCGTCCTCCACGTAGAGAATCCGTTCCAGGCTCATGGTGACCTCACGCCGCCGCGCGCTCGCGCCGCGGCAGGAGGTCGCGGAGCGTTTGCAGCAGCTTCTCGTTGGATGTGCAGGATTTCAGCAGCACGGCATCGGCCCGGCTCGCCTGCTCCGCCGACACGTCGTCCACGGAGAAGACCACCAGCCGCGGGCGCGCCTCGAGGCGCCGGATCTCCGGCACCAGGTCCCATCCCGAGCCGTCCGGAAGCTTGAGGTCCAGGAGGACCAGGTCGAAGAAGCGCGCGCCCAGCCGCGAGCGCGCCTCCTGGAGCGTGCCCGCGAACTCGAAGCTCGCGAAGTCCGCGGCGATGGTGGCCGCCACGCGCTGGATATCCGGATCGTCCTCGACGTGGAGCACGCGCGGGCCGGATCGGCGCTCGCCGTCGACCGCGTCGCGCAAGGCCGCGACGAACCGGTTCTCGTCGATGGGCTTCGCGAGCCAGTCGGAGACGCTCAAGGCCTCGCTGTTCACCTGGATGCGGCCCTCGTCGGCGTGCGCGGAGACGACCACGATGGGAAGGTCGCGCAGGCGCGGCTCCCGGCGCAGGGCGTGAATGAGCGCGATGCCGTCCATGTCGGGCAGGCGCAGGTCGACGGTCATCGCGGCATAGGGCTTCGTCTTCGCGAGCCCGAGCGCCTCGGCGCCCAGGCGCGCGGTCTCGCACTCGAACCCGGCCTTCTCCAGGAACATCGACAGAAGCCGCGCGATGTCCGGATCGTCCTCGCAGACCAGGACGCAGGGCCGCGTCCGGGCGATGGCGGCGGGCGGGCGGGGCGCAGGGCGCGTCGCGGGCAGCTCGAAGTGGAACGTGGTGCCCGCGCCCGTCTCGCTCGTGAACCCGATCGTCCCGTTCAGCCGTTCCACGATGGCCTTGGAGATGTTGAGGCCCAGCCCGGTGCCGCCTTTCTGCCGCGAGTCCGACGCGTCGGCCTGCGAGAACTTCTGGAAGATCCGGCCGCGGAATTCCGCCGGGATTCCCGCGCCGTGGTCGCGTATCTCCACGCGGGCGCGGGAGTCCTGCCGGGCGAGGGCCACGACCACCTCGGCGCCGCGCGGCGAGAACTTGATCGCATTGGAGAGCAGGTTGGCGAGCACCTGGTTCAGCCTGTCCGGGTCCGCGTCGACGTGGATCGGCTCGTCCGGCGCGGCGAAACGGAGGCGAACGCCGTGCTGCTGGGCGAAGCCCTCGTTCGCCTGCAGCGCATCCGAGATGAACGGCGCGAGCTGCAGCTCCTTCATCTCGAAGCGCATCTTCCCCGACTCGATCTTCTCGGTGTCGAGGATGTCGTTGATCAGCCGGATCAGGCGCTCGCAATTGTTCCTGGCGATGTCCACGAGCTTGCGGGCGGGCTCGGGCAGAGCGCCGGAGACGCCGCCGGCGAGGAGGCCCAGCGATCCCCGGATGGAGGTGAGCGGAGTGCGAAGCTCGTGGCTCACGGTGGAGACGAACTCCGTCTTCATCCGGTCGATGCGCTTCAACTCGGTCACGTCGGTCATGAGACTGTAGAACCCGATCACCTCGCCCTCGCGGTGGCCCTCGCCGTAGCGCGGGAAGAGGTGCACCGCGAAATCGCGGTGGCTTCCATTGGGCGTCACGCGCGCGTGCTCGTAGCGCACCGGGTAGCCCGAAAGCGCCTCGTCCACCTTCGCGCGAACCGAGGCGTACACGTCGTCGCCGATGACCTCCCACAGCGTCCGGCCGTCGATCTCGCCCTTGCCGAGCCCGAAATATTCCTGGTAGGCCCGGTTGTGGAAGCGGTAGCGCCGATCCGAATCGACGTACGCGATGAGAGCGGGCACGGCGTCGGTGATCTCGCGCAGCTGCAGCTCGCTCGCGCGCAGCCGCCCCTCCACCTGCCGGCGCCGGATCCGGTTCCTTCGAATCGCCAACATCGCGAGGGCGAGTATCGAGAGGGAGACGAGCGTACCCCCCGCCAGGCCGAACCGCGACCACTCCGCCCTGTCCATCGCCTGCGCGTGGGACTGCTCGATACGTCCGACCTCGACGTCCCGGACGGCCTGCACCGCGCTCTCGATGCCGGCCTCCATCGCCGGCCCGTCGGCCCGGGCAAGGGCTTCCGCCTCGCCGCTCGGCCCGGTCGCCTGCACCTCGAGCGCCTTGTCCATGGCGATGAGTCCCCGATGCACCGCGTCCTCGATCGGCGCGAAGCGATCCCCGTCCCCCGCGATGAAGAAAGCCGACCGCGCCGAGGCGAGAGCATCGACGGTGCGCGCCCGCGCCGTGCGGTACGCGCCCTCGTCGGAATCGGCGCGGCTCGCGAGGAGCCTCAGGTGGCTCGCCTGCGCGTCCTTCCACCGCACGACCAGCGTCTCCGCGCGGTTCACGGCCTGGTAGCTCAGGATCTCGGCGCTCGCCTGGCTCGCGAGCTGGTCGATCGCGCGGTAGGACGCGAAACCGAGGCAGAGCACCACCGCCATTCCCGCCGCGAGCGTCGTATGGATGCGAGCACCGAAGGATACGCGCCTCATTCCGGGTCCAGCGCGCGGCGCAGCTTCGCGACGGCCCTCGCGATGTCCGTCGCCGGGGCGCGCGGCGCCGCGTTTTCGAGCGCCCGCGCCGCGTCGCCCACCTCCGGGAAGCCGAACACGGCACCGGAGCCGGCGATCGTGTGGGCTTCGCGCTCGAGCGTGCCGCGGTCCTGCGCCTCGCCGGCGGCGATGCGACGCCCCAGTCCTTCGATCGTCGACACGCGCTTGCGCAGGGTGCGCGCGTATTCCTCGCGCCGGGCCTCGAGAAAGCCGCGGAAATCCTCGATGGTGCTGCTCATGATGCTTCCTCCACGGTAGCTTCGATCACTTCCTCGAGGGTCGTGAGCCCGCGCAACGCCTTCTTGAACCCGTCGAACCGCATGTCGCGGAAGCCCTCCCGGATCGCGATCGCGCGGAGCTCCCGGTATTCGCGCTGCTCGAGCAGGGCGTCGCGCAGCGGGTGGGAGATGTCGAGGAGCTCGTGGATCGCGATCCGTCCGTGGTAGCCGCAGCCGCCGCAGCGCTCGCAGCCTTCCCCCCGATAGAACGGGGGCGGGCGATAGCCTGCGCGCCAGGTGAAGTAGCGCGCGAGATAATCCTCGGGCGGACGGTATTCGACCTTGCAGAATTCGCAGACCCGCCGCACGAGCCGCTGGTTGAGGACCCCGATGATCGACGGGGCCACCATGAAGCGCTCCACGCCCATGTGGATGAGCCGGGTGAGCGCCTGGATCGCGTCGTTGGTATGGAGCGTCGTGAGCACGAGGTGCCCCGTCATCGCGGCCTGCGTCGCGATGCGGGCGCTTTCGCCGTCGCGTATCTCGCCCACCAGGATCACGTCCGGGTCCTGGCGCAGGACCGACTTCAGCACGGCCTGGAACGTGCGGCCGGCCCGCTCGTTCACCTGGACCTGGTTGATGCTCGGGAGCTCGTACTCGACGGGGTCCTCGATGGTGACCACGTTCTTACCGGGCTTGTTCACGAAGCCCAGCGCGGCGTAGAGCGTCGTCGTCTTGCCCGAGCCCGTGGGCCCGGTCACGAAAAGCAGGCCGTTGGGCTGCTGGATCACGTGCTTCAGGCGCGTAAGAACCTCGGGCACGATGTCCAGCTTCTCCAGGTTCAGCATCGCGGCCGGGAAGAGCGATCCGAGGACGCGCAGGACGACCTTTTCCCCGTGCAGCGTGGGCAGCGTGGAGACGCGCAGGTCGATGGTGCGCTCGGGCAGCGGAAAGATGATGCGCCCGTCCTGGGGCGCGCGCCTGTCCGTGATGTCCATGCCCGAGACCACCTTCAGGCGCGAGGTGAGCGGGAGCGCGAAGTTGGCCGGCAGCACCAGGCGCTCGTGCAGGATCCCGTCGACCCGGAAGCGCACGACCAGCTCCTTCTTCTTGGGCTCGATGTGGACGTCCGAGGCGCGCTCCTTCAACGCGAGGAGGATGATGGAATCGCTCATCTCGGCCAGCTGCTGGGACTTCACGAGCTCGGCGAGCTTCGCGTCGTCCACGTCCGCCTTGAGGAAGGGCCGGAAATCGAAGGTGGCGGCGATCCGGTCCAGGTCGGTGGCGGACTGGTATTTGAGGAGGATCGCCGAGTCCACCTCGTCCGGGAAGCTGAAGACGGGGCTGATGGGCGCGCCGAGGAAGGTCTCCAGCGCCTGGGATACCTTCCCGTCGTCCGGATCCACCATGGCCACGGTGACCGCGTTCCCGAACCGATAGAGCGGGACGGTCCGGTGGCGCTTCGCGAATTCGAGCGGCACGCACCGGATCACCTCGTCCTCGAAGAGCGTCTTGCCGAGGTTCACGTACGTGCGGCCGACCGCCTGGCCGATCACCTCCCCGCCGCTGTCCCGGTCGAGATAGCCGTACTGGATGGCGAGCTGGACGAACTCGATCGCGTTGCCGTTCGCGTGCCGGGCGACCGCCTCCAGGCGGCTGCGGTGGGCGGGGCAGCGCCGCTCGACCTGCTCGCGGATCTCGGCGGCGAGCTTCACTGCGCGTCCTTCGCGCGACGGCGCGACGCGAGCTTGCGGATGTCGTCCTGCGTGACCCTCGTCTTGACGGTCTCGTCGCACGCGCGGTCGCGCTGGGAGAGCGTGTGGAGCTCCTCGAGGTCGTAGCGCGCCGCCGCGGCGCCCGGGCCGGACGCGGATGCGCCGGCCGGCTCCTCGGATCGTGGAATCTCGCGGCTCACGAGAGCACCCGGTCGCGGACGTCGCGCTCGTATTCCGGCCAGGCCTCGCTCAGGAGGCGGTAGATCTCCTCGGCAGTGTTGCTCTTGAGGATATAGTCGCGCGCGCCCAGTTCGAAGCAGCCGCGCACCGCGTCGGCCGTATCCTGCGCCGTCATCATCACCGCCACCACGCGCGGCTCCGCCTCGACCATCCAGGCGAGCGCCCGGTCGCCGGTGAGGACCGGCATGTTCACGTCGAGGATCACGACGTCCGGGCGGTGCGTGAGGAAGAGGTCGACCGCCTGCCGCCCGTCGCCCGCCTGGGCCACGACCTCCGCGCCCAGCGTCTCGACGATCCGGGCGATGACGGCCCGGATGTGGGGCTCGTCGTCGGCCACCAGCACGCGCAGGGGTGCGGCCGCGCCCATCAGTAGCTCACCAGGATGCCGACCGCCGGTTCGCCGTACCCGCCCGCCGCAGCGCCCGCGGACGAATCCGGCTTGCGGATCGCGAAGGTCCGCCAGGCACTGGTCCGGCCATCGCTCCCCGCGGCCGCTTCGGGCGCGACGAAGCTCGAGGCGGCGAGAGAGCGGTACGGGCCGCCCTGCGCGCTTCGCCCCGCGTCCAATGCGACGGAGTAGGCGACGGGCAAGGAGCAGGCGATGCGCAGCCGCGCGATTTGCTCCGTGGCATGCGCGGGGAGCCCGATCGCCCCCAGCGTGCAAGAGGTGACCATGTCGACAGTGACGCGGAAGCGCGCGACCGTGGACGCCGCCTGAGCCTGGGCCGTGACGCACGCGCAGGCTCCGAAGACGAGCGCGGCGATCCACCAGTTCGGCTGCAACCGCGGCGCGATTGCCGCCGCTCGCATCGTCCCGTTTCCCATGTCGACCATCCCTGTGCCGGAGAACGACCTCAGATTGCCGCGTCCGGGCGGCTCCCGCCATCAGAGATTTCCCCGGGCGGGCTCGGGAAAGGCCTGACGGAGGACGCCCGGCGCAGGCGGCTCTCGAGGAGCAGCCGCTCGGCGATCCGGGCGGTCATCGGCGCCGTATAGAACATGCATCGCTCCTCGCCCGCCTTTGCCCGTGCGAGGGCTGCCTCGGCATTTCAGAGGAGCCGATGCGGGTCGGCGCCGTCGCCCGGGAAGACCGCGATCCCGGCCTTCGCGTCAAGGCGGTATTCGCGGCCTTCGAGGGAGAACGGCTCACCGAAAGAGCGGCGCATCTGCTCGGCCGTGGCGATCGCGAGGCCCTCGTCGTCGCCGGCTTCCGCGTGCATCACGGCGAACCGGTCGGCTTCGAGACGGGCGATGGAGCGCGAATCGTCCAGGCAATGCGCGAGTCGCATCCCCAGGGCGGCAAGGAGCGCGTCTCCTGCCTTCCGCCCAAGGGAGGCGTTGATCGCGCCGAAGCGATCGACGTCGGGAGGATCCCGACGGGCTCGGCGGCCTCGGCCATCAGGACAGGCTGAAGTGGAACGTGGCGCCTTCGCCCACGGCCGCGTCCGCCCAGATCCCACCCCCATGGCGTTGCACGATGCGGTGCACGATCGCGAGACCTATGCCCGTCCCCTCGAACTCGCGTTGGGCGTGCATGCGCTGGAAGGGAGTGAAGAGCTTCCCGGCCTTCGACGGGTCGAACCCGGCGCCGTTGTCGCGCACGAAGATCGTCCGCGGAAGGTCGCCGCACTCGCCCAGTTCGATCCGGGCGCAGTCCCGGCGCGACGTGAACTTCCAGGCGTTGCCGATGAGGTTTTCCAGCGCGATGCGCAGCAATCGCCGGTCGGCGTGGACGTGGAGGGCCGGCGGAAGCACCATCGTGACGCGGCGCTCGGGATGCATCTTCTGGAGGCCGTCGAAGATGGATCGTGCGAGCTCGCGGACGTCGACCTTCTCCCGGCGCAGCTCCTGGCGGCTCACGAGCGAGAGCTGGAGCAGGTCGTCCACCAGCTCGCTCATCCGCTGCGCCCCATGGGCGATGCGCTGGACGTAGTCGCGCCCATGCTCGTCCAGCGAGGCGGCGTGGCCCTTGAGGATCGCGTCCGCGAAGCCGCGGATCCGCGTGAGCGGTGCCCGCAAGTCGTGCGCCACGGAATAGTCGAACGCCTCGAGCTCCTGGTTCGCGGCCTCGAGCTGGGCGGTGCGCTGCGCGACGCGCAGCTCCAGGTCGGCGTTGAGGCGCCGGATCTGCTCCTCGGCGCGCCTTCGCTCGGTGATGTCGAGGAATGCCACCACGGAGCCGATGCAGCGCCCCTCGCGCTGGATCGGATACGACCAGTACTCCACCGGGAAGCTGGTGCCATCCGCCTTCCAGAACACCTCGTCGTCCGCGTGGATGTGCTCCCCGGTCGAGAAGGCCCGGAAGATGCGGCATTCCTTCACCGGATACGGGGTTCCATCCGGCCGGGTATGGTGCATGAGGTCGTGGAGGTTCTTCCCCACGAGCACGTCCACCGACGGATAGCCGAGGACCTGCGCGCACGCGGGATTGGCGAAAGTGCAGCGGCCGTCGAGGTCGACGCCGTAGATCGCCTCGGCCGTGGATTCGAGGAGGAGGCGCAGCTTCTCCTCGCTCTCGCGCAACGCGCTCTCCGAGCGCCTGCGGTCGGTCACGTCCTCGCCGATGCTCGCCGTGCCGATGACCTCGCCGGCGGCGAGGCGCAGGACCGAGTTGTTCCAGCGGACCGTGCGGCGCTCGCCGGACGCGGTGACGATCTCGTCCTCCGTGTGCCAGGTGCTGGGGTCGTTCTGGAGCAGCTGCGCGAAGCGCAGCTGCGCGGAGACCGCTTCCTCCGGCGGCCGGAGCGTGGCGAACCAGTCCCGCCCGACCAGCTCCTCGCGCCGCCAGCCCGTCACCTTGGCCATGTGATCGTTGCAATAGACGATCTGGCCGTGGAAGTCGAGCATGACGGAAAGCAGCTCCACGTTGTCCAGGGTGTGCCGGAAGCGCCGCTCGCTCTCGGCGAGCGCCGCCTCGGCCCCGACCCGCTGGGTGACGTCGATGGGACATACGAACCGCGTGCGCCGGCCTTCGTAGATCACCTCATGCGAAGCGATCTCGACGCTGATCACGCGGCCGTCCTTCAGCCGGTGGCGCCAGACGCCGGTTCCGAAGGAGAAGTTGTTGGTGAACCTCACCGATTCCTCGAGGAGCCGGATGTCCTCGTCGGGGCGGATTTCCCGCAGGGTCATCGAGAGGAATTCCTTCTGCGTGTATCCGTACTTGCGGCAGGCCGTGTCGTTCACGGCGAGGAAGCGCAGGGTCGCGATGTCGTATACCCACAGCGGCAGAGGACTGTTCTCGAAGAGCAGCCGGTAGCGGACCTCGCTCTCGCGCAGCAGCTCCTCCGCGTCCACGCGCTGCGTGATGTCCTGGAGGGTGCTGAACCAGCGGCCCTCCGACGCGGGATCTATCGGCTCCATCGCCTGCCGGACGTGCACGACCGACTTGTCGGGCCGCAGGAGCCGGTACTCGAGCTCCGACGCCTTCCCCGTGCGCGCCGCCTGTATCGCCGCCTCGCGATAGCGCGACACGTCCTCCGGATGGACTATGCCCATCCATTCCCGCGTGTCGACGGGGACCAGGGCGGGCCGCGTGCCGATGAGGCGCGGAAGGTTCTCGGACCAGCTTTCGAACCGGCCGTCCGGGCCCGTCACGACGTGGGCGAGCCGCGCCATGGCCTGCGCGCGCCGCAGGGCGGCCTCCCGCTCCCGGAGGGCGGATTCCATCCGGACCCGCGCGCTGATGTCGCGCAGGAATCCCCCGAAGAGTCGCTTCCCCTCCACCTCGATCGCCGTGATCTGGAGCTCGACCGGGAATTCCCGGCCTTTCCGGTCCACGGCGGTGATCTCGGTGGGCTTGTTGAGGATCCGTCCCTCGCCGCTCGCGAGGAAGCGCTCGAGGCCGAGCGAATGGGCCGCCCGGTACCGCTGCGGCACGATGGTATCGACGACCCGCCGCCCGATCGCTTCGGACCGGCTCCAGCCGAAGAGGCTCGAGGCGACCTGGTTCCATTCGCGGATCGTCCCGGACGCGTCCATCATGATGAAAGCGTCCAGGGCGGAATCGAGGAGCAGGCGCGCGCGCCCCTCGCTCGCCCTCATGTCGTCTTCCACGGACTTGCGTCGGGTGATGTCCCGGATGGCCGCCACGGTGAGCGCGCCCCAATCCGTGGGCAGGGGGCTCAGGCTGATCTCGACGGGAAATTCCTTGCCGTCGCTGCGCAGCGCGCAAAGCTCCGATCCCGCTCCCATGGGCCGCGCACGAGGATCGTGCAGGAAGCCCTCGCGATGGCCTGCGTGGGCGGCCCGGAATCGCCCCGGTATCAGGGCCTCGACCGTCATGCCTTCCAGCGTCCCGCGCGGATACCCGAAGATCCGGTCGGCGTGGCCGTTGGCGTGCACGATCCGCCCGCTTTCATCGGCGAGAAGGATGGCGTCGGGCATCGAGTCGAGCAACGCGTGGATCTGCGCCGGCGTGAACCTCGCCGTCCGGCCGGCGCCGGCCTCGACCCTCCGTGATCGCATGTTTTTGTGATTCATATCGTAATACGATACATTAACCCGTGATCCCCGAGTCTCCAACGAGTCTAGGGTCCCGGCCGGGACGGGGAGATCGGAGATTTCCGGGGCCCGGATCGGGGATTTCCTGAGGTTCCACGGGCGCGAAACGATGCGATACTTTGGTCTGCCAGAAATCGAACACAGGCCGCGTGGAATGGTGCAGTACCGGATCTTGCACGTCGAAGACAGCGCCGACGACTCGGAGCTCATCCGGATCGCGCTGGGCGACTCATCCTTCGGCTACTCGTATCGCCGGGTCGAGGACGAGCGCGGCTACCTGGCGGAGCTGGAGGCGGCCGTTCCGGACGTGATCCTTTGCGACTACGACCTGCCCGAGTTCAGCGCGGAGAAGGCGCTCGCGATCATGCGCGATCGCGGCCTGGACGTGCCTTTCATCATCGTCTCGCACCATATCGGCGAATCGCACGCCGTGGTGGCGATGCAGCAGGGCGCGAGCGACTACCTTTCCAAGGGTAACCTGGACCGGCTGTGCAAGGCGATCGAGTCCGCGGCCGACCGCAGGAACGCCCGCATCGAGAAGGCGCTCGCCCAGGAGGGGCTTCGCGCGAGCGAGGCCATGCGCCGGAGCATTCTCAACTCGCTGAGCTCGCACATCGCCCTCATCGACGGCGACGGGGTGATCCTCGCGGTGAACAAGGGGTGGGAGGAAGCGATTGCGCCGGGGACCCGCGGGACGATGGTGCGGGGAGCCGCGGGAGACAACTACCTGGGACTGCTCGAGGCGGGTGCGAGGGGCGAGCAAAGCGACGCCGCCATCCTTCGCGATGGCGTCCGTTCGGTCGCGGCGCGGGAGCGCCGATTCTTCTCCCACAAGTACCAGGCCGCGACGGGCAACAGCGTCCGCTGGTACCGGGTGCGGGCGTTCCGCCTCGAGGGCGGGGAGCGCGGCGCGGTCGTGTCCCATCGCGACATCACGGACCGGATGATGACGCACATCGCGGTCGAGCGCGCCCACCGCCGGCTGCAGGTCCTTTCGAGCCGCGTCCTCAACGTGCAGGAGGAGGAGCGCCGGCGGATCTCGCGCGACCTGCACGACGACATCGGGCAGTCGCTCGCCGCGCTCAAGATCGGGCTGCACCGCCTCGCGCAGACGCCGCTCGTGGAAGCGCAGGCGCAGACCGTGCAGGAGTGCCTGGGCGTCGCGAACTCGACCCTCGAGAAGCTGCGCGACCTCGCGCTCGAGCTGAGGCCTCCGCAGCTCGACCAGCTCGGGCTCGCGGACGCCCTCGCATGGCTCGCCGAGCGCCAGCGCAACGCGAGCGGGCTGGACATCCGATGCAGCGTCTCCGGCTTCGACGAGGACCGCCGGCCGCCCCTGCCGCTGGAATGCGCGTGCTATCGCATCGTGCAGGAGGCCCTGAACAACGCGACCAGGCACGCCCGCGCGAAGAGCATCCTCGTGAGCGTGGAGCGCGATGGCTCCCTTCTCAAGCTCGCCGTGCGCGACGACGGCGCCGGCTTCGACGAGGAGGCGGCCCGCCAGCGGGCGCTGCGCGGCGGCAGCCTCGGGTTGATGAGCATGGAGGAGCGCGCCGAGCTCGCGGGCGGGCGCTTCAGGCTGCGGACCGCGCCCGGGGCCGGGACGGTGGTGAGCGTCCTGTTCGCTCTGCCGGAAGAGCCCGTGGCGGTCGTCGCCGACGAGGGCGCGACGCCGATCGAGACGTGAGCGCGATCAACACGCTGCTGGTCGACGATCACACGCTGGTGCGCGCCGGCATCCGGGCGCTGCTGCGCGACATCGACGGCATCGAGATCGTCGCGGAGACGGACAATGGACGCGACGCGGTGGCGCTCGCGAAGGAGCTCTCGCCGAAGCTCGTGATCATGGACATCTCCATGAAGGCGCTGAACGGCATCGAGGCGACCGCGCAGATCCGGGCGCTGTCGCCCGCCACCCGCGTCCTCATCCTGTCCATGCACACGACGGAGGATTTCGTTCGCCGGGCGCTCAGGGCGGGGGCCGCCGGCTACCTCGTGAAGGATTCGGCACCGCTCGAGCTGCGCATGGCGGTCGAGGCTGTCCTCCGGGACGAGACGTACCTCAGCTCGCGGATCTCCAAGGGGCTCGTCTCGGGGCTGCTGGAAGGCCGCGATGGGGGCGACGCGACCCTCGACGCGCTGAGCCCCCGGCAGCGGGAGGTCCTGCAGCTCATCGCCGAGGGCCTGAGCACCAAGGAGATCGCCTACACGCTCCAGGTGAGCGGCAAGACCGTCGAGACCCACCGGGCCGCGCTCATGGAGCGCCTCGGCATCCGCGACGTGGCCGGCCTCGTCATCTATGCGGTGCGCCATCGGCTGGTGAACGTCGAAGGCCCCGCTCCTCCCGAATAGTACGGGCGCTCGCCCGGGAAGCCCGCCGGGTCATCGCGTGACCTCCTCGGCGGCGCGCTTCCAGAGCCGCCGGACGTCGTCGGGCAGGGCCATCGGCGAGAAGGGCTTCGCGATCACGCCGATCGCGCCCAGCGCCTCGTAGGCCGCCACCTCCGACGGCTGCACCTTCGCCGTCATGAAGATGACGGGCGTTCCCGAGGTCACGGGGATGCAGCGCAACCGCGCGAGCGCCTGGAGGCCGTCCATCCGCGGCATCATCACGTCCAGCAGGATCAGGTCGGGGCGCACGACCGCCGTCGCCGCGAGCGCTTCCTCGGCCGAGCCGAAGTCGCGGACCTCGAAGTGGCCCACCATCTCGAGCGCCATGCGCGCGATGGCCCGGATCTCGGGCTCGTCGTCCACGAGGAGGATGCGCCGCGGGCCCGGCTCCATGGCTTCAGGCCGCCTTCGCGAGCTCGGGCTCGTCGGCCGTCTCGCGCGCCTCCGGCAGGAGCAGCGCGAAGGTGGTGCCGGCGGGGCTCGTGCGGTAGTCGAGGGTGCCGCCGAAATTGTCCACGATGCCCTTGGCGATGTAGAGGCCGAGCCCGGACCCGCCGTGCCTGCGGGAGCTGGACGAGTCGGCCTGCGAGAAGCGCTGGAAGATGCGGTCGCGGAATTCCTCGGGCATGCCGGGTCCGTGGTCCGCCACCTCGAGGCGAAGCCGGTTGCCGGGCTCGCGGGCGAGCGCCACCTCCACGCTCGCGTCCTCCGGCGAGAACTTGATCGCGTTGGAGATGAGGTTGGCGAGCAGCTGGACGAAGCGATCCTCGTCCACGTTGGCGAGGAGCGCCTGCGGGGGCCGCGAGACGCGCAGCACCACGCGGCGCGCCGTCGCGTAGCCCTCGAGCGATTCGATCGTGCGGTCCACGAGCGGCCGCACGTCCGTCACGTGCAGGTCGAAGCGCATGCCCCCCGAATCCATCTTCTCGGTGTCGAGGATGTCGTTCACGAGCCGGATGAGGCGCTCGCAGTTCCGCTCGCCGATGAGGACGAGGTCGCGCGCCTCCGGGGGAAGCGCACCCGCCGCGCCGCCCGCGAGGAGCCCCAGCGAGCCGCGGATCGAGGTGAGCGGCGAGCGCAGCTCATGGCTCACGGTGGAGACGAACTCGCTCTTCATCCGCTCGGCGCGCTTGAGCTCCGTGATGTCCTGCACCATGGTGAGGAAGAAGTCCGGCTGGCCGTGCTCGCCCCGGATCAGGTTCACGGAAGCGAGCGCCCAGAGGATCGAGCCGTCGCGCCGGAGGTACCGGCGCATCACCTGGTACTCGAACGGCTGCTGCGGGTCCGCCACCAGCGCCGCATGGCGCGCGGCGCTCACCGCGAGGTCTTCCGGATGCGTGACGTCCCGGTAGCCCAGCGCGAGGAGCTCGTCCTCGGTGTAGCCCAGCATGTCGCACGCGCGGCGGTTCGCGCGGATGAAACGTCCCTGGAGGTCGGTGTGGAGGATGCCCACGAGCGCCTGGTCGAAGGTCGCGCGGAAGAGCGCCTCGCTTCGCCGCACGGAGCGCTCGAGCGCCTTCCGCGCGCCGATGTCGTGGACGATCCCCACGAGGCTCCTTCCGGCCGCGAGCGTGACGCCGCTGAAGAGCACCTCGGCCTCGAAGGTCGAGCCGTCGCGCCGCAGCGCCACGAACTCCGCGCTCCCGTTCTGGAACGGCTCGGGCGAGGACAGGCGCTCGAGGTCGTTCGCGAGGAAACCGCGGGCGGGCTCGTCGACGAGGCGCGAGAGCTGGAGCCCGTTCAGCTGGCCGGGCTCGTAGCCGTGCATCTCGCAGGCGGCGCGGTTCACGCTCATGATGGTCCCATCCGCCGAGGTGATGACGACGCCGCCCGCCATGTTGTCCGTGATCGCATCCTGCCGCGCGATGCTCTCGCGCAACCGCGCCTGCGTCTCCGAGAGGGCCCGGAAGTCCCGCCGCTGGCGGGCGAGGAACGCCATGACGGCGGCGGCGCCCAGCGCCGCGAGCACGCTCAGGACCGCGGCGATGATGCGGTAGAGGCGAATTCGCTCGCGCGCGGGCGCGAGCGTGCGCTCGACCGAGGTGCCGACCATGACGACGATCGGATAGGCGGTCATCGCCCGGTAGCTCATGAAGCGGTGCGTGCCCTCGCGATGCCCTACGGTAACAAAGTTGCCGGTCGGGTGCCCCGGGAGCAGGGCGGCGAGGGTGCTGCCGCGCATGTCGTTCGCGTAGGTGTTCGTGAGGCCGGTGCGCCGCGCGAGCGCGATCGCGTCGCGTCCGACGAGCATCACGAGCCCGTCGGGGCCGAGATCGGCCCGTGCGTAGAAGCGCGTGAAGTAGGCCGGGTCCACGAGCGCCAGGGCCACGCCCGCGAACGATCCGTCCGCGTTCTCGATCCGGCGCGAGAGCACGACGCGCGGGACGTACCCCGCGTCGGGCGACACCTCGCGCGGCGCCATGATGCGCAGGGCCCGGCCGCTGTTCGCGCGGTGGAATTCGAACGCCTCCCGCAGGCGCGTGGGGGCGGCGGTCGCTTCCCCGGTCTGGACCGCGGCCGCGCCATACCCGTCCAGGACCGCGAGCCCGCGGACGAATCCGCGCTCGAGCGGCCATTGCCCTACCTCATGGGCCGCGGAGGTCCCCTCCTCGCGCCATTCGATCTCGAGCAGGGCGAGGGTCTGGTCGACGTCGCCCAGCGCGTTCGCCGCGTTCTCCTCGTAGGCGATCGCGAGATTCGAGTTCGCGTGGTTGGCGGCTTCGATCGCCTGCGCGATCTCCCGCTCGGACCGCTGCCAGGCGGCGACCCAGATCGCGGCGACGATCACCACGATCACGGCGATGCCCGCGCGAGAGGGTGTCAGCCGCCGGGTCAACCTGCGCCAGGTACCGCGCCGCCAGCTCATCGCGGGGACGCGGAACGGACTCTACCGCCGTGCGGGGCTGCTTTCATCGAATTTCCACCGACCCGAGGGGGTCCATCCCACTTTGGGGCAATCCGGGTCGACGGGATATCGGGGATGCCCTGAGGGCGCGAGCCCAAATGCCCGGCTCGGCTCCCGACGGCGGTCGGGGACCAGGCCAGGCGCCGGGCCCCTGGGGCTTTCAGCCGCCCTTTTCCCAGAGGCGGCGGATGGCGTCGGAGACTTGCATGGGCGAGAAGGGCTTCGGGATCACGCCGAGCGCGCCCAGGGCGATGTAGCGCGCGACTTCGGCCGGCTGCACCTTCGCGGTCATGAAGATGACGGGCGTATGCGCCGTCGCCGGCATGCCGCGCAGGGCCGCGAGCGTCGCGGGGCCGTCCATGCCGGGCATCATCACGTCGAGGAGCAGCAGGTCGGCTCGCGCGTCGGGGGCCGCGGCGATGGCCTCGGCGCCGGAGGCGCAGGCGACGAGCTCGAAGCCGCCCACCGCCTCCAGCGCGATCTTCGCCACCGTCCGGATCTCGTCCTCGTCCTCCGCGAAGAGGATCCGCTTCAGCTGCTTCGCCATGGCCTCACGAGTCCATTTCCGCGACCCGCGCGGCGCGGGATTCCACCGCCGCCGGAAGCTGCACGAAGAAGACGGTGCCGGCATCGGGATGCGTGCGGTACCCGATGGTGCCACCCAGGTGATCGACGATGGCCTTCGCGATGCTGAGTCCCAGTCCGGTTCCGCCCTTCTGCCGCGCGCTCGAGGCATCCGCCTGGGAGAAGCGCTGGAAGACGCGCGCCTGGAATTCCCCCGGGATGCCGGGACCGCGATCGCGAACCTCCAGGCGCGCGCTTCCGTCGGCCGACCGCGAAAGCGTCACGTCCACCGCGCCCGGCTGCGGCGAGAACTTCACCGCGTTCGACATGAGGTTCGTCAACACCTGGATGAAGCGGTCGGCATCCACGCTCGCGAGGATCGGGGCGAGCGGCGCCTCCATGCGGAGCGTCACGTGGTGCGCCTGCGCGAATCCTTCCATCGATTCCATCGCCCGTTCGACCAGCGGGCGAAGCTCGGCCACGCCGAGCTCGAACTGCAGCTGGCCGGTCTCGATCCGCTCGGTATCGAGGATGTCGTTCACCAGGCGGATCAGCCGCTCGCAGCCGCGCTCGGCGATGAGGACCAGGTTCCGGGCCGCGTCCGGCAGCATGCCGACGACGCCGCCCGCGAGGAGGCCCAGGGAGCCCCGGATCGAGGTGAGCGGCGTGCGCAGCTCGTGGCTCACGGTGGAGACGAACTCGTCCTTCATCTCCTCGACGCGCTTGAGCTCCGTGATGTCCTGGATCATCACGAGGAAGAAGTCGGGGGCTCCGCGGTCGGTGCGCACGAGCGAAAGCGAGCTCAATGCCCACAGGACCGACCCGTCCTTGCGCAGGACCCGCCGCGTGGCGTGGTACTCGAAGGGCCGCTCGGGATCGGCGCGCGATGAGGCGAAGCGCGCCGCGCTCGCCTCCTGGTCCTCGGCGTGCGTGATGTCCGCGTAGCCCCGGGCGAGCATCTCCGCGCCGGTATAGCCCAGGATCTCGCAGGCCGTGCGGTTCACCCGCATGAAGCGCCCGTCGAGGCTCGTGTGCAGGATGCCCACCAGCGCCTGGTCGAAGGTGGCACGGTAGAGCGCCTCGGCGCGGCGCTGGCCCGCTTCGAGCGCCTTCCTCACGGAGACGTCGTGGACGATGCCGATGAGGCTTCGCGTGCCCTCGATCTCGACGCTGCTCATGAGGGCTTCGGCCTCGAACGTGGTGCCGTCCTTGCGGAGCGCGATGAACTCGCGGCTCCCGTGCAGGAATTTTCCGGGGCTCTCGCGGATGATCCCGAGATCGCGGGAAAGGCCCTCGCGGCCGGACTCGTGGACCAGGGCCGGGAGCCGCAGGCCGACCATCTCGCCGGGCCCGTAGCCGTAGATGTCCCGGGCGGCGGTGTTCACGCTGAGGATCGTGCCGTCGGTGGCAGCGGTGATCACGCCGCCGGCCATGTTCTCGGTGAGGGCCTGCTGGCTCGCGATGCTCGCGCGGAGCCGCCCCTGGGCGAGGACGACGGCCTCGAAATCGCGCTTCTGCCGGGCGAGGGAGCGCGTGATCACGATGACGACGATCGCGATGAGGGCGCTCGCGGCCACCGCGAAGAGGTAGTAGAGGCGCGCGCGGTCGCGGACGGGCGCGAGGATCTCCTCCATCGAGGTTCCGACCATCACCACGAGCGGATAGCGGGGTATCGAGCGGTAGTTCATGAGCCGCGGAGTCCGGTCCATCTTGCCCAGGCTCACGAACGCCCCGTTCGGGTTCGAGGCGAGCCGCTCGAAAACGGTGGTCCCATGCATGTCGACGTCGTAGGCGCTCAGGTTGCCGGCCTGCCTCGCGAGCGCGAATCCGTCCCGCCGGATGAGCGACACCTGGGCGGTGGGCGCGAGCCCCACGCGCCGGTAGAACGCGGTGAAGAATCCGGGATCCGTCATGGCGAGCACCACCCCCGCGAACGACCCGTCGGGCCCCTCGATGCGCCGCGAGATAGGCAGCTGCAATTCCAGCGTCTCGGTGGTCTTCACCAGGCCGGGACGGCCGATGTGCAAGTCGCGCCCCGGCGTGGCGCGGTGGAATTCGAAGACGGTGCTGAGATCGACGTCCATGGTCGCCAGGTCTCCCTCGGCGATCTGCACCTTCCCATCGCTATCCAGCACGGCCACGCCCCGCACGAGGTCGTGGTCGAGCTGCCATTCGTCGATCGCGCCGTGCATGCCGTGGCCTTCGGCGCGATACTCGCTTTCCACCATCCGCAGCAATTGGTCCACCGCGCCGATCGCGTTGGACGCGTTTTCCTCGTACGCGATCGCGAGGTTGGAGTTCGCCCGGTCGGCGGCCGCCAGGGCGCGCTCCGTCTCTACGCGGGCACGCTGCCACGTCCCCGCCCAGAGCGCGGCGGTGAGCACGATCACGAGGAGCGCGCTCGCCCGAAGCGGCGACAGGCGCCGCCAGGCGGCAGTCACGCCGCGATCCTGTTCGCCGCGGGAAACTCCCCTCGCGGCGGCACGCCCATTTCGGGCGAAGCCAGCATGCGCGGGCTCGAGATGCCGAATCCCTGCACGAAATCGGTGTCGATGCGCTTCAACGCCGCGCGCGTGAGGTCGTCCTCGACGCATTCCGCGACGGTCACCATCCCTGCCGCGTGGGCGACGCGGTTCACCACCTGGAGCAAGGCGAGGTCCGCGGGGCTGCCGAGCACGTTGAGGACGATGCCGCCGTCGAGCTTCACGCAATCCACGCCCAGCTTCTTGAGCGCGTGGAGCGACGCCGGATTGCGCCCGAAACCGCTCACGGCGAAGCGACATCCGCTCGCTTTGAGGGCGCCGATGAAGTCCCGGTAGGCGTCCGGGCTCGCCGCGACGTCGGCCTCCATGAATTCGAAGCCGAGGACGCCGCCCTCCAGGCCGTGGAGCGCCAGCTCCTCGAGCACGAACCCGGCGAAGCCGCCCTCGAGCATCGTCTCAGCGGCGACGTTCACCATGAAGACCCTGGGCTCGGCGCCGGCCTCGGCGGCGGCCCGGTCGAGCACCGTGCGCACAACCCAACGGTCGAGGTGCGGCAGGAGGCCGTGCTCTTCGGCGACGGACAGGAACGACCCGGCGGGAAGGTGGTTTTCCTCCTCCACCTTGAGGCGCAGCAGGATCTCGCAGAGGGAAGGGCCGCGGTAGCCCTCGACCAGCGGCGCGATCGATTGCGAGAAGAGACAGAACTCGTCGCGCTCGATCGCCGTGACGATGCGTTGGACTACGAGGGAATCGGTGTCGATCTCGGCGGGGCCATCGACGGTCGCGGGCACGGTCGCCGGCACCGTCGCCGGCAAGATCGCGGCGGGAGGAGCGACGACGGTCCCGGAGCGCGCGAACATGTTTTCCGCATGCTTGCGCAGCCGCGTCTCCTCGGCGAGCTTGCCCCGGAGCGTCTTCAGCTGGGCCGTTCGCCTCGCGATGAGCCAGCGGTCGTTCGTGTGGCGGCTCACCGAGGCGATCGCCGCCGCCGCGAGGATGCCGCAGAGGAAGATCACCCAGCGCGAGTCGAACCGCGTGAGGGCGATCATCGACAGCAGCTCGCCGATCAGCAGGGCGGCGCCCAGGGTGGCGACGATCGGGTGCGAGGCGAGCGCGAGGACGCGATGCGCCTTCATCGCCGGCCCCCGGGGCGCATCGCGAAGCGGGTTCATTGTTCTGGTCATGCTCGGCTTTCCGGGAGATTCGAATCGACGGGCGAGCATGGCGCGGGCGGGCGTTTCGCGCCATCGGGCGAACCCCGGCGGACGGCCCCGCAATACCCTAGGCCGGCCCCGGTAGGACAATTGGACCGCCTTCCTAAGGCAATCCCCGAGTGCGCCGCGGGCCCTCATCAAGCCGCTCAACGAAAGCGACCTGCTCGAGAAGGTCGAGGCCCTCGTACCCGGGGAATCGCGCCAGGGAATGATTCACTGAGGCTGCTCGATCTTCCGCCCCGGTCGTTCGCGCCACCCTGAGGATCCCGCGAACGCATGGCTCACGGCGCTTGTTCCGACGAAAGCGTGAAGTAGAACGTCGCGCCCGAGCCGACCGCCGCCTCCGCCCATACGCGCCCGCCATGGCGGCGGACGATGCGCTGGACGGTCGCGAGCCCGATGCCGGTGCCCTCGAACTCGTCCTGCGCGTGCAAGCGCCGGAACGGGGCGAAGAGGTTCGTCGCGGCGGCCCCGTCGAATCCGGCTCCGTTGTCGCGCACGAACATCACCTGCGCGTCCTGTCGCGGCAGCACCCCGAACTCGATCCGTGCCCGGGCGCGCCTGGACGTGAACTTCCATGCGTTCCCGATGAGGTTCTCGAGGATGATGCGCAGGAGGCCGGGATCGGCACGGGCGATGAGCGCGTCGGGACGCACCAGCTCGACCTTGCGGCCCGGATCCGCCCGCGCGAGCGACTCGAAGACCGAGGAGGCGAGCGCGCTCATGTCGACGTCGGCGCGGTGGATCTCGTCGTGCGAGACGGTGGAGATCCGCAGGAGGTCCCCGACCAACTGGTCCATCCGCTCGCCCGCGTTGCAGATGCGCTGCGCGAAGTCGCGGCCCTGGGGCCCCAGCCGCTCCCCGAAGTCCTCGAGGAGCGCGGTGCCGAACCCCCGGATGCGGTTCAACGGCGCGCGCAGGTCGTGGGAGATCGAGTAGTCGAAGGCCTCCAGCTCCTTGTTGGCCATCTCGAGCTCGGCGGTCCGGAGGGCCACGCGGCGCTCGAGATCCGAGTTGAGGCGCAGGATCTCGCCCTGCGCGAGCTTGCGCACCGTGATATCCGAGAATGCGACCACGCAGCCCATCACCTCGCCGGCGCGCACGATCGGGTAGGACCAGTATTCGACGGGGAAGCTCGTGCCGTCGCTGCGCCAGAACACCTCGTCGTCCACGTGGGTTCCGTCCCCCTCCTCGAACGCGCGATAGATCCGGCAGTCCTCGATCTCGAGCGTCCGCCCATCGGTGCGCGTGTGGTGGATCAGCTGGTGCATGTTCTTTCCGAGGAGGTCGTCCACGGCCGGGTAACCGAGCATCCTCACGCAGGCGGGGTTGGCGAACGTGCAGTCGCCGGCGAGATCCACGCCGTAGATCGCCTCCGATGTCGAGTCGAGCAGCAGCCGCAGCTTCTGCTCGCTTTCGCGCAAGGCCGCGTCCGCCCCCAGGCGCTGCGTGACGTCGATCGCGCATACGAATCGCGTGCGCTTGCCGCCATAAGGCACGTCGTGCGAGGAGACCTCCGCGCTGATGAGGGTCCCGTCCTTCAGCCGATGGCGCCAGATCCCCAACGAGAAGAGGTCGGTTCCCGTTTCCCCGATGGACCGCTCCATGCTCGAGATGTCTTCCGGGGGCCGGATGTCCCGAATCGTCATGGCGAGGAACTCCTCGCGGCTGTAGCCGTACTTTCGGCAGGCGGCATCGTTCACGGCCAGAAAGCGCAGCGTTTCCAGGTCGAAGACCCAGAGCGGCAGGGGGCTGCCGTCGAAGAGCGCTCGATTACGCTCTTCGCTCTGGCGCAGAGCCTCCGCGGAGCGCGCCGGACCGGTAACGTCCTGGATCGTGCTGAACCAGCGCGTGCCGGCGGCGGAGCCCATCGGCGCCTGCGTGGGCTCCGTCACCTGCCGGATATGGACATGGGCGCCGTCGGCCCGGATGAGGCGGTATTCGACCTGCATCGTCTTGCCGGTGCGCGCGGCCTCGATCGACGCGCCGCGGAATTTGGCGCGATCGTCGGGATGAACGAGAGCGACCCACTCGCGCGTCGTGCCGGGCATGGCCTCCGGCCGCCCGAGCAGAACGGGGAGGTTGTCGGACCAGCTTTCGAACGCCCCATCGGGCAGCGTCACGACGTGCGCGAGCTTGGCGACGGCCTGCGCGCGCTGCAGGGCCGATTCGCTCTCGCGCACCGCGCGGTCCATGCGTACGCGCTCGGTCAAGTCGCGTATGAAGCCGCCGAAGAAGTGCTTGCCCTCTATCTGGAACGCGGTGACCTCGAGCTCCACCGGAAATTCCCGCCCGTCGCGGTGCAGGCCCGTGATCTCCATGCGCGTGCCGAGGATCGGTCCATGACCATCCGCGACGAAACGCTGCAGGCCGCGGGCATGGGCGTCCCGATGCCGTCGCGGGATGATCGTGTCGGCGAGGAGCCGGCCCAGGGCCTCCGCGCGCGTCCAGCCGAAGATCGCGCTCGCCTGCCGGTTCCATTCGACGATCGTCCCGGCGCTATCCATGGCGACGAAGGCGTCCATGGCGGAGTCGAGGGTGAGGTGCGCTCGCCTTTCGCTTTCGGAGTCACGCGATCGGTAGACGTCCTCGAGGCGCTCCGTCATCTGGTCGAAGGTCTTCGACAGGTCCGAGATCTCGTTGTGCTGGGCAGGCGCGATCCGGTGGCGGAGATTCCCGGCCGCGACCGCGCGGATTCCCCGCTTGAGGGCCGGGATCGGCGCCACGATGTGGTCCAGCACGAGGCGCCACGAGCACAGCATCAGCACTGCGATCAGCACGCCCAGGGCAAGCACGCTGTTGCGCACGTGCTTCTGCGCCGAAACGAGGTCGCGCTCGCTCACCTCGGCGAGCGAGATCGCGTCGTCGTGCATGGTGAGCATGGAAGCGAGGAGCGACTCGACCATCGTCGCGCCGCGCTCGCGGCCGGCCGCGTCGGGAGCCGCGGCATCGGCCGGGCTCAGGGACTCGGCCGCGAGCGCCTGGTCCAGGCCGTCCAGCGCCTGCATGTTCCCCCGCATCCGCTTGAGCAGCCGAAGCTCTTCCGGCACGTGGAACTCGCGGTCGCGCAGGAGCGGCCCGAAGTCCGCGTGCGGGGTGGGCACGCGCGCGCCCGGTCCCTCCTCGTAGCGCAGGATCGTCTGGAAGACGAAGGTGCGCAGTCCCTCGATCTGCTGGAGGATGCCGTCCGCGGCCGCGTTGCGCGTCCTCGCCTCGCGCACCTCCATCTCGGAGCGCAGCAACGTCACCCCGATCAGCAGGAGGAGGGCGATGCCCAGCGTCGTCGCGGCATTGGCGAGCTTGCGGATCGTCGCGTGCATGAAGACGCGCGATCGCGTGGGCTTCGTACGGTCCGGGGGCACGTGCCTCCTCGTCGGGACTCGCGCAAGGAGACGACGGGCAGGTGGGAACCCTGCAATACGGCTGGTTGCCGCGAGCTGCAAAGGCGTTTGGAGCTGCCGCGCGCGCACTGGAATATGCGCGGACGCTCCGGCGGTTACACGAATGATACGCCTCTTCCCGTCTTCCGCCCGCCGCGGCCCCGGCACCCCACTCCCATGCAGGTGCTTGAAATGCCTGCGGATTCCGGGCGTGGAGGGGCCTCTCGGGTATTTGGTGCCCCGATCTCGGCAATCGGGCGGCAAGTGGCCCCCGCGCCCGGGCGATACTCGCGAGACGTTTCCATGACGAAGTCACCGCGAAGGGATCGACTGTGGCGCATGATGGGCAGGCAGCGCTCCGCGCCCGCGCGGAAAATCACCGCATTCCGGGGGAAGCCCCGAAGCCGATGACCGATTCGTACCGCATACTGCACGTCGAGGATTCGTCCGACGACTCGGAGCTGGTGCGGCTCGCGCTTCGCAACGCACCCTTCGGCTTCACCTACGATCTCGTCGACGCCGAAGCGGACTACGTCGCGCGGCTGGACCTCCGTGCGCCCGACGTCATCCTTTGCGATTACGACCTGCCCCACTTCAACGCCGAGCGCGCGCTCGCGATCCTCGGGGAGCGCGGGCTCGACATTCCCTTCGTCATCGTCTCCCAGCACATCGGCGAGAGCGCGGCCGTGATCGCGATGCAGCGGGGGGCGAGCGACTACCTTCCCAAGCGCGACCTCGTGCGCCTGTCCAAGGCGATCGAGACCGCCATCGAGCACCGGAAGATGCGCGCGGAGAAGGCGGCGGCCCAGGAGCAGCTGCGGGCGAGCGAATCGATGCGCCGGAGCATCCTCAACGCGCTGGGCGAGCGCATCGCGCTCATCGACGGCCGCGGCGTGATCCTCGCGGTGAACAAGGCGTGGGAGGAGTTCGGCGCGCCCAGGGCGCAGGGCTCGGCCCGCGGCGCCGTCGTGGGAGACAACTATCTCGGCCTCCTCGAAGAAAGGGCGGGCGGCGGGATCCCCGAAGCCGGGTCGCTGCTGGCCGGCATCCGCGCGGTGGCCGTGCGCGAGCGCCGGTTCTTCTCGCACGAGTACGAGATCGCCACGGGCGACAGCAACCGCTGGTACCGCACCAACGCGCTGCCCCTGGAGGGCATCCAGCACGGGGCGGTGATCTCGCACGGCGACATCACCGACCGGATGATGACGCACGTCGCCCTGAGCGACGCCCACCGGCGCCTCCAGAACCTCTCCAAGCGGGTGCTGAGCGTGCAGGAGGAGGAGCGGCGCAACATCTCGCGCGACCTGCACGACGACATCGGCCAATCGCTCACGGCGCTCAAGATCGGCCTGCACCGGCTGCCCCACGAATCGGCCTCGACCCAGGCGGACATCGTGGCCGAATGCGTGTCGGTCGCCGATTCCACGCTCGACAAGCTGCGCGACCTGGCGCTCGAGCTGCGCCCGCCCCAGCTCGACCAGCTGGGCCTCGCCGACGCGCTGGGATGGCTCGTGGAGCGCCAGCGCACGGCGACCGGGCTCGATATCCAGTGCGTGATCGCCGGCCTGGACGGCTGCCGCCCGCCCGCCGCCCTGGAAACGACGTGCTACCGCATCGCGCAGGAGGCGCTCAACAACGCGACGCGCCACGCCAAGGCGCAGAAGATCGTCGTCGCCGTGGAGTGCGACGGGCCGCTCCTCAAGCTCACCGTCCAGGACGATGGGGCCGGGTTCGACGCGGAGGCGGCGCGCCGGCGCTCGCTCCAGTCCGGGAGCCTCGGGCTCATCAGCATGGAGGAGCGCGCGCAGCTGGCGGGCGGGCGGCTCAAGGTGCGCACCGTGGTGGGCGGGGGCACCACCGTCGCCGCGGTCTTTCCGATCGAGGCGAGGGACGCGCCGCACGAGAGCGCCGAAGCGGCGTCCACGTGAGCGCCATCCGGACGCTCCTCGCCGACGACCATGCGCTGGTGCGCGCCGGCATTCGCGCGCTGTTGCGCGACATCGCGGACATCGCGATCGTCGCCGAGGCCGACAACGGCCGCGACGCGGTGCGCCTCGCGAGCGAGCTCACCCCCGACCTCGCCATCCTGGACATCTCCATGAAGGAGCTGAACGGCATCGAGGCCGCGGCGCAGATGAAGGCGCAATCGCCGGGCACCCGCGTGCTGATCCTCTCGATGCACACGACGGAGGATTTCGTCCGCCGCGCCCTGAAGGCCGGGGCCGCGGGCTACATCGTGAAGGATTCGGCGCCGCTCGAGCTCACGATGGCGATCGAAGCCGTGATGCGCGACGAGACCTACCTCAGCCCGCGCGTCTCGAAGAGCCTTCTCTCCGGCATCGTCGACGGACGCGCGGCGCCCGGTGGCTCGTCCCTGGACGGGCTCACCCCACGCCAGCGGGAAGTGCTGCAGCTGGTCGCCGAGGGCCGCAGCACGAAGGAGATCGCATACGCGCTGGAGGTGAGCGTGAAGACGGTCGAGACCCACCGCGCCGCGCTCATGGAGCGCCTGGACATCCGCGATACGGCGAGCCTCGTGATCTACGCGGTGCGCAACGGCCTGGTGAGCGCCGAGGGTCCGCGGGATCCGGAGTAGGAGTCCCTAGGCGTACATGTGCAACCCGCCGTTCACGGCGAGGTTGGTTCCCGTGATGTAGGCCGACTTGTCCGAGGCGAGGAAGGCCACCGCGTCGGCGATTTCCTCCGGCATGGCAAGGCGCCCGGCGGGGATCTGCGAGACGATCTGCTTCCGCACGTCCTCCCGGATCGCCATCACCATGTCCGTCTGGACGTAGCCCGGCGAGATGGCGTTCACGGTGATGCCCTTCCGCACGACTTCCTGCGCGAGGGACTTCGTGAACCCGAGGATGCCCGCCTTGGCCGCGGCGTAGTTGGTCTGGCCGAACTGGCCGCGCACGGCGTTCACGGAGGAGATGTTCACGATCCGCCCCCAGCCGCGCTCGATCATGCCGTCGATCACGTGCCGGGTCACGTTGAAGACGCTGTCCAGGTTGGTCGAGAGGACCGCGCGCCATTGCTCGAGCGTCATCTTGCGGAAGGTGGAGTCGCGGGTGATGCCCGCGCAGTTCACGAGGACCGCGATCGGGCCGTGCTCGGCCTCGATCTTCCGGATCATCTCGCCCATGGCGTCGAAATCGGTCACGTCGCCGAAGGCGAGGGCGGTCTGCGTGCCGTTCAAGCCCGCGGCCGCCATCGCCTGGCTCCACCGGTCCTCGGTGCCGGGGATGGCGTAGTTCGCCACGACGAAATGCCCGTCGGCCGCGAGGCGCTTGCAGATGGCGGTCCCGATGCCGCCCACGCCCCCGGTCACCAGCGCTACGCGCGATGCCATCACCGCACCTCGCTCGTCGCGCACATAAAAAAACCCCGGGCTTTGGGCCCGGGGTTCGAACCTTTATCCAAATCTTGGG
>Ga0207667_10001235_pt1 | contig 32058 bp, 27 predicted proteins | sample KBSCornC52_FD_184301 | JGI IMG/M metagenome (GOLD analysis project Ga0207667, IMG submission 184301) | Corn rhizosphere microbial communities from Kellogg Biological Station, Michigan, USA - KBS Corn C5-2 (SPAdes) (version 2) | ecosystem: Host-associated > Plants > Roots > Rhizosphere > Soil ...
CCCCGTCCCGCGCCCGTCGTCAAGGTCGAAGATACCAAAGAGCCGCCGTTGGAGCTCTTCGGGACGATCAAGCAGATCTTCCCGAGCACGACGTTCTCGGTCGAGCTCGAGAACGGCCACACGATCCTGGCGCATATCGCCGGTCGCCTGCGCCGTCACCACATCAGGATTCTTCCCGGCGATCGCGTCGACGTCGAGATGTCGCCCTACGACCTGACCAAAGGCCGTATCGTCTATCGCTACCGCGCCGGCGAAGCCCGCCGCTCGCAATAACGCCTAGAGCGTGGTCGGCTCGGGGACCGGGCGGCCCTCGTCCAGGTCGAGCAGGTCGAACCAGGTGACGATGTCGCTGCGCCCGGGCGCGACCTTGTCGCGCAGGTCGTTGAAGTATCCGATGCTGTGGTCGTCGGGATGCCACTTCATCCGCGCGTCGTCGAACGCGGCGATCTCCGCCGGCGTCTTCTTGGCGAGCAAGGTCTGCACCCAGGCGGCGATCGCGTCGTCGGTCCCGAGCTCCTTCACCTTGGCGGCGAACTCGTCGCCGTTGGTCCCGAGGAATTCGAAGAGCGGCTTGTCGTGCGGACAGTCGTAGTCGTACTCCCCGAGCGTCCCTTCGTTGTGGGCCTTCGCCTTGTCGATGGCCCGCTTGAGCGAGACCAGACCGGCGAGTTTGTCTTTCGCGCTGCGCGGCGCGGACGTTCTCAGATCCATGGGGCGAGTATACCCCGGCAGGGCCGCGGGCTCACGGGGCCAATTCCCCGGCCGTGATCTTCGCAGCCGTGGCCGCGACCTTGCTCTGGCAGCCCGCGCGCCTCGCGCCGACCCAAGCCACGGCCGATACGATGCTGGCCGCATACCGGCGCGACCTGGTGCCGTTCCGCGAGCGCGCCTCCCGGCTCCACGTCGTCGAAGGTCCGGACGCATTCGACGCGGTCGCGCTGCAGCGCGGCTCCGATTACCGGATCGACCTGACGCTGGGCGACGCCGCCTATGCGTTCGGACGCGACGAAGGCGTGCGCTGGCGGCGGACGCCGGCCGGGACGGTGCGCGTGATCGCAAGCGACGTCCAAGGCGACGCGCTCGATCGCTGGCCCTCGGCCGTCTTCGGATTCGACCAGAACGCGTGCGCGCCGGACGGCGAGATCCGCGACGGGAACGACCTGCGTTGGGTGCTGGCGTGCCGTGCGCCCGGCGACGTACCGCACTGGTTCTTCATCGACGCCGACGACGGCGCGATCGTCCGCGAGGTCGCGCGCGAAGGCGTGCACGTCGTCACCTATACGTTCGATGCGAACGGCTGGACCGTCGACGGATTCGGCGGGAAAGCGAGGGTCACGCTGACCCCCGATCGCGCGCGCGCCGTCGCCGAGCGCGACATCGCCATCCCGGCGACGCAGAGCGACGTCTTCGCGCTGCCGGATGCGAGCGCCGCGTCCGTCGGCGCGGTCTTCGGTCCCGACGGGATCGCCGTCCCGGTCGTCCTCGACGGCCAGCCGAGCACGTTCGTCCTAGACACCGGGACGACGCAGATCCTTATCGACGCGCGCGTGGCCGCGCGCGCGCACCTCCGGACGACGCTCGGGCATGCGATCGTCCACCGGTTCGCGATCGGATCGCTGACCGGCCGCGACGTGCCCGTGCAGGTGGTCGACCTGTTCGGCGGCGTGATGGGCGGGCTACTCGGCAACGAGTTCTTCACCGGGCACATCGTGCATCTCGATTACGCCAAACGCCGGTTGGAGCTGCTGGACCGCGCGACGTTCGTGCCGCCGCCGGGCGCCCCGATGGTGGCGGTCGATTTCGGCGAGGGCATGCCGATCGTGCAGGCGCGGGTCAATGCGACCGACGGCGAACGCTTCGCCCTCGATACGGGCTCGACCGAGGTCTTGCTCAACGCGCCGTTCGCGCACGACGCCGGCGTGGACGGACGCTCGGCGCTCACCGTCGAGCAGTTCCTGGAAGGACCGATCGACGTCGCGCACGGCTCGGCCGAGACGCTGCGGTTCGGGCCGGTCGCCTTCGAGCATCTGCGCGTCGGGGTGGTGCAGCCGTCCGCGGGCAATCTCGACATCCCGCTCGACGGCATCATCGGCACCGACGAACTGCGCTATTTCGAGTGGTGGTTCGACTACGACGGCGACCGCCTGTGGCTGCGCCGCACGTAGCCGGCTAGATCAGGTCGCGCAGCACGATCGTCGCATCGACGGTCCGGCCGCCGCGCCGCAGCGTGACGGCAACGCGCGTGCCGGCCGGGCGCAGCCATGCCGCGCCGATCTGGTCGTGGGTCTTGGGCGCGCCGTCGACCGCGACCAGCACGTCGCCGGCGCGCACGCCCGCCTCCGCGCCCGGCCCATTCGGCACCACCAGCACGACGGTATCGCCGGCCGCATCCGCGCGCGCGAAGACGCCCGCGCGGTTGAACGCGAGCGGGTCGCGCAGCCGCGCGTTCGGCACCAGATAGAGCTTCCCGCCGGGCGCGTCGAGCGTCACCGTGAACCGCCGCAGGACCTCGCCGCCGATGTTGCCCGCCAGATCCGCTTCGGCGAAGACGCCCGTCGGGCGCGCGATCGCGACCATCGGATCGGGGAAGGTGATCGCGCCGACGGTGAAGCTTTCGGCGCGCAGGGCGGTCGCTTCGACCGGGCCGCCCGCGCCGTAGCCGAGGATCACGTCGATCGTGGGCGCGCCCGCGCGCGGGAGACCGGCGGCCCGGGCGAACGGCGCGGTCAGCGTGATGCCTGCGGCCGATCCCGCGTCCACGTCGAACGCGCCCGAAGCACCGTCCACGCTGGCGGTGACGTTCGGCAGCGCTCCGTTGCGCAGACGCATCGGAAGCACCGCGGCGGACGGATCCGGCCGGAACAGCGCGGGCGGCGTGAACGTCAGGGTGGCGGCGGCGTAGTCGATGGTGGTGACGAGCTGCAGGAACAGCTCGCGGCCGAAGATGCCGCCGAACGTCAGCCCCGGGATCGGGCTTGCGACCCCGCGAGGCGGATCGATCGCCAGGAACGTTCCGCCCGTGTAGGTCGCGTCCCCGATGCGCGCACCGGGAACGCGCACCAGGTCGGCGGTCTGCGTCGCGCTGCCGGCGCCGCCGACCTGGGCCTGGCCGACGACCGCGAACCCCATCGCCTTGGCGACCGCGGTGGTGACGATCGCGGCGCCGCCCGTATCGAAGATGAACGCGTACGGCGCACCGCCGACGCTGGCGCGGATGTAGACGTGATTCCCCGAGAGCACGAACGGCAGGCGGGTCGGCGCGTTCAGCACCAGCGTCCCGCGCTTGGGGCCGAACTGCTGCGCGAGCGAACGGAGCGGACCGCAGGCCGCGGCCCCCGCGAGGGCCAGCGTGCTTGCGGCGAAGGTACGGCGTGAGATCATCGGTACTCCCGGAGACGGCCGGCGTATGGTGCGAAAGGTACCGTCCGCGTGCCGGCGTGTTTCACGAAGGACGGCCAGTCTCTGCCGCAATTCTGCCGAGGCGCTCGCGGATCCGTCCCTCGTCCATTACGCCTACCGCGAACGTCTTGACGCGCGCGCGATGGCCGCGCACGAGCGCGACGTGCGCCGTCGCGATCCCGAGCGCGGCCGCGAGGGCGCGCACGCAGGCGTCGTTGGCGGCGCCGTCGATCGCGCGCTCCCGCACGCGGAGCACCCAGTCCCCGTCGATGCGGTCCCAGCCCGGACGCTTCGAGCCGGGTTTGACGGTCAGTCTGACGGTCGCCGTCGTCAGCCCATCAGCGCGTTGACGTCGGCGTGCGACAGGATGCCGCCGCAGCCGGCGAACGTGCCGCCGTCGCGCGCTTCGAGCGCGATGTCGCGGAAGGCCGTGAGCGCGCGGCGATACGGCGCCGAACCGAGACTGACGCGCGCGACGCCGAGCCGGCGAAGCTCCGTCAGCGGCGGGGTGGTCGCGGCGGCCAGCACGTTGACCGGCGCGTCGATCGCGCGCACCAGCGCGCCGATCGTCTCGGCGTCGGTCACGCCCGGCACGAAGATGCAGTCGGCGCCGGCCGCGCGGTAGAGCGCGGCGCGCCGGACCGTCTCGGCGAAGCGTTCGCCGGGCTCGCCGACGCTCTCGAGATACGTGTCGGTGCGCGCATTGATGACCAGCGGCACGCCGTACTCGTCGCCGGTCTTGCGGATGGCGGCGACCCGTTCGGCCTGCCGCTCGGCGTCGAGCAGCCTGCCGCGCACGTCGGTCGCGTCCTCGAAGTTCAGGCCGACCGCGCCGCTCGAGATCACGCCGAGCGCGGTCGCGACCGCGTCCGCGACGGCCGGTCCGTACCCGCCCTCCATATCCGCGGTGACCGGAACGCGGACCGAACGCACCACCCGGCTGACGCCCGCGAGCATCCCGTTGCGCCCGATCTCCTGGCCGTCGGGATAGCCTTCGAGGAAGGCGACCCCGGCGCTGGTGGTCGCGACCGCGCCGAAGCCGAGCGACTCCAGCATGCGGGCGCTGGCGGCGTCCCAGGCATTGGGCAGCACGACCGGATCGCCGGGAAGATGCATTGCGCGGAATCGCTCCGCCAAATCGCGTTGGGCGCCCATGGGTCCTCCGGAACGTCGAGCAAGGAGAGGGTGGGATTCGAACCCACGGAACCTGCGAAGGTTCTGCGGTTTTCAAGACCGCCGCATTCGACCGCTCTGCCACCTCTCCGCGCCGTGCTTGTACGAGGGGCCTCGGAGTATACCCTAGTGCGGGTCCGCGCCGGTCCTTCGGAAATGATGCGGGAGGGCGCCCGGTCGGTTGCGAAGGCGACCTGCAGCCACCCACGACCGGAGGACGATCACATGTCCGATCTCCATCTGCTGTCCGATCTCCATCTGCAGCCCGCCCTGACCGAGCGCCTCGAACGTCTCGAGGCCCAGACCGCCGGGCTACGCCGCGAGGCCTCGCGGATGCGACTGCTAGCGAGTCTCGCCTGCGCCGCCCTGGTGGCCCTCACCGCGGTCGGCGCGACCGCGGTCACGCGGAGCGCCTCGCCCCTGGCCTTCACCGACGGCAACGGACACACGCGCCTGCGCCTGGACGCCGGCGGCGTGCACGTCTTCGATGCGGCCGGCAAGGAGCGCATCCTGGTCGGCTTCAACACCAAAGGGCAGCCCGCCATCCACGTCAACGACAAGTACGGGACGGAGCGCGCGTCGATCTACCTCGACTCGAGCCAGCAACCGACCTTCGCGCTCTTCGACAAGGCGCAAAACGAGCGCGCGCAGTTCTACGTCGGCGACGACGACGGCAGCGCGCGGATCTCGCTGGTCGCGGCCGACGGCTCGGCGCGTTTCTTCGTCCACGCCAACGATCTGCCTTTCCTGACGCTGGGCGACAAGAGCTACAGCCAGCGCGCCTATCTCGGGCTGACGACCGAGGGTTCGGGTCTGCTGCGCATGCGCGATACGAACGGCAAGGAGATCGTCTCGATCGAAGGCCAGACGCAGCCGTTCGTGCGCTTGAGCGAGGCCGGCACCGAACGCGTCTTCCTCGGCGTCAACACCGGCGAGAAGGGCCACCTCGAATTCGAGAACCCGAGCGGCTACAAGAACGTCATCCTGCAGGGCGGCGACCAGCCGTTCATGAGCATGTACGATCTGGCCGGCAACGATCGCGTCGACCTGGGCTTCTACAGCACCGGCGCCCAAGGCATCCAGTTCGCCAACTCGGTCGGGACGCTGATCTGGGGCTCGCCCTAGACGCTAGGAGCGACGCGCTCCGCTGTCAGATCGGCGCGTCCGCGGTGTGGGCGGCGTAGTCGCGCGGATCGAAATACCAATCCGGCAAGGTAGCCGGGAACCGGATGTCGTTGAACCAGTAGTCGACCACCTTGCCGTCGTCATTGTAGCCGTCGCCGACCACGCCGTGGATCCGCGTCACCACCGGCCGCCCCTGCAGCATCTGCAGGTCGACGGTGAAGATCACGCCGTACGAGACGCCGCCGTCGAGGTACAGGCGATCGGTCGCGACCACCCGGCGCAGCTCGTAGGTGGTCTTGTCGGCGTAGATCTCGCGCAAGCGATTGCGTTCGACGTCGCGGAACGGCTCGACGCTCAGGTGCAGCAGCGGGCCTTCGATCGCGACCTTGACGACCTTATAGGCGGTCTCGCCGACGGCCTTGACGGTCGCCAGCGTCTGCAGCGACGCGTCCGGTTCCGGCGTCGGTATGTAGTCGTTGAGGCCGGTGTGCGGCTTGATCGGCGCGCGCTCGAACAGGTCCGCGGTCGGCGGCCCCGGATCGCGCGGCTCGTTGAACGCCGGACGCTCGAACGTCATGTCGCCGCGATATTCATCGCGATAGACCCGGCGCGCGAGCGCGGCCCGGTCCGACGATCGCACCCAGACGTGTTCCGTGTAGCTGTTGAGTTCGTCGGGATAGCCCTCGGCCGTCTCCTGTTTGCGGACGATCGTGTACGAGACGAAGGGCGGCGGCGGACGATGGCTGCGGAACTGGTTGCGGACGAGTTGGAGCAGCTTCTCGGGCGACGGGAGCGGGGCGGGGCTGGACGTCGCCTTGGCGACGGAACGGGCGGCGGCGGATGCGACCGGCGGCGGCGAGAACGCGACGATCGCGACCGCCGCGACCACCAGCGTGCCGGCAGAAAAGACAAAGGGGAAGCGCGCAGAGGCCATACCCCTACCTAACGCTTCCCGCTGAGATTTCGCTACAAACGGGACCGAAATTTAACGCTGGCCGTCCGAACCCGCGGGCCCGGGCGAGGGAGCGCTCGAGGGCCCGGCCGAGCCCATCGCGGCGTCGCTCTTCACGGCGTGGTTGATGCTGATGGTGGTCGGTTCGCCGTCCTTGGCCCCGATCGTCACGACCACGGTCTCTTTGGCGTCGGAATCTCCGACCTGGAACATCGCCGTCGAGGAACCGCCGCTGCTCATCTTGAGCTTCTCGGATCCGGCCGGCATCTGGGCCTTGTAGAAATCGTAGACCTTCTCGAACGGATCGGTCGACTTCAGCACGGCGGTCGACGTGGTCGCTTCGGACGTCGTCACCGACATGCTGCCGCCGTCCTCGTCCTGGGTCGCGCCCGGGTAGAGGGGCGCGCCGAGCTTGGAGGGGTCGACGGCTTTGTTGCCGATGGTCACCGAGCCGCCTTCACCCGAGACGGTCGTGGTCTTATCGTCGTCGCTGGTGGTCACGCTCGTCCCACCGATGGTCGTGGTCTTCTTCCCGCCGCAGCCGCCGGTCGCGACCAGCGCCAGCAGCACGCACAGGATCATCGCAATACGCATGGCGCTTGCTTGCGGCGGGCTCGCTCCGGAGTCCTCGCGAACGGGCCCTTATGACCATCGCCGAGGCCCGCCTCGAGACGCCGCTCGGTTTCGATCTGCTCGTCGCGACGGACGGAGCGACGATCGTCGAAAGCGCGTTCGTGCGGCGGCTGCGCGCGCCGCGCCTGCGGCCGGCGCACCCGCTGCTGCGCGACGCGCAGGCGCAGGTCCGGGCCTACTTCGCGCGCCGGTTGGAACGCTTCGAACTCCCACTGGCGTTCGCCGGCACGCCGCTGGCGCGCGAGATCTACGCGCTGGTCGCGGGCCTGCGCTTCGGCGAGGTCGTCTCGTATGGCGACGTCGCGCGCGCGCTCGGCCGCCCGCGCTCGCACCGGGCCGTCGCGGCCGCGATGGGGCGGACGCCGCTCGACCTGTTCGTGCCGGCGCACCGCGTGATCGGCGCGGACGGGAAGGTCAAAGGAGCCGCGCCGAATTCGCTGCGACGGCGGCTCCTCGCGCACGAGGGCTACGACCTCTAGCGCGTCACTGCTTGGATGCGTCTACCAGGACCAGCGCGCGGGAGTTGGTGACCTTGACGTCGGCGTAGGCCGCGAGCGCCGCGCCGAGGGGAGAACCCGGGTCGAGCAGCTCGGTGCCGGTCATGCCGACCAGCTGTTTGAGCTTGTCGTCGGCCGGGCCGCGGAGCATCGCCGGCAGGCTCGGGTACTTCTGGATCCAGCCGATCGCCGGCCCGAGCTTCGCGTCCAGGTCGGCCGGATCCATCGCGATGAGCAAGACGCCGTGCTTCTTGCCGCCGACGTCCCTGGTGAACGCCGCGAAATCGATGCCGTAGCGCTTGGCGATCGTGTGGGCACGTTCGACGCTCGTTCCCGACGCGGTGACGGCGACGTATCCGGGCGGCGGCGAAGCGGTCCGGCTCGCGAGCCACGCGGCCAGATCGTCGAGACTCTTGTCCGTCTTGGCGATCACCTGCTCGCCGGCGTACGTTCCGGAACCTTGCGCGAAGGCCGCGCCGCCCGTCTTGAGCTGCGAGGCGTCGACGGTCTGCGAGAAGGGCTTGGTCGCGAGCACGGTCGCGCCGGCGATCAGCGGGAAATCGGTCGGATTGGTCGGCGCGGCGGCCGGCGCCGCCGACGCGCCGGCACCGGTCTGGCCGCCGGAACCGGCGTTGCCGGAACAGGCCGCCAGCGCGAGTACCGCGCAGGCGATGAGGACGGACGAGAGGCGCTTCATGCCTCGGGGTTTCGAGGAGAACGCGGACGGACCCCCGTATGCCGTCGCCATGTCGTTCGCAGAATTCTGGCCGCGCTACCTGGCCGCTCATGCGGACCCGCGCACGCGCGCCCTGCACACCGCCGGCACGCTCGGCGCGAGCGCGCTCGCGATCGGCGCGGTCGTCACCCACAAGCCGCTGCTCGGCGTGGCCGCGCTCGTCGCCGGCTACGGGCCGGCCTGGGCGTCGCATTACTTCATCGAGAAGAACCGGCCCGAGACGTTCCGCGCGCCCTTCTCGTCGCTGGCGGCGGATTTCCTGATGGCGTGGCACGTGCTGCGCGGCACCATCGACGACGAGATCATCGCTTCACAACGGAGGACCGCATGAGACGTCCCATCATCGCCCTCGCCCTGGCGCTGGCCGCATTCGCGCTGCCGGCGATCGCCGGGGAGCTCTCGGGGAACGTATACACCGATCCCGCGACGCCGATCTCGGTCGCGAAGGGACACGCCTTCCTGGTCGCGTTGCCGTCCAATCCGACGACCGGCTACTCCTGGACCGCGAGCGTCTCCAACGCCTCGGTCGAGAACGAAGGCAGCGCGTATCAGGCCCACCCGGCCGCCGCCGGCATGATGGGCTCGGGCGGACAGCAGATCTTCGAATTCGAGGCCAACGCCGCAGGCACGGCGACGATCGCGTTCTCGTACGCGCGACCGTTCGAAAAGGGCAAGCCCGCCGCGAAGACCGCGGTCTTCCACGTCACCGTCCACTAGCCGATCATCGGAGCGCCCGTGTCCGACCGCCTCACCTACGGTTCGTACCTCAAGGTCGACGAACTGCTCGCCCTGCAGCGCCCGCTTTCGGAGCCCGCGCATCACGACGAGCTGCTGTTCATCGTCATCCACCAGGTCTACGAATTGTGGTTCAAGCAGCTCCTGCACGAGCTCGACGCGGTCGTCCGGGCGCTCGACGCGGACGATCTACTGCGCGTCGCCAAGCTGTTCCGCCGGATCCACACCATCCAGCGCCTGATCGAGACGCAGGTGGACGTGCTCGAGACGATGTCGCCGCAGGAGTTCAACCAGTTCCGCGACCACCTCAATCCGGCCAGCGGATTCCAGTCGATCCAATTCCGCGAGCTGGAGTTCCTGTGCGGCGTACGCCGCCTCGACACGATGGCGCACATCCTGATGGACGACGGCCAGCGCGCCCGCCTCGAGCGGCGGCTGGCCGAACCCTCGCTCTACGAACGTCTGCAGGCGCTGCTCCGCCGGCGCGGGTTCGCGTTCTCGGACTCCGAGGGACTGATCGCCGCCTTCCGCGAGATCTACGCGAACGAGTCGAAGCACTACGACCTGCACCTGCTGCTCGAGGACCTGATCGAGCTCGACGAGCGTCTGCTGTTGTGGCGAGGCCGTCACGTCCGGATGGTCGAGCGCATGATCGGCCACAAGCACGGCACCGGCGGCTCGCTCGGCGTCGACTACCTCGCCAAGACCCTCGGTGCCAAGATGTTCCCGGAGCTCTGGGACGTGCGCACCTACCTCGGATCGGACACCTACGGCTGACATGACGACCCCCGCCACCTCCGCGCGACTGCGCGATCGCTTCGCCACGCTCGATACCTCGACGTACCTGGTCAGCCACTCGATGGGCGCCGCTCCGCTGGCCGCGCGCGAAGCTCTCGACGCGTACTGGTCGCAGTGGGCCGCCGACGGGCCCGAGGCGTGGGAGATCTGGCTGCCGCAGATCGGCGCGATCGCCGACGGTATCGGCGCGATCGTCGGAGCCGCGGCCGGCAGCGTCTTCCTCGGCCCGAACGTCTCGGTCTTGCAGGCCGCGATCGCGACCTGCTTCGATTTCCGCGGCGAACGGAACGAGGTCGTCTACGAGGCCCTGCAGTTCCCGTCGCTGACCTACGTCTGGAACGAATGGGAGCGGTTCGGCGCGAACGTGCGGGTGGTCCCCTCCGACGACGGCCGCACGATCCCGACGCAGCGGATCTGCGCGAGCATCACCGAGAAGACCGCCATCGCGGTGCTCTCGCACGCGTACTACGTCTCGGGCGCGCTCGCCGACGTGCGGGCGGTCCAAGCCCACTGCCGGTCGGTCGGTGCGATCCTGTGCGTCGACACGTATCAGACCACCGGCGTGGTGCCCTACGACGTCACCGACCTCGACCTCGACATGGCGACGGCCGGCTCGCACAAGTGGCTGTGCGGCGGTCCCGGTTGCGGCTGGATCTACGTCAAGCCGTCGCTGCTCGACCGCTTCCGCCCGGCGGTGACCGGCTGGATGGCGCACGCCGCGCCGTTCGCGTTCGAAGCCGCGCCGATCCGCTTCGCCGCCAGCATGTATCGCTTCGGCACGGGCACGCCGACGATCCCGGGCTACGTCGTCGCGAAGCCCGGCCACGACCTGATCCGCGAGGCCGGCGTCGCGACCATCCGCGCGCACAACACGCGCCTCACGACCGCGCTCGCCGAGGGCGCGCTCGAGCGCGGGCTGACCGTCAACACGCCGCTCGATCCGGCCAAGCGGGCCGGCTGGATCGGCATCGACTTCGCGGATTCGGAGCGGGTCTGCCGCGGGCTGATCGCCGAGCGCGTCTTCGTCGACTACCGCCCCGGCTGCGGCATCCGCGTCAGTCCGCACCTCTACACCACCGACGAGGAGATCGCGCGCTTCTTCGCGGCGCTTGATCGTTTGAAGTGATCGTCGATCATCGGAACGTCGGTGCGGCGTTCCGGCGGCTCTCGCTGCCGATCGCGATCTCGATGATCGGCGACCAGCTCCTCGGGATCGCGGACACGATCGCGATCGGCACGCTCGGCGCGGCCCAGCTCGCCGGCGCGACCGCCGCGACCAGCGCGGCCCTGGTCTTGATCTTCGCGCTCGCGGGCCTGTGGAACGGGATCGCCATCATCGCCGCCCAGCGCATCGGCGCCGCCGACATCTCCGGGTTCGCGCGCGCGGTCCGCGCGGGCGGCGCGGTCGCGCTCGCGATCGGCCTCGTCTGCGCGCTGCTCAGCCTGCCCTTCGGCGGGGCCGCGATGCACGCCATGCTCGGCGGCCTGACCGGGGTCGGCGACGCGACCGCCTACTTCGTGCTTCGCTGCATCGCGCTGGTCCCGATCGCGATCACCGGAACGGCCGTCACCGCCCTCGGCGCGGCCGGGCACCGGAGGTTCGCGGTCGCCGTCATGGCGCTGGTCAACCTCGTCCACATCCCGCTGCTGCTGATCCTCGGGCTCGGCTGGTTCACGCACCATCCCTACGGCATCGCCGGGGCGGGCGTCTCGTCGCTCATCTCCGAGTGCGCGGCCGCGATCGCCTCGATCGTCTACCTCGCGCGCCGGCCCATCTATCGCATCTTCGAACGGCTCGACGTCGACCTGCGGCTGGCGTGGCAGTGTCTCAAGCTCGGCGCGCCCGAGATCGTCTTCCTCACGCTGGTGGTCTTCCCCGACGTGATCATCATCCGTCTGCTGGCGCCGCTGGGAGCCTTTGCGGTCGCGGGTTTCCGGGCGATGTCGGTGGTGAGCGATCTGACGTTCGTGGTGCCGAGCCCGCTGCAGACGGGCGCGCAGACGGTGATCGGGCAGCGCTTGGGGGCGCGCGACGTCGAAGGCGCGCGCTGGTTCTTCGTGCGCGCGCGCCGGGTCGCTTTCGGCTTGGCGAGCGCGATCGGCGCGCTCTTCGCGATCCTCGCCTGGCCGCTCTCGTGGCTGTTCACCCTCAACGCGACGGTCGCGTCGGTCGCGGCCGGGCCGCTCGCGCTGCAGATGCTCACGCTGCCGATCAAAGGCTGGACCCAGGTCTCGATCGCGCCGATCCGGGCGGCCGGCGATACCCGGTTCTCGATGTTCGTCGGCATCCTCTCGAGCGCGCTGGTGATCCCGATCGTCTGGTTCGGCATCGAATGGTGGCGCTTGGGTCTCTACGCGGTCGCGATCGGGTGGATCGTCGCGTGGCTCGCGCGCCTGCTGATCACCGAACTGCGTCTGCGCGGCGACGATTGGGCGACCCGCGCTCCGCTGTCCTAGAGGGCCAGCGCGGACCGCAGCTCGGCGTGGATCGCGCCGTTGGTGGCGAGGATCGTGCCGCCGTCCAGGGCCGGCGGGCCGCCGTCGATGCGCGTGACCGTGCCGCCGGCTTCGCGCACCAGCAGCGTGCCGGCGGCCACGTCCCACGCATGCAGATCCCATTCCCAGAAGCCGTCGAAGCGCCCGCACGCGACGTAGGCCAGGTCGAGCGCGGCCGAACCGTCGCGCCGGACCGCTTGGGCGCGGTTCGAGACGGCCCGGAAGTACGGCGCGTTGCGGTCGAAGTCGGCCGGATGGAAACCGGTGCAGGTCAGCGCGTCGCCGAGGGCGCCGATCGTGCTGACGCGCATCGGCGCGTCGTCGAACCGGGCGCCCGCACCGCGCTGCGCCACGAACGTCTCGCCGAGTGCGGGCGCGTGCACGACGCCCGCGATCAGTTCGCCCGCCCGCTCGTAGGCGATCGAGATGCAGAACATCGGATAGCCGTGGGCGAAGTTGGTGGTGCCGTCGATCGGGTCGATGACGAAGCGTTCGTCCGAACTGCCGCCGTGGTTGCCGGTCTCTTCGGTCAGCATGGTCGCCGCCGGGAACTCGGCCCGCAGGCGCGCGAGGATCGCGGCTTCGCTCGCCCGGTCGGTATCGGTCACGATATCCGCGCGGCGCGCCTTCTCCGCGATCTCGCGCGGCCGCCGCAGACCCGCAAGCGCGATCCCGCCCGCGATCCGCGCGGCGTCCAACATCGCGGCGAGGGGATCGAGCGACGGCACGCCGCTAGTTGACGACCAGGGTATAGGTGAGCGTGGATATCTGGGTCGAGATGCTCTCGGAGCCGATGTTGAGCTGGAAGCTCTCGATGACATCGTAGGGCGACGTCCGATTCGGGACGGTCGTGCCGTGCATGAGCTGCAACGATCCCGCCGTCGGGACGACCGTGAAGCTGGTCGCGTCGGCCGTCAAGCCCAAACCCTGCGACGACGCTGCCGAATCCACCTCGGTCAGCAATTCGTTGGTCGGCGCGGCCGGCGACCGGGCCGGATTGTTGGAGCTCCCGACCGAGAGATTGTAGGTCGTCGCGCTCGACGACGTGATGTAGACGCTCGCCCGAAGGATGTCGCCGTACGTCGCCGTCGCGTTATTTCCGATCGTCCCGAGGTCGACGGTCGAACCCGAGAACGAGCACGGGACGCAACTGACGCTCGGCGTGGAACCTCCCGGCCCGGGATTGCTCGGATTCACGGCGAGGTTCAAGCCGATCGTGAGCGCGACCGCGACGCGCGTATCGCCGATCCAGCTCTCGGTGCCGACCGTGCCCTGGCTCGAGCTGCTGTCGAGGGTGCCGCTGCCGTTGATGTTCTGCGTCGAGAATTGATAGCTGTCGCCCTGTGCCTGCGGCCCCATCGCGGTGAAATTCACGGCGATGGTGTGTCCCGGCAAGAGATTACAGGAGCCGCCGCCGATATTGATATAGCCGTTGCCGCCGGCCGTCGTGGCGCTGGCAGAGCCCGTCACCGTGCATCCGTCGACGTTGCCGGAGAGAGTGGGCGCCCCGGTGAGTACCCAGGTCTGACCGCTCGAATCCGTCGCATTGACGCTGTTGATATCCAGGCCGGGGACGATCACCGCGAAACTCGTGACGTTCGTCGCGGAACTGGTGTTCTTGACCGAGTAGGTATAGGCGTTGCCGAAAGTCGGATCGGCGTTCCCACCGATCGAGGGAACCGCGTTGGTGGCGACCGCGGTCGCGGTCGGATACCCTCCGGCGGCGCTGAACCCGACGCTGGTAGCGACGGCCTGGACCGTCAGCGAAAACGCGTGTCCGGTGGTCCATCCGCCGCCGTTCGCCCCGTGCGCGTACATCTTCGCGTTGATGGTCGAAGCGACGACCGGGACTTGCATGCCGACGCTCAAGGTCTGCCCCGGAGCGAGCGCACTCGCCAGGGCGCCGGCCGTGCAGGTCGGCACGGCATTGGCGCGCGTCGTCAGCGGCGTGGTCGTCGGCGGCAGGTAGGTCGACGAGAGCTGACCGTTGCTGCAGACCGAGAACCAGTAATAGTAATTGCCGCCCGAGAGGACCCGCCCGAGGTATTGCCAGCCGGACGTGTTCACGGTCGGGGTGGTGGTGATATTCGTCCCGCTCGGAATCGCGATCAGGACGTCGTCCAGATAGTCGGGATTGGGATCGGCGGAGGTCGGCGTGTTCGCGACGACGACCGTCTCGGCGGCGGTCGAGTTGGATCCGGCCGCGCTCGGCTGGAAGTTCGCCTGCATCATGCTCTGATCGAGCGAGTATTGCGCGTAGGCCAGACCGTCGACCGAGAACGAACCGGTCGGGCCGATCGGGATGGTGGCCGTGCCCGACGCGGTCGCGGAAAAGACCAGTGGATCGGCCAGAGATATCTGCCAGTCCGTGTAATCGAACGAATCGACGGCTGCGTTCATGTCGAGATAGATGGTCTGCGAGCTGTTCTTCGCGAGCGAGACGATCGGTCCAAAATTGCCCGTTCCGTCCAGGCAGAGCCACTTCCGGCCGAAGGTCGAGGCCGCGTCGCTGCACGACGTGTCGATCGCCCACCTCGAGGTGGTCGCGTTGTTCAGGTTGGGGTCGATCGCGAAATAGTTGAGCGCGTTGAGAGAGGCATACGAGCCCGGCAGCCCGATCGCGATGACGTCTTCGTTCTTGTTCGAATTGTTGGTGATCGTGAACGCCAGGATATTGTAATCGGACGAGGTTATCGCGTAGGGCGACGTGCGATGGTAATGGGCGTGCGTGGTGTTCGGCCGGTACAGATGCGCCTCGACCGTCTCCACCCCGGTCGAGGTGTAGCCGTTCGCGCTCGCGCCGGACAGGCTGACGCTCGCCGTCGCGGTGAGCGCGTTGCCGGCGGATATGTAGACCGGCAGGTACGCATCGAACGAACTGGTGGACGACCAGGTCTGCCCGTGCTGGGGCAACACGGACGAGATCATCGAGCACGACGACCCGTTCGCGCACGACGACCCGTTCGAGTTCGCGAATCCGACGTTCGAGAGCGAGATCGACGCACCCGGAGCCAGCACGGTCGACGCGCTGACGGGATCCAATTCGATGACGCAGGCGGTCGCGCCGCCGGTCGCACAGACGTCGGTGGCGACCCACGCGTTCCCGGCCGAATCGGTCACCGTCTGGGTGCAGCCGGGTGCCGCGCACGCCGCCACCGATGCGTTGTTCAGCGTCGCCGAGAGGCCCTGTCCGCCCGAGGTGGGCGACATCGTCGTCCCGGTCGAGAAGGCCAGCTTCGCGAACGAGTCGCCGTTGTCGCTGCCGTAGCGGTTCGCCGACGAATTGGTCAGCGTCAGGGTAGCGGTGGTCGATCCGCCCTGCGAGATCGAGAGGGACGACGTGCCGTCGAGGGTCGGGACGACGTAATAGCCGACGACCTGGAACGTCTGGACGGCGTAGACGGTCTTGCTGGTCGTGTTGTAGAGCGCGGCCGAGAAGGCTTTCGGTATGTAGTTGCCCGGCGTCTGCGCGAAATTCGAGAACGTGAACGTGTAGTTCGCGGTCCCGCTCAAGGCCTGCGTCGGACTCGAATAGGCTTGGCCGGTCGGATCGCTGATCGTCCAGATATAGGAACCGCCCGGGACGAACTGCGCGCCCAGGGTGACGCCGCTGGTCGAGCGGTCGTTCGCGCTATCCCAGGCGAAGATCGTCGACTGGACGCCGGCCGGTGCGGGCGCGGGCGACGGATTTGCGCTGCTCGCGTCCTGCGTGAGCGAGAGCGTGAACCCGGACGACCCGGTTATCGAGATCTGCGTCTGGCCGACCCGAAGGCCGCTGGTCTTATCGAAGATGACGACGGAGTACGTCCCCGCCGCCGTCGATCCCGAGATCGGGAACGTCACGTTGAGCGCCCCGTTGGGAGCCTGCACGCCCGGCGAGTTGCCCGGGTTGCACAACTGACCCGCGGTATAGGTCGGGGACTGGGCGGGAGCGACGAAGACGCACTGCGGATCGACCGACGTCGACTCGATATAGACCACGTAGAAATCCGATGCGGTCAGGTTGGTCGCGTACACGTACGCGTATCCGCTCGAACTCGCGTCGAACTGATAGGTCTCCTGCGTATGGTATGGATCCTGATAGACCCTGACGCTGTCCGCCGTTCCGACGTCGGCGTAGGTCACGGTCGCCCACAGGCCGGTAGTCCGGTCGAGCACCGCGAACACCCACACGCCATTGGTCGAAAGGGTCTGGCTGTGCGACGATCCGCTCGCGGTCGTGTACGTGCCGCCCGCGGTCGTGCCGCCCTGACCGTTGGCGACCGCCGGCGAGATATAGTAATCCTGATAGGTGTGACCGGCGATCAATCCGGACGACCGCCAGTTCACCGTGCAGCCCGTCGCGAAGATCTCACCGACCGAAAGCGCGCAGTTCGCGCTCCCGCTCGAGGTGACGATCACGGTCGCACCGCTCGCGGCCATCGGGCGGAACGTCCGCGCACCGACCGTGTTGGAGACCGTCTTCGGCGGGAGCGGCGGCAACTGGGAGAGCGGCACGAACGAACCGGGAAGGCTCCCCGAACCGGGCATCGCGGTCGGCAGCGGCGCGAAGGTCGGAGCGGTGGTCATCTCCGGAACCGGGGATAGGCGCGGATGGGGCGCCGGGATCGGAGGGCGGATCGGCTCCCCGATGGGCCGGACCTGGGCCAACCCGGTCGCGGCGAAGATCGCCACGCAGCACGCGATCGCGATCGGACCGGCGAGACGCCGCACTACCAGTACAACGTATAGACCGCATTGGTGCTATACGCTCCGCCGGCGACGCCGAGGGGAACCTTGATCGTAAGATCGATGCAGTACGTCTTGATGCCGCTATTGGACCCGAGCGCCGCCCAGACACCCCCGTCGTTGGCATAGACGACGAACGGCGTCGCGGTCGGGTTCGGGGCGGTCAGATAACTGTTGTTGGCCAGGTCGTTGCCCGGGAAGCCGCTCGCGAAATCGTTCGAGACGCCGTGCTTGAGCTGCCAGTTGGAGGCGGTCGTGTGGACGTTGACGTGATAGGCACAGGGGACCGCCACCGTCGTCCCGGCCGTGGCCGAGATCGAGACGAGCGGTTGATCGGCATAGAGCAGGGTCGCGTTCGGATTGGGCGAGACGTTGGCTTCCACCCGGACCGCTTGTTGCGCCGATGCCTGGGCGATCGTCGTCTGACGGACCCGCCCGCTCACGGAAACTTCGTCCGCCGAGCCGCGCCCGCCCCTCTCGATCCGTTCGGCGATGCCGTGCGGCGCCGACGACCCGCCGAAGACGACCGGCGCGGGCGTGACGTTGACGACGACCGTGACCCCGATCTGATCCCGCTGCTGGACGAAACTCGCGAGCACCGGGGAGGTCGAAACGACGGTCGCGCACGCGATCGCGAAGGTCCAGAGCGCGATCCGCAGGCGAGCGTTCATTGTGGAACCACCGTGTAGACGATCCAGACGTAGTAGGAGCCCGTCGTGGCCGTCGCCGGCACCTTCATCTGGTAGTCGTAGTAGAAGTCTCCCGACGATTGGGTCGACGATGCGACCGGGGCCGGATAGGCGCCGTACGTGATGCTCGGCGCGGTCGCGAAACCGCCTCCGCCCACGGCAGCCATCGTCCGCGCAAAGGGCAGGCCGGGTGTAAAGCCGGTGTTCGCGTCGCCGGCGGCACTCGAATGGACGTAGAAGATCGTCTGCGAGATCGGCGTCGAGGTGCTGTCGTTCTGATTGAAGAAGCCCGCCGCTCCTTCGCCGTACAGATTGAACCCGGTCGCCGAGTTCGTGAACACGTTGACGTGCGCCGCATACCGGTAGATGTAGGCGTCGCCGGCCAGCACCGAACCGAAGTCCACCGCCCCCGAGCCGACCGCGGGCGCGTCCGGTCCATGCGTGGGCGCGGGTTGCGTGCCGAAGACGGCTCGGATCGAACCGTAGCCGGTCGTGTAGTTCGGCGTGAGCGACATCCGCACGATCGACGTCGCCATCCATTGGACGGTCGTGGAGCCCGTGCCGACCGAGGCCGAGGCAGGAACCAGCGTCGCGATCACCATCGCGGTCGCCCAGAACCATCCGATCAGCCTGCTCATGTCTGCGTCACACTCCTTTGTGCGTCGACAATCCTTGTCGTAGTGGGAACGATGCCGGGCCGGGTTATGGCACGGTGAACTCGATCGCGCCGCCGGTCTGGGCCTTCCCACCATAGTCGATCGTCGCGACGGCCTGATAGGTCCCGGCTGGAAGTTTCTTGCCGGCGACCCGGATCACGCGGGTCCCGCCGCGTTCGACGAGCATCTCGTCCGGCAAGGTGATCCGGTCCAACACGCTGCCGCCCTTCTGCACTTGGATCTGGCCGCGCAGATAGACGTGAGCGTTGCCGGTGTTCTCGAAGACGATCCGATAGCTCCGGCCGGCTCCGGCCTCCGAGCTCGCCATCTTCACGATCGCGCCCGTCGTCTGCACGGTATCCGGAATGGTCTCGTAGATCTTGGAAGCGACGCGCGCCGAGAAGGCCAACGCCGAGCCCGACCGCCGAAGCGGTCGCGTCTGGAAGAAGACGATGCCCGCATATTCGCCGGTAAGCGACTCGTTCGGCACGCTGATGGTGAGCTGCACCTGTTGCGACGTGCCGGCCGGTAGATCGAACTCCCGGGGCCGGATGGTCGCCCACCGCATCAGGGAGTACCGCCGCGATCCGACCTTTTGGAACTGATAGTTCCCGCTGGGATCCACGCCGAAATCCACCAGGGTCGCCTGGACGTGGGTGGTCGCCCCGCTCGAGTTATGCACGGTCACGGGGACGTTGTAGGCCATCCCATTCGGGATGGACACCTCCAGCTTTGCCGGCGAGACGTCGAGGCCGAGGCTCTGCGACGTCGCAGGCGACGGGACCAGACCGACCGCGAGGATCGCGCCGACCAGCGCGAGGAACCGGGACGTTCTCAGCATACCCTTGGACCTTCGCCACGGGGTGGAGGGCTTCCACCCCGCAACACGGTCGCGCATGACGGTGATTCGTACCGGCCCTAGTTAGCGGTCAGGGTGTAGGTGACGGTCACTTGGTTCGCCGATCCGCCCGAGGCGGCCGCAAGAGGCTTGAGCACCAGCTCGTAGTCGGCCCCGATATTCGCCGGGCTGGCCGACGAGAAGGCGGTGGTGTCGGCATTGACCATGTTCGCCGAGGTGGTCGAGATGTTCACCGCGCCGGCCGGGCAGGCCATCGACGTGATCGCGACCGCCGCCGCGCGACCGGTCTGCGTGGCCGGCAATGCGGCAGCGCTGGTCGGGAAGCTCGCGATGCCGTTCGGCAACGCGCACAGCAACGTGTCGGCGGGAGCCGCCGCGCTCGTCACCTGGGTCGCGAGAGACCAGTTCGCCGAGTTCGTTACGATCTGGGCGTTGACGGCGTTCTTGTAGAGGCAGTTGGTGTATGCGGTGCCCGCATCCGGCGTCACGGCGCCGAAGTCCACGGTCAGATCCGTGTTGGTCGGATCGGTGGCCGTGCAGGTTCCCGCACCGCCGTTGTTGCCGGTGAGGATCGTGCCGGCGGATGCGCCGAACGCGCCGGTCGCGCTGTAGTCCGTATGCAGTGCCAGGGTCGAGATCGCCTGAGTGTTCCACTTGACGGTCACGGTCTTCGTGACGGTCGAGACGGCGAGCGACGGGAGCGCGGGAAGCGCGAGCGCCAGAAATGCGACGATCGCGAGAAGTTTTTTCACGTTCAGTAGTCCTTTCACCATGCGCGTGTGTGCCGTCCATGGCACATCTTGAACGGGGCTTATAGCAACCGTATCGGCAGCTTGAGACGGGCGGTTAAGAGCGTTCCGTATAGCGGCCGTAAAGTTACGTGTAACCGGAAAGTAAAGACGCGTCCCGCGATCGGCCGCCCCAGGACCGTTCTGCTCCCGTCGGACCACGCGATCGAGTCGCCCGCTCGCACGTCGACGAGGAATCGAGCTCGCACGGTGGCGTAGCCGCCCGGCTGGACGTCGGCAGGCGTCACCTGCAGGAGCACGATCGGCATGTTCGGATCGACGGTCAGGGTCGCGGTCGCCGCCGTCGCGATCCCCTTCGCCGAGGCGACGGCGTCGTAGCTTCCCGCCTTCGTGCCGGCCGGCACGTCGATCGTCCCGCGCCAGACCGCGCGCTTCGCGTCGTATACCAGATCGAAGACGTGGTCGAAGATCTTCAGCGAGACGTCGCTGACGCCGGGCGGACCGGCATAACTCACCGACGTCGTCGCGCCCGGGGGCAATCGTCCGTCGTCGATCTTGAGCGTCGCCGCCGAAGCGCCCGCGCCCAGAAAGCTGAACACCACGTTCTTGTGCGTCTCGCCGACGCTCAACGCCACGCCGCGATACCCTTCGCTTCCGACCAAGGTCACATCCATGGCCGGTCCATCCTGGGACATCCCGTCCGGGAGCGTCTCCGGATCGACCGAGACGGAATACGCACCGGCGGGAAGGTTATCGATCACGAAGGAGCCGTCGTCCGAGGTGATCGCCGCATGTTCGCCGGGTTCGGCCACCACATACGCGTTCTGGACGCCGCCGACGAACGGCGGCTTGAGACCGCTCCGGTAGGTGACGACGCCGGTGATCGATCCGAGCTGCGCGGCGAGAAAATCGACCGAGAGGATCTGCCCGTCGCGGACCGAGACCTTCCGTACGGCCTCGTCGGGTGAGAACGACGCGAATGCCGGAACCGTATTCTCGACGATGGCGATGGTATGGGGACCGGGGCTCAGTCGCCCGAACCCGTAGACGCCGTCGCGGTCGGTCTGCGCATATGCCGCGCCGTCGATGCGAAGCAGCACGTTCTGCAGTGGAACGCTCGCGCCGCGGGCATCCCGGCCGAACACGCGGCCCGAAACGCCGCCAAAGTTCCCGACGCGAAAGGAGACCTGGGCCGATTGTCCGCCCTGCACGTTGATCGTCACCACCGGCTGGTCGGCCGTCAGGCCCCGCGGCAACGAGGCGGATTCGAGCCGGAGTTGATGCTGCCCCGGAGATACGAACGAGAACTGGAAGTTCCCGTCGAGATCCGTCCGCTGGACGTCGGCGTTGTCGAGCACGACCACGATGTTGCCGACGCCCCCGCTCGCCAGCGACGAGAGCACCGGGTTATCGCCGAGATCGCTGACGACACGTCCGGCGATGATCGCCGGTAGGCGCGGGTCGACGCGACCCTGCACGACCCCGTTGCCGAACGAGAACGGCGCGTTGATGCCGAGCGAGAAGACGCGCGAGCGTCCGCTGTTCTGGGGGTTGAGGCGATCCTGGATCGACTGCGTCCCGAACGACGCCTGGACGGAGAGCGCGGGCGAGAGTTGGCGCAGGACCGTCAGGAGCGGCGTACGCTGCAGGGCGTCGGCGTATGGCGATTGGGTGCGATTCATGGTGTAGGACAGGCCGATGCCCGTCCGGCCGAACTGTCGGCTCACGTCGGCGACGGTCGTGCGCAAGCGGGAGACCGCGCCGAACGGGTTGCTCGCGCGCTGCTGTTGGAACGAGACCTGGGCGGAGAGCGGACCGAACTGATGCTGCATCTGGGCCGAGATCCCGGCCGTTCCGGTCGCGCCCAAGCCTTGGCCGGTCGTGCGGCCCACCTGGGCGCCCAACAACGCGAATCCTGCCCGCATCGGAACGCCGAGTTGGAGCGTCGCCGACCCCGTCCACTGCGACGGCTGGCTGCCCGCGATCCGCTGCTCCTGCAAGGTGAACTGGTAGTTCGAGGCGCCGAGCAGGCCGCCGTAACTCAGCGACGATCGGCGGGTCTTGGCCGTATTGTCGCCGATCGTCGTGCGCTCGTTCGCGACGTCGGCGAAGAACGAGCGCGAGCCGAACGACCCGTGAAAGCCGACGTCGGTGAAGTCGTCGCCCGCGAACTCGCCGCTGCCGTATCCCAAAAAGCGTTCCGGGATATGCCGGTAGGTGAGCGACCACGACCGCGACGCGCCGCCGAGGTCGACGCGCACCTGAGCGGCGGTGCCGTGCAAGCGACCTTCCGGCACCGTCCGTTCCTGACGCGCGATCTCGGCGACGACCGAGGACGACCCGCGGGAAGATGCGACGCCGAGGAAGACGGTGGACGAGCCGCCCGTCAACGGGCCCGGCGCGTTGCGAACGACGCCGAACTCGAAGAGGTCCCGACCGATCATGCGACGCGCGCGCATGCCTCGCACGTGAACCGTCTCGAGATCCGCGCCGAAGGCCGCGCCTTCGTAGAACGTGATGTCGCCGGACCCGAACGGCAACACCAATGCCGGGCCCCGAAGGGTCGATCCCAGCGCCAGCTGACCGAACAGATCGACGGGCTGACCGCCGTAGGCGAGCGCGTAATGCGGCGTCGAGTAGGTGAGCACGGCGGAGCCGATCTGCGAGCCGTTGTTGGAGAATCCGACCGGGAAACGAAGGTCGATGGTCGCGTTCGGCGTTCGCCGCCGCAGTTCGGCCGAGAGCCCGACCGCACCGGTCGCGTTGCTCTGGTTCTGCCCTACCGCGCCCCCGTTGCCGTTCGGCTGGCCGCGGGTCGCGGACAGCCCGCTGGCCCCCAGCGAGAGACTCCCGTTGAGGCCGAACTCGAGCGGCCCCCCGCGCCGCTCGCCCGGTCCGGGCGTCGCGGACGCCCGGGGGCTCGGTCGCGGCGAGTTCGCCGGTTCGCTCACCGACGGTCCCACCGGCACCTGGGCGACGACCGCGGCGAAGTACTCGCTCGCCCGGCTCATTTCCGAGTGGGTGAGACCTGCGACCGCGCCTGCCATAAGACAGACGCCGATCGCCCGGACGGTCCTCCCGACCAATCGGATGAGCGCGCGCGTTGCCAACCAAACCTCCTCCAGTTGTTTCGGACGGGGAGCGCCCCAATCTGAAGAAGGACCCGCCTTCTTTACGCGCGTTTTACGAGGCCCGGTCCTACAGTTTCCGGCAGGTCGGCCGATGGTCATTATAAGTAGGGACCGTTTCAAGGAGGAAGCCCACCTACCTCATGGATGTGCTGGGGAGCACTGGCCAAGTTCTACGGAACCTGTCCATTGTTCGAGATAACGTATCGAGTGACACGCGCGCGTTGGCCAGCGGCCTTCGCGTGCAAAGTGCTGCCGATGATCCCAGCGGCCTCGCCATCGCCGAAACCATCTCGTCGAAAGTCTCGGGTCTCCAGCAATCCGTGAACAACGTGCAGACGGCCGGCAATCTCCTCAACGTCGCCGATGCGGCGCTCAACTCCGTGCAGAGCATCCTCCAGCGAATCCGTTCGCTGGTGGTCGAATCGCGTTCGGACATGCAGTCGAACGGCGATCTGCAGAACATCCAATCCGAGATCGCCACGATGCTGCAAGAGATCAACAAGATATCGAGCAACGCGTCGTTCAACGGCCTCACGCTCTTCGACGGTTCGCACGACACTTCGCAAGCGACGCCGATCTCGGTCACGCAAGTCGCATCGCCCGTCCCCGACTCGTCCGCTACGCGCTCGGTACCCAGCACCGATGTCGTAAACGCCGACGGGCTCGGCAACCCGGGACCGTTGATCACGCTTTCGGGGCCGGGCGTTCCGCCGGCGGGCTTCTTCGTCCCGTCGTTCATGACGTTCGAGGTGACCGGCTACGACGCGAATGCGGTCGATCCCGATTCCGGCACGAGCGTCGGACCGGGAGTCTACGTGAAATTCACGGCCTACTCGACGGACCCGAGTCTCGGAGGCGCGCCGGAATTCGTCGACACCTCCGCCGTCCCGGTGAACTCGGGACAGATCACGGGGACGAACTTCATCGCGCCCGGGACCGGCCTCGAACTGCTCGTCTTCAACGTCGCGAACCTGACCGCGGCCGACGTCGGGACGTCGATCTCGTTCGTGACGAGCGCCGGTGCGCCGGCGGCGACCGGAACCGCGCTCGGCATCAACGACGGCGGGCAGGAAGGCTCGACGGTCTCGATCTCGCTGCCGAACCTTTCGACGAATACGTTGAACGTGAGCGACATCAGCGTGCTCGCTCCGGATCAGATAAACTTCCTCGACGCGCCGATCGGAACCGACTCGAGCAATCAATACGCGGCGTCGTCCGCGGAGCTCAAGCTCGATGCCGCGCTCGACAAGATCTCGCAGGTCCGTTCGGTCGTCGGCGCGCAGGCCGTCGCGCTCGGCGAGGACGCGAGCGACGCCTCGCTGACGATCGTCAACGAGACGGTCGCCGAGAGCCAGATCCGGGACGCCGACGTCGGCAGGTCGGTCACCGCCTACACCAAGGACCAGATCCTGGCCCAGATCGGGACCGGGGTCCTCTCGCAGATGGGGGTCGAAGCCAACCTCCTGACCCACCTCCTGGTCGGCGCCCTCAACGCCGCTTGACCGATGCGCCTATACTAAGGATAAGGATACCTCGCTAGGTGAGGCGTCCACGCGATACACAGGCCGCTGCCCCGAAACGTCGAGAGACGCCAAGCGGGTAGACCAGACTCCGCCGATCCAAGGCGTTGTCTAACGCGGCTGAGCCTCGACCGGGACGACCGGCGGCGGCTCTACGGCGCGTGGTGCCAAAGCTCGGTGCGAATGAGGTAGGACGCGACCCCGACGTCTTTTCTCTATGCGCCGGCCCTCCCGAGGGACCGGCGCATATCTTTTCGAGGAAAGGGGGTGAGCGGACATGGCCTTCACGGACGGCTTCATCAGCGAACTGGTCGGGCGCCAGGCCACCCTCTACGATCTGCCGATCGGCAAGATCACCGACTTCCTGGTCAACAAGCCCGACGACACGTTCCCGCAGATCGACGGCTTGGTCCTCCGGACCACCCAAGGACTGCGCTTCGCGCCGATCGACACGATCGCCGACGTCGATCGCGGCGGCGTGGTCGCGCTGACGGCCGCCCCGAAGGAACCGGCGCCGCCCGACGCCGAGGCCCTCTTCCTGGTCGCCGATCTGCTCGACAAACAGATCGTCGACGTGGACGGGCGCAAGGTCGTCCGGATCAACGACATCGAGGTGGCGATCACCGGCGGACACCTGCGGGTGGTGGCGGCCGACGTCGGCGTCGCCGGCCTGCTCCGCCGGCTCGGGCTCAAGTCGTTCGGCAAGCGCTTCACGCCCTTCATCTATAGGCGCGTCCCGCGGGCGATGATCGCCTGGGATTCGGTCGCCCCGATCCGCGACGCCAACCCGTCGCAGGTCCACCTCTCGGTCAAGGAGAGCAAGCTCGCGCGCCTGCATCCGTCCGACCTCGCGGAGATCATCGGCGATCTCTCGGCGCGCGAGGCCCTCGCGGTCGTCCGGTCGCTCGACGACGAGACCGCGGCCGACGCGTTCGAACACCTCGACGCCGATACCCAGAAGACGCTGATCGACGACATCGGCGACGAGCGCGCGGCCGACATCATCGAGGAGATGGATTCGGACGACGCGGCCGATCTGCTCGCCGAGCTGCCCGAGGAGCAGCAGACGCGCCTGCTGGCCGAGATGGACGAGTTCACCGCCGGCGAGCTGCGCGAGCTGGTCAAATACGCCGAGGACACGGCCGGCGGCCTGATGACGACCGACTACGTGTGGATCTATCCGCATCGGACGGCCGAGGCGACCATCCGCAAGATCCGCGAGATCGGGCCGGAGTCCGAGTTCATCTATTACCTCTACGTCGTCGACAAGGCGGACGCGCTGCTGGGCGTGCTCACCCTGCGCACCCTGCTGCTGGCTCCGCCCGACGCGACCATCGACAAGATCATGGAGACCGATCTCGTGACCCTCGCGCCGGACGCCGACAAGGAGGAGGTCGCCGCCGCCATCGCGCGCTACGACCTGCTGGCGGCGCCGGTCGTCGACGATCGCGGGATACTGCTCGGGATCGTCACCGTCGACGACGCGATCGACGCGATCATGCCCGCCGATCTCGCCAAGAAGCTGCCGCGCTTCACCGCGCGCCACCACCGGCGGACGCCCGTTGCAGCAGACTAGGCGAGTCGCGCCCAAGCGGCGGTGGTGGCGGTCGCTGCTGCTCTTCGCCGCGGTGCTCGGACCCGGGTTCATCACCGCCTCGGCCGGCAACGACGTCGGCGGGATCGCCACCTATTCGGCGGCCGGCGCGCAGTACGGCTACGCCATCCTGTGGGTCCTCATCCCGCTCTCGATCGCGCTGATCGTCGTCCAGGAGATGGCCGCCCGGATGGGCACGGTCACCGGCAAGGGGCTGGCCTCGCTGATCCGCGAGACCTTCGGCGTGCGCGTCTCGTTCTTCGCGATGCTCTCGCTCTTCGTCGTCAACGTCGGCTTGACCGCGACCGAGTTCGCCGGCGTCGCGACCGCTTCTGAGATCTTCGGCATCTCGCGTTACATCGCCGTGCCGATAGCCTTGGTGGCGGTCTTCCTGTTCATCCTGCGGTTCGACAACCGGATCGTGGAACGCGTCTTCGTCGGCTTCTCGCTCATCTACATCTCGTACGCGATCTCGGCGGTGCTCGCGCATCCGGACTGGCATGCGGTCGCGCACGGCGCGCTGGTCCCGACGCTGCACGTCGACGACCGGCAATGGCTGTTCCTGGTCATCGGCCTGATCGGCACGACCGTCTCGCCCTACATGCAGTTCTTCCTGCAGTCGGCGGTCGTCGAGAAGGGGACCGGCGAGGAGAGCCTGTCCTTCGCGCGCGCCGACGTGATCGTCGGTTCGATCGTCGGCATCGCGATCGCCGGCTTCATGATCGTCGCGAACGCGGCGACCATCTTCGTCGCCAACCGGCACGGCGGGCACATCCACCCGGTCCAAGCCCAGGATTTCGCGGTCGCGCTGCGCCCGTTCGGAGCCTTGGCCGCGACCGTCTTCGCGCTGGGCATCCTCAATGCGGGGTTGTTCACCGCGACCGTCCTGCCGCTCTCGACCTCGTACGTCATCTGCGAGGCGCTCGGCTTCGAAGCGGCGCTCGACCGCAAATTCTCCGAGGCGCCGATCTTCTTCACCATCTTCGGCGCCGGGCTGATCCTGGGCGCGCTGCTGGTGCTGCTACCGGGCATCCCGCTGCTGCCGCTGATCCTCGTCTCGCAGACGGTCCAAGGGGTGCTGCTGCCGGCCGAACTCGTGCTGATGCTCATCATCATCAACCGCAAGAGCATCATGGGGGCCTATACGAACTCTCCGTTCGCCAACGCGATCGCCTGGACGACCGCGATCGTGGTCGGCGGCCTCTCGCTGGTCTTCATCGTGCAGCAGCTGCGCGGCTGACCGCGCCGGAACGCTCGACGCGATCGACCAGCGCGGCCCGCGCCGCCGCCTCGTTCGCGAACGACCAGCGGTTGCGGCCGGCCCGCTTGGCCGCGTAGAGCGCGCGGTCGGCCAGATCCATCAAGGCGTCGATCGTCTGCCCGTCCTGCGGGTAGAGGGCGATCCCGATCGAGACGCGGACGTCGCGCTCGATCTCTCCGACGCGCAGCGGCGTCTGCAGGTCGGCCACGACCTTGCGCGCGAGATCGGCCGCATCCGCCGGACCGTCGACGATCGGCTGGAGCACGACGAACTCGTCGCCCCCGAAGCGCGCGATCGTATCGCTCTCGCGCAGCGTCGCGCGCAGGCGTTCGCCGACCCCCCGTAGCACGGCGTCGCCGGCGGCGTGTCCGAACTCGTCGTTGATGTCCTTGAACCGGTCGACGTCCAAGTACATGACGGCGAAGCCGCGTTCGTATCGTTTGGCGGTCGCGATCGCCTGGCGGATGCGGTCGTCGAAGAGCACGCGGTTCGGGAGTCCAGTCAGCGCGTCGGTGAAGGCCAGCCCCTCGATCCGTTCGTCGTAGCTGGCGCGTTCGATGGCGGCTTCGACGAAGAGCGCGATCAGCTGGAGCAGGTCGCGATCGAGGGGCCGCAGCGGAGCGCGCGGCCGGCGCGCCGCGAACGCGAGCGCGCCGTACGTCTCGTCGCCGCGCCGCAGACGGACGGCGAAGTACGATCGCCAGGGCGCGTTCGCACGCGCGCCGTCGGCTTTCCACGGCGAGTCGTCCAGGTCGTCGGCCTCGAGCACCTCGATCTCGGCCAGGTGACGCGTCAGGCTCGACGCCGACGGGAAGACCTGACCGGCCGCGACCGACCAGCCGTCGCCGACGGCGTTGTCGATCGCGATCCGCTCGTCGACGAACCGCGCGACGTAGCCGAAATCGAAATCGAACATCCGCAGCGCCAGCCTGATGGTGGCGTCGACCTGCTCGCTGGCCGATTCGCCGCGCGACGCGGCCACCAGATAGAGCTCGCGCACGCGCGCGCTGTGCTCGATGACCGCGCGTTCCGCGTCGCGCTGGGCCGACACGTTCTTGGCGATCGCGTACGCGCCGCGGATCTCCGAGGCGACCGTGGACGGCACGAGCTTGAGCGCGACGTCGATCCGGTCGCCCAAGCGGTCGAGGAACTGCGACTCGATCTCGACCGCTTCGCCGCAGACGCAGCGGCGCAGGGCGTCGTCGGCCTCCTCGCGTCGCTCCGGCGCGACCAACTGCGTCCACGGCCGCCCGACGATCCGCTCGCCCAGGAAACCCGTCTCGCGCTCGAACGCGACGTTGACGCGCGAGACCGTCCCGTCGCGCTTGAGCTCGAGGATGCCGTCCGGATGGAACTCGAACAGCGACCGGAAGCGGTCCTGGTTGATCCCGAGCGAGAGCTCGGCCGCGCGCAGCGCCACGATATCGCGCGCCTGCGCGAAGACGCCGACGATCCGGTCCCCGCGCATGGCCGGGAACACGTAGATCTCGACCGGGATCGAGCTGCCGTCGCGATGACGCACCATCGTCTCGAAGTGATCCAGCCCGCCCGCCCGAGCGGTCGCGAACCCCGCGTTCACGCGCTCCCAGTCGTCGGGATGCACGTGCCCGCGGTAGTGGCCGCCGCGGACCTCGCGCTCTTCATATCCGGTCAGGCCGCGAGCCGCATCGTTGGCGGCCACGAAGCGGCCGTCGCGGTCGTACAACACGACGGCGTCGGGGGTTCCGGCGTAGAGCGAGTCGAGGACCGCTCGCGGGTCGTCCAGATCCATGCTCTTAAGGTCATCGGCAGATAATGCCGAAAGAATCGGCGATGACCCCGGACGACCTGGTCGGCTTTACCGAAGGCCTCGCGCGCGTCGCGGCGGCCGGCGGCGGGGCGCGCGCGCTCGCGCTCCATCTGGCCGGCCATCTCGGGGCCGGCGTCAGCCTCGACGATCCGGAAGGCCGCCGCCTGACCGAGGCCGGCGAGCCGCGCAACGGCGCGGTCGTCCGCCTGCCGGTGCGCGCCGGCGAGACCGCCTTCGGCGAGATCGCGCTGCACGGCGACGCATCGGCCGACGCGCTGCTGGCGCTGCGCCTGACCGCTTCCGCGATCGCGCTCGAACTGGCTCGCGAGAGCGGCGGCAACGCCGGCCGGCGCCGCGCCTTCTGGGAGCGGCTGCTGGCGGGCGGCTATCGCGACGGTGCCGCCGCCCGTGCCGACGCGAACGCGCGCGGCATCGCCCTGGCGGCCAACTACGTCGCGATCGCGCTCGAACCGCCGGAGAGCGCGGCGCTCGCCGCCGAGATCTTCGCCTCGGGCGAGGCCAGCGTAGGCCTGCTCGAACGCGACCGCGGCGCGCTGGTCTTCGTGCCGGCACCGCGCGAGGTCGACGCCGCCAACGCGCGGACCGCCGCGACCCTGCTCCCCAAGACCCTCGCAAAGGCGCATCCCCGCCTGGCCGTCACCGGCGGGGTCGGCGGCGTCGAAAGCGCGGCCGAGGTCGGCCGCAGCGCCCGGATGGCGGACGCCGCCCTGGCGATCGGCCGACGCGTCTTCGGCGAGGGTCGCGTCCTCGCGTACGACGAGCTCGGCGCCTACGCGCTGCTGTTCGAAGGCGCCGACGCCGACGGGTTGCGGGCGTTCGCCAGCGCCGCCCTCGCGCCGCTGCGCGCCTACGACGAGCGGCATCAGACCGAGCTCGAGCGGACCCTGCGCTCGTACTTCGCCTGCGGTCAGAACGTCAAGACGGCGGCCGCCGAACTGCACGTCCACCGCCACACCGTCTTCTACCGGCTGCGTCAGATCGGCGAGATCTGCGGCCGTTCGCTCGACAGCCCCCACGACCAACTCACCTTCAGAATGGCAGCGGCAATCGATGCACTCCACGGCTAAGCACGCCACCAAACGCGACGTCCTCAAGCTCGCCAAAGAGCGCGACGTGCGGTTCGTCCGCCTGGTCTTCGCCGACATCCTCGGCGTCAGCAAGAACGTCTCGATCCCGGCGAGCGAACTCGACGCGGCGCTGGACGGCAGCGTCACCTTCGACGGCGGCTCGATCGACGGATTCGTCCGCGGCGAAGAGCTCGACATGCAGCTGCGTCCCGATCCGAGCACGTTCGCGCTCTACCCGTGGAACGCGGGCGACGGCGCCGAAGCGCGCCTGATCTGCGACATCGCGATGCCCGACGGCTCGCCGTTCGAAGGCTGTCCGCGCACCACCCTCAAGCGCGCGCTCGAAGCGGCCGGCGCGCTCGGCGCGATCACGGTCGCGAGCGAGATCGAGTTCTATCTCTTCGACGCGGAGGACGGCGGCGGCTTCGGCTCGACCGCGACGCGCGACGTGGGATCCTACTTCGACTTCAGCGCCAACGATCGCGGCGAAGACGCGCGCAACGCGATGGTCGCCGCGCTCCAGGCGATGGACGTGCCGGTCGCGAGCGCCCACCACGAACACGGCAACGGCCAGCACGAGATCGACCTCGCCTCGGTCGACGCGCTCGCGGCCGCCGATCACGTCCTGACCGTGCGCACCATCGCGAAGCACGTCGCCGCACGCTTCGGCCTGGAGGCCACCTTCATGCCCAAGCCGAGCGAAGCCCGCGCCGGCAGCGGCCTGCACGTCGAACTGACGCTCGCTCCGGACGCGCAGGACGACACCGTGCTCTACGCCGTCGGCGGCCTGCTCGCCCACGCGGCCGCCACCACCGCGATCTGCAACAGCACCATCAACAGCTACAAACGCCTGGTCGCCGCCTGGGACGCACCCATCTACACCGTCTGGTCCGAACGCAGCGCCAACGCGCTCGTGCGCGTCCCCGCCATCGCCCAACGCCGCATCGAGATGCGCAGTCCCGACCCCGCCTGCAACCCGTACCTGGCGCTCGCCGCCCTGATCGGCGCCGCCACCAACGGCGTCGAACACCGCACCCTCCCCGGCACCCCGCTCGTCGGATCCACCTACGACCTCGACGAACGCGACCGCCACGAACGCGGCATCGGCACGCTCCCGAAATCGCTCCGCCAAGCGATCGACGCGCTCGAATCCGACGCGGTCATCCGCGCGACCCTCGGCGATCACATCTACCACGCCTTCCGCGATGCCAAGCTCACGGAGTACGAGACGTATCGCCGAGCCGTCCACGAATGGGAGCATCGCGCCTACTTGCGCTTGTATTAGGCGGAGCGCCTTCGTTCTCGGGTGGGTGGTTCGGGACGCGGGGTGTGCCCACACTCGGACGTTCGTCGCGGCCCATCCGGGGCCGCTCCTACTCGTCCGTTTTTTCACAACGACCAAAGGAAGTCGCCATCCATGGCGATTGTGAAAAAATCAGACGCCTCGCTT
>Ga0207667_10001237_pt1 | contig 32048 bp, 29 predicted proteins | sample KBSCornC52_FD_184301 | JGI IMG/M metagenome (GOLD analysis project Ga0207667, IMG submission 184301) | Corn rhizosphere microbial communities from Kellogg Biological Station, Michigan, USA - KBS Corn C5-2 (SPAdes) (version 2) | ecosystem: Host-associated > Plants > Roots > Rhizosphere > Soil ...
ATCGTCGGCACCTCCTTGCCGGGCAGCGAGCGAAGCTCGGCTTGCGTCGCGGCGAACCCGGCGACGACCTGCATGACAGCGCGCTGATCGACGACTGGCTTCGGCTGCTTCACGCGGGGCGCGTCGATTTCACGCTCGCGTGGCGCCGGCTCGCCGACGCGGCTGGCGGTAGCGAAGCGCCGCTTCGCGCGCAGTTCGCCGACGCACACGGCCTCGATGCGTGGCTCGGCCGCTGGCGCGCGCGCTGCGCAAGCGAAACCGGCGCCGCGGTGCCGGAGGCAGCACGCGAGCGCGCCGATGCGATGCGCCGCGTCAATCCCGTCGTCATCGCCCGCAACCACCGGGTGGAGGAAGCGCTTGCCGCCGCGTCGGATCGCGGTGATCTCGCGCCCTTCCGGCGATTGCTCGATGCCCTCGGGCGACCGTACGACGAGACCGACGAGCTCGCGGCTTACGCCGAGCCGGCGCCCGCCGCCATGACGGCGTGCTACCGGACCTTCTGCGGCACCTGATCGACCAGCCGCAATGCGAGTGACGGGCCGGTGATGGCGCCGACCCATGGACGATAATGAGCACGCATTCGCACCCTTCGCAACATGCGCAACGCGTGGTCCCCGCCCTCAACCTGAAAATCCTGATGGAGCACATGCAATGACCTCGATCTGCGGGAGGAGATCGGCTCGCTTCGTATTCGTCGCCTGCGTCGGATCGCTGATCGGCGCGGCGGCGGCCGCGGGCGTCCAACCCGCGCCGGCGCCACCGGCCAAGGCCCCCGTACGCAACGTCACCGAGACCCATTTCGGCGTCACCATCGACGATCCGTACCGCTATCTCGAGAACCTGAAGGATCCGGACGTTGCGGCGTGGATCAAGTCACAGGCGCATTACACGCGCGAAGTGCTCGACCGCGTGCCGCACCGGCAGGCGCTGTACGAGGAGATCGCAAGGTATGGCGACTCGGCGTCGGCGCGCGTGACGCATGTCCAGGTCAGCGGCGGCTTCGTGTACTACGAGAAGCGCCGTGCCGCCGACAATCTGCCCAAGCTTTATGTCCGGCAGGGCGTGCACGGCAAGGAGCGCCTGCTCGTCGATCCCGAGCGAATGCATGCACCCGAAGGCGCGCATTACGCGATCGACTACTACATGCCCTCTCCGGACAACCGTTACGTCGCGTATGGCGTCTCGCTCGGCGGATCCGAGCAAAGCGTCCTGCATGTGCTCGAAGTCGCGACGGGCCGCGAAACCGGCGACGTGATCGACCGCGCCAACTATGCATCGCCGTCGTGGCTGCCGGATGGCCGGTTGCTGTACAGCCGATTGCAGAAGCTCGCCCCCGGTGCGCCCGTCACCGACAAGTATCAGAACCAGCGCGTCTATCTGCATCGTCTTGGAACCGACCCCGAGCAGGATGTCGCCGTATTCGGTGCGGGCGTTGCCACAGGCATCGAGGTGCGCCCGGTGGAGCTCGTATTCGCGGGCCTTGCGCCGGGCTCCGATTACATCGTGGCAGTGGCGGTGAACGGGACGCAACGCGAGGTGCGTCTCTGGACCGCGCGCCTGTCGGCGCTCGACGGCGCGACTACCCGCTGGACGAGCGTCGCAGATACGAGCGACCAGGTAACGGACGCAAGCGTTGCCGGGAACACGCTGTTCATGGTGTCGCACAAGGATGCGCCGCGATTCAAGGTGCTGCGCTTGCCGTTGTCCGCGCCCGATATCTCGAAGGCCGACGTCGTCGTCCCGCCCGCCGAGTCGGTCGTCACCGGCATCGCGGCCGCGTCCGACGCACTCTACGTGCGACGAATGAACGGAGGCATCAGCGAATTGCTGCGACTCGCCTTGGACGCGACCGGTCCCGCGAAGGCCATCAAGCTTCCTTACGACGGCGACATCGATGCACTGGCAGCCGATCCCCGCATGCCGGGGCTGCTGTTCACCATGGGCGGATGGACGCGCTTCGGCAGCGTGTTTGCGTACACCGCCAAGTCGGGCCGGATCACCGATACCGGATTGCAGCCGCAGGGTCCGTACGACAATCCGCGCGACCTCGTCTCGGAGGAAGTCAAGGCGCCGTCCGCCGATGGTACGCAAATTCCGCTGTCGATCGTGTACAGGAAGGGTCTCAAACGCGACGGCAGCAATCCCACGATCGTCTGGGGATACGGCGCCTACGGCATTTCGCAGACGCCGGTGTATGCGCCCACGCTGCTTCCATGGTACGAGCGCGGCGGCATCTTCGCGGTGTGCCACGTGCGCGGCGGCGGCGAATACGGCGAAGACTGGTACAAGGCGGGCTTCCAGGCGACGAAGCCGAACACGTGGCGCGATGCGATCGCCTGCGCACAGTGGCTCGCCGACCATCGCTATTCTTCCCCGGCGAAATTGAGCGTGCGCGGCGGAAGCGCCGGCGGCATCCTCGTCGGTCGTGCGATCACCGAGCGTCCCGATCTGTTCGCGGCCGCGATCGACGACGTGCCGGTGTCGGACACGCTGCGCATGGAATTCTCGGCCAACGGCGTTCCGAATATTCCCGAGTTCGGATCGGTGAAGACCGAGGCCGGCTTCAAGTCGCTGCTGGAGATGAGCCCGTACGCGCACGTCAAGGATGGCGTCGCTTACCCGGCCGTGCTGCTCACGACCGGCTTCAACGACCCGCGGGTCGATGCGTGGGAGGCGGCGAAGATGGCTGCACGTCTGCAGGCGGCGACGAGCAGCGGCAAACCGATCCTGCTGCGCGTCGACTACGACGCCGGACACGGCTTCGGCACGTCGAAGAAATCGGCGTACCAGCTGGCGGCGGATCGCTTCGCATTCCTGCTTTGGCAGCTTGGCGTTGCCGGTTACCAGCCACCGTCGTGATGCGGCAAGCCCCTGCCCTCGTTCCGAGCGGTAACTGGCATTGGCGGGCCAAGCGGGCCTAGAATGTGTCGGATCGGGCCATGAGGGTCATTCTTTCGTGTCCGCCATCATTCGCAGTCTCGATCACGCCCGCACGCTGGCTCGGGCGCGCCGGTGTCTCTCCCAAGGCGCGCAGAGGCTCAGTGCGCAGCAGAAGCGCGTGATGCGCTTGCGCATGTGCGGCGGCGATGTCGTCGACGCCGAATGCCTGCTGCAGACGTTCGAGGATTCGCAACTCGCGGCGATCGAGCATTGCGCGTGGCTGGAGAAGCGCCCGCGGGGTTGATATTCGGCGTTCGGGATTCTCGCGACGGCGCTTCTCCGTGCAGGTTCAGGCGCTCAGCTGCCGAACAATCGGACGAAAACTTGCGTGATGTGCGAATCGCCATTGAGGATGATCGTCGCTTTGGTACCCGCCACCTCGTAGAGACGAGTGTTGCGGTCTCCGGCATCGACTTGGAAAAAGTCACCCAAGCCGTCGGTTTCGATATCGGCGACGACGCTGCCCGTACCGTTCGCGATTACCGAGAACCTTATCTTGGAATAAGGGCTGATGTCGAAGGGGCCGAAGATGTGTTGGCTCGAATCGAGATCGTCAGCTTCAAAGCTCGCGATGATCTTGGTGCCGACGTTAACGCTACCACCGGTAATGTTCACGTTGGGCGTACCCGTAATGCTGACTGCGCCCGCCACGGCGACGCTGCCCGTGACAGGAACCGGATTGCCGCTCGTGTTGTTCACGGTCACGCTCCCGGAAATGGAAGTCGTTCCCTGCTGAATCACGGGCACGGGATTCGCCGTCGTGTTGACGACGGTGACGGGGGCCGAAGGCGGGTTTTGCGGTCCGGCGTATGCGGGAGTCAAGGCGACCGCTGCTGAAGCGACTGCAAGCGCGACAACTCGGACGACGTTTTTCATCGTATCCCCTCTCTGGACGAAGTCGGTATTCGTGGCCTGGACAAGGCGCATCGGGAGCGAGGCAGCCTTGACCGCGGCACGTTGCGCGCGAGGGAGTGCGCTGTCAATGTCATCCGTCGCCTTCGTCGGTGCGACCGCCGCGGTCGCCACCCGACGCAATTCATCAGCGCAAAGACGAATGGCGGACCAGGTTGCCTGATCCGCCATCGAGCGCAAGGGATCATGCGCTGACGCAAACACGCCGTCCAGTGCCGCCTCTTGTCAGCTGCGAGGGACAGCGCTGAAGTCGTTGATCGTCAGGACAACGCTTCGACGCCGGCGGCGTTCACTGCGCGCCTTCCGCGGCCTGCGCCCCGATGATGCGTCGACAATGCTCACGCGCTGCGGCGATCAGATTGCGGCTCGCTTCCGGCGTGCGGAATGCGGAATGCGCCGAGAGCGTGACGTTCGGAAGCGTCGTCAGCGCATGGCCTGGCGGCAGCGGCTCGACGTCGTACACATCGAGGCCCGCATGCCTCAAATGGCCATCGCGCAATGCATCGATCATCGCCGCCTCGTCGACGAGCGCGCCGCGCGCGGTATTCACGAGAATTGCGCCCGGTCGCATCAGGGCAATGCGTGCGCGCGACAGAATTCCGCGCGTCTCGTCGCTGAGCAGAAGATGCATCGATACGACGTCGCTCTCGGCGAGGAGGCGTTCGAGCGAAACGAACGCGACGCCGGCATGCGTCTTCGCGCTGCGGTTCCACGCGATGACGCGCATGCCGCCTCCCAGCGCGATTCGTGCGACCTCTGTGGCAATCGAGCCGAATCCGACGAGTCCCAACGTTCGGCCGGTAAGCTCGATACCTTCGGTGCGAAGCCACGTTCCCCCGCGCATCTCGCGATCCATTCGCGCGATGCCGCGCGCCGCCGCCCACATCAATGCGATCGCGCATTCGGCCACCGCGGTATCGCCGTAGCCCTTGATCACGTGCACGTGGATGCCGAGCGCGGCAAGCTCCTCGACGCTCATGTAGCTGCGCGCACCGGTACCGAGGAAGATCACATGGCGCAAGTCGACGCATTGCTTCGCAATCGCTGTCGGCACCGGCGTGTGATCGACGATCGCTACGACGGCACCCGCAAGCAGCGCGGGCAACGCGTCCGGGCGCACGTCGGGATCGCGATTGATGCGAAACGCGATGCCGTCGACGCGAAGCAGCTCGTGGGCGAACGAAGCGAGCGCCGGCGTGGCATCGACGAAGACGGCATTCATATGGCGGTGTGATTGTACGTGCGCGGGTTCGTCCCCGTCGCTTCTTTCGCCCCGGCAATCCAGGGCGGAGATCGCCAAACTCGCCGTCGCGCGCTCTGCCCTCACAAAACCCTCACCAAACCGCTCTGGCGCACAGGTCGGGAGCGGCCATACAGTGGCGCCGGGATACGAGCGTAGTGACGGCAACCGCATCACCGCGCCCGTGCCCCGCTTCCCCACCCTTTAGGGAGAAATGATGAACAGGCTCGCGGGATATCTCGTGGTTTTGGCGCTGGCGGTTTTCGCCAATGTGGCGGTGGCGGCAACGGAATGTAATACAGGACCTCCGGGTAATCCACCGCTTTCCGGCACCATTGTCGGCGGGGTGGTCGTCAACGCCGGCGATTTTTGCATTCTTGGCGGAGCAAACGTATCGGGCGGCGTGCGGGTCAACGAGGGCGGCATATTGATCGTGTGCGCCTCCGTCATCAACGGTGGCTTCATGGCGAACGGAGCCGCGGGACTGATTTTTGGCGCCGAAGAAATAGACTGTGCAGGTGACGTCATCAATGGCGCAATCAACATAATCAACACCGGCCCAGGTGCTTTTCCGGCGCCCGCGCCGTCCATTGCGCTCGAGCGTAGCGTCATCAACGGCTCGGTGCATCTCACTGGCAACACTGGCCCGATCGCCGTCGCGAGCGACACGATCGCCGGTGGATTGTTTTGCAGCAATAACGCGTTCGATCTGGACAACGAGGGCTTGTCGAATGTCGTCACCGGGGCAATACGATGCAACTTTGGTGACTAGCCATCAGCAGTTCGAGCGGCGGTACCAGAGTGGTCCGAGCCGCTGTTGGCCAATGCGTATCGGCGTCCCGACGCGACGCACGCGGCGGGACGCCGAAGTTTCAGGCGTAGGGAGGTTTCATGGCTATCACATCGCGTCGGCAACGTATCGTCCATCTGCGCATTGCGATTGCCTGCATTGCATCGTTGATGGCCGCATCCGTCGCGCGGGCGGAACAGGACCTCGACGGACAGGTGAAAGCCGCGCTGCAAAACGCGGGGTTCACCGGTACGATCCAGTTTCAACTGGTGCCGGCGCTCGGTCGGCCCCTCGACGCGCGACTTGCCGATCTCGGCAGGCTCCTGTGGTTCGACAAGTCGGGCGGCCTGCACGACGACAATTCGTGTGGCGGGTGTCATTCGCCAAGCCGCGCGTTCGGCGACACGCAATCGATCGCCATCGGCATCCAGAACAACAACGTCGTGGGGCCCGACCGCAAGGGTCCTCGCAACCAGCGTCGCACGCCATTCGCGTCGAACACGCCGTTCTATCCGAACCTGATGTGGAACGGGCGCTTCGCGGTGATCTCCGGTGATCCGTTCGATAACTCGCTCGGATTCTCGTTTCCGTTTCCCGAGGGAACCACCCGGTTCCCGCCGAACGATCCGATCGTGACGCACTTGTCGATCGCGCAGGCGCACATGCCGCCGACCGAGATGACCGAGGTCGCGGGATTCACCTGCACTGCCGGGACCATCGCACCGGAATTCGATCAGTTCGACGACGGCAAGGGAGCCTGCCTCCCTCCGGCCGACGCAACCGGAACGCGAAACGACCCGATCCGCGGGGTCGTCCTGCAGCGGCTCAACGCAACGCCTGCGTACCGGCAGCGCTTCGGCGCGATCTTTCCGTCGGTCGCCGCTGGCGGCCCGATCGACTTCTCGATGTTCGCGCGCGCGATCGCGGAGTTCGAATTCACGCTGATCTTCGCCGATGCGCCGGTCGATCGATTCGCACGCGGCGATCGACACGCCATGAACGAGGCGCAGAAACGCGGCGCGCTGATCTTCTTCGGCAAGGGACGTTGCAGTCAATGTCATTCCGTCGGCGGCGAGTCGAACGAGATGTTCAGCGACTTCAGGATGCACGTGATCGGCGTGCCGCAGATCGCACCCGAATTCGGTATCGGCAAGGGCAACGTGCTGTTCGATGGTCCCGGCCAGGACGAGGACTACGGCCTCGAGCAGGTCACCGGAAATCCTGCCGATCGCTACAAGTTCCGCAGCTCGCCGCTGCGCAACGCCGCATTGCAGGCGGCGTTCTTCCACAACGGGGCGATGACGCGCATCGAGGATGCGATCCGCCATCACCTGGATGTGTTCGATTCGGCCCGCAACTACGACCCGAAACGTGCCGGCGTGGACAAGGATCTTCGCTATCGCCTCGGGCCGATCGAACCCGTGCTCGCCCGCCTCGACCCGCTGCTTCGAACGCCGATCCGGCTTTCCGGTGGAGAATTCGAAACGCTCGTCGCGTTCGTGCGCGATGCGCTCCTCGATGAGCGGGCAACGAAGCGGAACCTGTGTCCGTTGATCCCCGCCAGCGTACCGAGTGGCTACTCGACCATGATCTTCGAGGAGTGTCCTTAGCGAACGGGACCGACGGGGGAAACGACATGGCGCGCACTTCGCCGCTGACGCAGGCATTACGAACGCGATTGCGTGGCATGGTCGTCGGTGCCGACACCGATGAATTCGAGCAACTGCGGCGCGTGTGGAACGGTGCGATCGATCGCAGACCCTGTGCGATCGCTCGCTGCGCGGACGCCTGCGACGTCCAGCTCGCGCTGCAGCTTGCGCACGAGCACCGCGTCGAGGTAACGGTCCGCGGCGGTGGCCACAATGTGGCGGGCCTCGCGGTGCGCGACGGCGCGCTCCTGCTGGACCTCGCTGCGATGCGCGCCGTGGCGGTCAACGCTGACCTGCGGGCAGCCACGGTGGAAGGCGGAGCCCTGTGGCGCGACGTCGATGCCGCCACGGCACAAGCGGGCCTTGCAACGACCGGCGGCCTCATCTCGACGACCGGCGTCGGCGGTTTCATATTGGGCGGGGGTGCCGGCTGGCTCATGCGGCGCTACGGCCTGGCCTGCGATAACGTGATGGCAGCGCACGTCGTGCTGGCCGACGGACGCAGTGTGCGAGTGACTGCGACCGAGTACCCCGACCTCTTCTGGGCGCTGCGTGGAGGCGCCGGCGGCCTCGGTGTCGTGACGCATTTCGAGATGCGGCTTTATCCGTTGGCGCAGGTCTATGCGGGCCTCGTCGTGTTTCCCGGCGACCAGTCCGGAACGGTACTACGGCGCTTTCGCGATTTCGCGCTGGACGCGCCGGACGAATTTTGCGGCCTGGCGGTGATGACGAGCGCGCCGCCGTTGCCATTCCTCGATGCAGCGTGGCACGGGCGTACGGTATGCATTCTCGCGCTGTGCTGGTCCGGTACGCCGATCACGGGAGAACGCATCCTCGAACCCCTCCGCAATGCGGGCACCGCGCTTGCCGATATCGTGGGACCGATGCCTTATGCGCAATGGCAGCAAATGCTCGATCCCGGCGCACCTGCGGGACGCTGTTATTACTGGAAGACGGCGAACTTCACGAGGCTCGGCGACGACACGATCGATCGACTTTGCGCCGCAGCGGAAGCACGTCCGTCACCGTTCACCGAGCTGCACGTCCAGCACATGGGCGGCGCAGTGGCGCGCGTGCCGCGCTCCGACAGTGCGTTCGCCCATCGCGACGCGCAATTCTTCGTCAACCTGATCGGCGCAACGCCGGAAAAAACGCATCTCGAATCGATTCGCGCATGGATTCGCGATCTGTCCGTGCAACTGTCGGTGCACGCACTGCCCGGCAAGATGCCCAACTTCACCGACCGCGACGACCAGGACGTTATCGCGCGCTTTGGCAACGACCATGCGCGCCGTCTCGCCGAGTTGCGCCGGCGTTACGACCCTGACCGGTTATTTTCGGGAACGGGTCACGCCGACGAGGCCAGTGCCAGGTCGTGACCCTCGGCGACGGCGCGCAGGAATTCGCGCGCTTCGTCGATGACGAGCACGTCGCGTGCCGACGCTCCCGCAGCATGGAACGTGGCGAATTGCGGCTCTCCCAGTACGCGCCGTGCAGCATTCGTCGCTTCCTGATCACGGACGAGCCAGAAGCTGAACAGCGGAATACGCGTTCGTTCACGGATATCGGCCGCCTTGCCGAGCAGGCGCGCACAGAACTCCGCTCGGCTATTGCGTATCGCAAGGAAGGCGGCGACCTCGATCGCTGCCGACGTCCCGCGCAGATTGTGCGTTCGCAGTGTGACCTGAAGGAAGTCGAGGGAGAACGCCGCCGCCTCGCGCCAATGGCCGAGACCGAAATGGCACAGTCCCAGATAGACGTCGATCAGCTCGTGCTGGTGCAGGTCGAAGCCGACGTGTCGCAATGGCTGCAGCGTGTCGACAGCCTCGTCGTACTGACCTCCGCGTATCGCGATCCAGCTCTTCGCCAGGCCGGCCAGCGAACGCAGCCAGTCGTCCTTCTCGGTGCTCGCAATCTCGGCGGCAACGCTTGCGCGTGCCTTTGCCTGCTCGACACTCCCCTGATGCGCATCCCACAACGCTAGATGGGCACTGGCACAGCCCTGCGTCCACCGATCGCCCAGCCGGCCCGCCAGCGCAACCGCATCGGTGAGACGCAGCTCGATGGCCGGATCCTGCACATAGAGCTTGAACACGCCGCTGCATAGCAGCGCTCGCGCATACGTGTGCGACATCTGCGGCGCAACCGCGTCCATTGCACGCTCGGCCCAATCATCCAGCAGCCGGAAGACACCGTTGCTCTTTCCATAAAGCATCAGCGAACCTGCCAGGCGCAGCGCGGCTTCGTCGTCACGGCCGCTCGATTTTGCCCAAGTGAGGGCACTGTCGATGTTCGCGTGCTCGTGACCGAGGCGTGCCACCCATTCATCGACGCGTCCGGCCAGGATCTCGCGATGCGAGCACTCGGCGAGCTGCACGAAATAACGCAGGTGCGCCCGCCTTGCATCCGCCTCCTCTTCGCGGGAACGAAGGCGCTGCAATGCAAAGTCGCGAACGGTCTCCAGCAGCCGGTATCGCGGCGGCGAAAGCGTCGGATCCACCACCACCAGCGACTTGAGAACCAGGCCGGAATGCAGCTCGAGCAGTGCGGCGTCATCGACGTTCAGTGCCCCGCCCAACGCTTCCGCGGCGTCGATCGTCCAGCCTTGCAGGAATACTCCGAGCCAGCAGAGCAGCCGCTGCTCATCCACGGACAGCAGCGCGTAACTCCACTCGACCAGCGCTTCCATCGTCCGGTGCCGTGGCGCTCGGCCCGCGCTGTCGCTCGCGAGCAAGCGCAGGCGCTGCGACAGGCGCTCCCGGATCGCGGCAGGCGACAGCATCGCGAAATGGGCCGCCGCGAGCTCCAGTGCAAGCGGCATTCCGTCCAGTTGGCGACAGATCTCGACGATGTCGGCGGCGTTGTCGCGCCCGAGTGAAATCACGGGCTGCACCGCACGGGCCCGCGTCAACAACAGCGTCACGGCCGGCGTGGCCGCGATCTCGTCGAGCGATATGCGCTCGCCGTCGGAGGCGGCCGGCGGCAATGCAAGCGGAGGCAGCCACATCAGCTGCTCGCCCATGAACGCCAGCCGCTGCTGCGACGTCGCAAGAACCTTGAGATCGGGGCAGCCGAGCAGCAGCTCGTGCACGACGGCGCCGATCTCGCTTGCCAGCCTGTCGCAGTTGTCGATCAGCAGCAGGGCTTTTCGTCCCGAGAGCGCCGCCGTGACACGCGGCAGCAGCGTCGGCGTGCCGGCGGTCGGCACCGAAAATATGCCGGCTACAGCCCTCACCCAGTCCTGGGTCCGCTCGAAGGGCGAAAGATCGAAGAACCAGACGCCGTCCGGAAAGTCAGCCTGGCATTGCCGGCCCACTTCGAGCGCGCACTGCGTCTTGCCCATGCCCCCTGGGCCGATGACCGTCAGCGCGCGATGCTCGGACAGCATCGTCAGCAATTGCGCGAGTTCACGCTCGCGCCCGATCAGCGGCTCGAGCCTGGCCGGCAGCTGCGCGTTCGGCGGGGGTCCGGACTGCGTGCGGATCCGGTCGCGGGGCACCGCGACGCGTTTGACTGCGCCGACGAAACGGTACCCCGCGCGATGGACGGTTTCGATGAATCGAGGGTGATCCGGATCGTCGTCAAACGCGCGCCGGAGCAGCACCATCACGCGATTCAGCGTCGCCGGTGTGACGTGCCGATGACCCCAGACCGCATCGAGCAACTGATCGCGCGTGACGAGCTCACCGGCTCGCGCGAGCAGCACGAGCAACGCGGCAAAGGCTTTCGGTTCGAGCGCCACCTCGACCGCCGCACGGGTCATTCGCCGGTTCGCCGGATCGACCCGCACGTCGCCGCACCCGTAAACGACGTCGTCCACACCCTGCTCCCCGCATTGCCCCCTCGACGGTCATTTTGCACCATCGCGCAGAAGATGATGGCCGCGGGTACTCAGGCGGGCGGTCGGATCGGACGCATGATTTCGAGGGCAGGAAAGAACGGAGCCATTGCGGTCCCTTGGCACGATCGCCTCGGAACGCAATCCGTTGCGTCGGGGATCATTACACTTTGTCTGTCCATGACAAACAATCGCTCATCTATTCAAATTGTTGTAGTGGACGCACGCGTCTTGCTCTAGCGGCACGTTCATCACCCCGCTTTGCCCACCGTGGGGATTTCGATGGCCGCCAGGCTTTAACCGGGAACCCGGGACAGCTACAGCGACGCGCCGTGGGTCGAGCCTCGCACCCCGGCCGACGGCACGTCGCAAGGCGGTGTACGCCCAGTGAGCGACCTGCCGCATGTCTTCGCTCTGAAACCGCAAGCGAGCGTGCGGTCGTTCTTTCAAGGAGACGCACAAATGACTACCAGGTTCAAGCTGCTTGCAACCGTCGCATGCCTCGGTGTTTCAATCGCGGCCGGTCCCGGAATGGCGGCGCCAAAAAGCAAGAACGCGGTGACGTTCGATATGGTCGTCTCCGCGGGAGCAAGGACGTGTCTTGGCGCCGCGACTGCGTCAGTCAGGATCACACCGATAAACGGCGTCGAGATCATGGACGTCGATGTGGATGGATTGCCTCCCGACACGGCGTTCGATCTGTTCGTATTGCAAGTCCCGAAGGCGCCCTTCGGTGTGTCCTGGTATCAGGGCGACATCGAGACGGACACGAAGGGTCGGGGGCACCAGCGCGTGGTGGGCGTCTTCAGCATCGAAACCTTCGCGGTCGCACCGGGTAGCGCGCCCGCCCCGGTGGTATTCAATGGACCGTTCCCCGACGCCAGCTTGAATCCGTCGTTCAACCCGATCCAGATGTACCACGTCGGAATCTGGTTTGATTCTCCGGCCGATGCTGAATCAGCCGGCTGTCCCGCCACCGTCACGCCTTTCAATGGCGAACACAACGCGGGGATTCAGGTTTTCAATACCAGCAACTTCGCAGACGATCAGGGACCGCTCAGGAGCGTGAACCCGTAACTCTGGCGCAGTTCTACCGGCAATGGATGCAGACGGTCTGCGTCCGCGCGAAACGCGCGTTCGACTTTGTCGAATCGCGCTTTCGCGCGCGACGTGCTGGCGTCGATATCCGAATCGGCTGCGGCGACCGTTAGAGATACCGCTGCAACGCCAGCTGGCTCGCTCGCGGTAGACGCTCTCGAACCGCTGCTCAGCCACGCCTTCGGTTGAGCTACGGCGTCTTCGGCGTCTTGTATTCGACTTCCTTCTGAAACGGTTTCCAGACGGTTTCGTAACCGACGAACCCTTTTTCGCTGGGCGCCTTCTGACGTGTCGTATAGAAGCGCGTATGGCCGTCAGGAACCTTGGTGATTGGTTTTTGCTCGCTCATGGGATCACCCCTTGTTTCGTGAAGTCGGGATTGCAAGTCCAGGCAGCAACGCGCCGCCCCTACGATGCCATTCGCCGCCGCAGCTCAGATCGGTCTCATCATCGACGGGTCGATCTTTGGTGCCATGCCGATCGCTCCGCCGGCTTTCATCTCTTCGTCGCTCGCGTCGCGGACGGTCACCACCTCGAGCCTGAAGACGACCTCTCTGCCGCAAAGCGGATTGTTGCCGTCGACGGTCAGTGTTTCGTCATCGATGCGCGTCACGATGAAACTGCGGGTATCGCCGTTGTCGTTCTCCATCAGGATGGAGGTGCCGGTCTGCCGATACTCCTCGGGCACGTTGTCGAGATGATCGGTAAACACGAGCGACTCGTCCCTCGGGCCGAAGATGCGATTGCCGTCGATCGGCACTTCGATGACATCCCCGGCGGACTTGCCCTCCAGCTGCTCGTGGACGGTAGGAGCCAGGATTTCATTGTGTCCGTGGACGTACCCCAACGGGAATTCGACGCAGGTGAGGACGTGCCCCGATGTCGCGTCGATGACCTTGTAGGTGAGTTCCACGAACTTGCCGTCGCGGATGACTTCGCTCATCTCGAATCGGGGCCCGTGCTTAAAAGATGGACGCGGCAAAAATCCGGACGTCGCCGTCTTCGTAGCCGAGGACCAGCCTGCCGAGCCATTCGCCCGGCTTCCTGGTGCTCCGTTGCCGGTAAAGCACGGTCACATGTTCGCCACGGCGGATGATGCCGAGATAGTCCGCATCTTCGGAAAGGTTCCTGGCCAGGTCGCTGTTGGCGAACTGGTGATTCACCACGACTTGATTCATCGCGAGTGCCAGCGATTTCGCAAACCTCTTGACGAACTCCCCGTACTTTCCTTCGTTGGAGTACTTGAGAAGATCACGCCACAGCGGATCGGCGATGGCGCGTATCTCGTCGTCGGTTTTTTCGATGATGTTCAAGCGGAAAGCTTCTGCGCCGGCGTCTGGCTGCTTGTCGTCACCTCGTCGTCGGCAACCAGGTGGTAGCAGGGCGCCTTCTCCATCGTGTATTCGCCGGTTTCCGGGTCGCGACGCGAAACGGTCAACACGTGCCAGTTCTCGTCGTCCACCTTCATGACATCGCCTCGGTAGTAGTAGCCCGGCCAGCGCGTCTCCTTGCGGAACAGCGTGTGTTGCGTGACGCACTCGGCGGCCCGGTGACGGTGCATCAGTTCCCATGCGCGCAGCAACTCGTGAAGGTCCTTCGCGGCCACGCTCTGGAGGTCTTCCTCCATCAGCTTCAGCTTCTTGAGGCAGATGTTCAGCAGCTTCTCGTTGGTCATGTAACCGACGGTATAGCCGCCGCAATATTCGTCCATGAGCTTCTGCAGGCGATCGAGTCCCTGCTGCGGATTGATGTAGTGCGGGTTGACGGTGCCTGCGACGACCGCATTGCGGTAGATCCTGTAATGCTCCAGCGGCTTGTAGATCTCTTTGCGGCGGCGCTCGATCTGCGCATCGGATACGACGATGCCTTCGGCCTTCGCGTCGTCGATGTATTTGCAGGCGGCCTTGGCGGCGAGTCGGCCTTCCGTGAACGAGCCGGATGAGAATGCGTGCGGCGTGCCGCCGACCGCGTCACCCGCGCCGAACAGGCCTTCGATCGTCGTCATGCGGTTGTAGCCCCAGAAATACTCGGGCGGGGACACGTCCTCGGGACCCGAGCACCAGGCGCCGGAGCACGTCGCATGCGAGCCCATCACGTACGGCTCGGACGTGGTCAGCTCGGGATTCTCGTTCTTCGGATCCACGTCGGTGGCGGCCCACAGGACCGCCTGGCCCACCGTCATGCCGAGGAAGTTTTCCCAGCCGACCTCTTCCAGATGAGGATCCTGGAAGGCCTTCATCGTCACCATGTGGATCGGACCGCGGCCGGCATTGACCTCGCTGATGATGCAGTGGTTGCGCAAGCAGGTCGGGATTGGCCGATGGGTGAGGTGCGACGCTTCCGGATCGAGATACTCCTTGCCGACCATCTTCTGCAACGCGGGGAACCACTTGGACTCGTATTCTTCGCCCAGAGCGTTTTGCGTATAGGTCTTCAGGTGCAGGAAGTACGCGCCGACCGGTCCATAGCCGTCCTTGAAACGCGCCAGCACGATCCGGTTTTCCATCTGCGTCATCTTGGCGCCGGCGTTGATCATCAGCCCGTAGGCGGACGCGGACGACCACGGCGCATACCAGGTGCGGCCCGCGCCTTCGCCCGTCGAGCGCGGCTTGAAGATGTTGGACGCGCCGCCCGCGCCGCAGATCACGGTCTTCGACTTGAAGACGTGGTAATTGCCGGTGCGCACGTTGAAGCCGACGGCACCTGCAACGCGGTTCGGCCTGCTTTCATCCATCAGCAGGTGCGTGACGCAGATGCGATTGAAGACCTTGTCGGCCGATTTCTTGGCGGCCTCGGCCACGATGGGCTTGTAGGACTCGCCGTGGATCATGATCTGCCATCGCCCTTCACGCATGTAGTGCCCGGTTTTCGGGTCCTTCATGATGGGCAGGCCCCACTCTTCGAACTGGTGCACGGTGGAGTCCACGTGACGCGCCATGTCGAACAGCAGGTCTTCGCGCACCAGCCCCATCAGGTCGATGCGTGCGTAGCGGACATGGTCCTCGGGATTGTTCTCGCCCCAGCGGGTGCCCATGTAGCAGTTGATCGCGTACAGGCCCTGCGCGACCGCGCCGGAGCGATCGATGTTGGCCTTCTCGGCGATCACGATCTTCTTGTCCTGGCCCCAGAATCTCGCTTCCCAAGCGGCACCCGTGCCGCCAAGACCCGCGCCGACGACGAGGATATCGATGTTGTCTTCGACGATCGTTTGGTAGGCCATCAGTAGTACACGCCTTGCTTCAGCGTCAGGCCGGCATCCTTGAGCGTGCGCAGGCCGCCCTCATCCATCCGGATCCATTTCGGCTCGTTGTACAACAACTGGCTGTTGCGTATCTCTTCACTCGGCGCGGGAACCTCCGCGAGCTTGGGGATCGCCGTCCCCCAGGGCTTCGTCGTGATGGGTGAGAGGAAGTTCTTCTCCGTGCCGTCGCGGAATTTGATCCTCCACGCGATCGTGCCCTTGCGCTCGTCGCGATCGACGCGGACGCTGTGACCGAGCGGCGCGAAATCGGCATACCCGCGCACGTCGATCGCATGCTGGGGACAAGCCTTCACGCAGGAGTAGCACTCCCAGCACATGTTCGGCTCGATGTTGTAGGCCCGGCGATAGGTCGGGTCGATGTGCATGATGTCCGAGGGACAGATGTCGACGCAGTGTCCGCATCCGTCGCATCTCGTCATGTAGACGAAGGTAGGCATTGAGTCGGCTCCTTGAGCTGTTCCTGTTGAACTTGCTGTTCGTCTTCTAATAGTGCCGGGGCGCCTCGCGCTTGATGCCGAGTCCCATGTCCATCGGAGCGTCCCGCAGCAGTTCCATCGAGTGACGCTTTTGTTGCTCGGGATCGTCACGGGTCTGTGTCGGCAGGTTCTCCGCCGTGCCATTCGCCCTGGAAACGCGCTTCTCGAAGGCGGCCGCCGGCTTGAAGAACATGTGCGCGAACTTCGACCACGGCACCCCGCCGAAGAGCACGATCGTTGCGATGATGTAGAGCCAGAAGAGCACGCCCACTCCGCCACCGCTGGCGGCCCATGCGACGGCGAGCGTCACGCTCGCAACCAGCGACAGGACGAAAAGATCGGCCTTCGCCAGGCGGAAGGGCGAGTTGCCTTCCGCGGCGACGTCCACGCGGATGAAGAACCAGAACCAGTAGCCGCCCACCAGCACCATCACGGCGCCGATCCACCACAGCAGCGGCCATATCGCCGGCGTGGGCGTGGCATCGGTCGGGTAGCCGAACACCATGACTGCCGTCGCCACCACGTAGACGATGAACCCGTACATGCCGAGCAGGTGCGCCACCCGGCGTTTCTGGTTACAGAACTCGCCGGAGGCGAGAACGTCGACGACGGCGGTCTGCATGGCGATCGAGACCCGTTCGCCGGCTCCCAATGCCCGGCCCTTGTCCTTCGACTTGCGCATGTTGGCGAAGAAATACCTCGCGCTGCCCTTGTGCACGATGTCGAAGAGCGTTCCAGCCACCACGGCCAGGACCATCAGCACGAGAAACGCTTGCAGAAAACCGGCAGGCAGCGACGCGCCTGCGACGGCGAACGGATTGACGCTCAGCATGGATTTTTCCTCCTCCTGCATTTTATGGGGGCGTCTGGGCGGCCAATGCAAAATCTTGCTATGCGGTCATACAGCGCTTGAATGGCGTGCTGAAGTGACTTCCTGAATCTCGGGACACGATTCCATTGACCCGTCCGAGCAAGCTGGAATAGCATTCCAGTTTGGCGGGCAGGTCTCCGAATCGTGCTGTCGCACAGGAGCGAAGGTCGGCGTGCGGATTCCAACGTCGCCGTCCACCCGTCGCGGCCGGGCACGCCGCCCGGCCGACGATCGGAGGAGCGATGGCAAACCACGCATTGCGCGATGCGTCCCCCGGCATCCAGCCCGACTGGCAGACGACATTGCCATCGGCACCGACCGCGGGCGCGCGCTCGTCACGAAGGCGTCGCCTGCGCAATGTCGCGTGGAGCCTGTTGCCTCCGCTCACGTTCGTCGCGATGGTCGGTGTGTGGGCCGCGGCCGTGTCCGCGTTCAGGATTCCCGCCTACCTGTTGCCCGGCCCCGGCAGCATCTTCTCGCGCATCATCTCCGATGCACCCATGCTGTGGTCGCATTCGGTCACCACGCTGACCGAGATCCTGCTCGGCTTCGGTCTGACCGTCGTCACCGCCATTCCGCTCGGCCTTCTCATCGCGCTGTCACGCACGGCCAAGCAGGTCGTCTACCCGCCGGTGATGCTGATGCAGCTCGTGCCCAAGATCGCGGTCGCGCCACTGTTCCTCGTCTGGCTCGGTTTCGGCATGGAATCGAAGGTGCTGCTCACGGTGCTGATGACGTTCTTTCCGTTGCTCATGGCCAGCATCAGCGGCTTCCAGATTCTCGACGAGCGGCTGCTCTACCTGACGCAATCGATGGGCGCGAGCCGCTGGCAGACGTTCCGCTACCTGCGTTTCCCGGCTGCGCTGCCGGTCATCTTCTCGGGCATCAAGACGTCGGCGACGATCGCTGCGACGGCCGCCATCGTCGCCGAGTTCGTCGGCGCCAACCGCGGGCTCGGCTACGTGCTGCTCAAGGGCACCGGCACGATGGACATCGAGCTCGTCTTCGCGGTGCTCGTCGTGCTCACCGCGATCGGCATTGCGATCAACTACGCGGTGGAATTGAGCGAATGGGCGATGACGCCCTGGCAGCGATCGAAGAACACCTGACCGCGCAACGGCGAACGTCGTTGCGCGTCCGGCCAGCACCATGACCAGCGCCACCCAAAGGAGGAGTTCCATGCAAGAGTGCGTGAAGCGGTTGCTCGTCGGCGGACTCGCCGTTGCCGGGCTTGCAACGATGTTCGACGCCGGCGCCGCAACGCCCGTCACGTTCCAGCTCAACTGGTACGCCGGCGGGCCCAATGCCGGATTCGCCGCCGCGGTTGCCGAGGGCTACTACAAGGACGCCGGACTGGACGTCACGCTCGTGCAGGGCAACGGCTCGGGGAATACCGCGCAGCTCGTCGCGAGCGGTCGTGCTCAACTCGCGTATGCGGACGCGGTGGCGGTGAGCCAGCTGATCGCCAAGGGCGCGCCGATGAAGATCGTGTCCACGATCTATCAGTCGAATCCCAACGAGGTCTCGGCGCTCAAGAAGACCGGCATCAAGTCGATCGCGGACCTGAAAGGGAAGAAGGTCGGCGTGCCGTCGGGATCGTCGCAGACAACGATGCTGCCGCTGTTCCTCAAGGCCAACCATCTGACCGAAACCGACGTCAACCTGATCAACATGCCGATGACGTCGATGGTGCCATCGTTGCTGCAGGGCCAGGTCGACGCGATCCTGGGCTCGATGGATGCGTACCAGATCCAGCTCGAGGCGCAGGGCGCGGCGCTCGACAATTACCGCTTTGCCGACTATGGCGTGCCCACGGTCAGCACGTCGATCTTCGCCAACACGCAGTACATGAAGGACAACCCTGACGTCATCCGCAACTTCATCGCGGCGAGCCTCAAGGGCTGGAGCTTCGCGCTCGACCATCCGGACAAGGCAATCAAGGACCTGAAACAGGTCTTCCCGGAGATGAACGAGAAGGTGGCGACCGCCGAGCTCGCGGCGATCACGCCGCTCTTCTGCAGCGGCGGCGCGAAGTACATCGGCAAGGCCGAGGATGCGCTGTGGGTGAAAACGCAGGAGCTCTTGTCGGAAGTGAAGCTGCTGCCGGCAGGCCAGGACCCGAAGTCGTACTACACCGACGAGTTCCTGCCGCCGGCATCCGCGATGCGCGCATGCAAGCAATGATGCGGCGTTTACGCGTCGCCTCGCCGACGAGCTTCACGCGGTGAGCGCGAAGGTCCGCACCAGCCTGCGCTACGCCGACCTCCACGTGGGGTTGGCGTTCCGCAGCCCGGGGCGCACGATCACCGATGCGGATCTCGTCGCGTTCGCCGGGCTCACGGGCGACTATTCGGAGCTGCATACGAGCGACGTCTACGCGAAGGCCAGCGAGTTCGGCCGGCGCGTCGCGCATGGGATGCTGGGCCTCGCCTACGCGCACGGCCTCATGTGGGCGCGCACCGGAGAGCTGCGCGAAGTGGCGATCGCCTTTCTCGGGATCAGCGACTGGCGCTTCGTGGGACCGATCTTCGTCGGCGACACGATCTTCGTCGACTACGCGATCGCGGAGCTGCGCGACAGCCGCTCGCGCCCCACGCAGGCCATAGCCACATTCGATGTTACGGTGAAGAACCAAAACGGCGCGCTCGTACAGCAGGGACGCAAGGCCCTGCTCGTGTCGAAGGTGCCGCTCGCGGCGTTGTCGGCCTCGACCTCCGGCGCGGCATGAGCGCCGCGAGCGAATCCGTGCGCTCGGGCGTGCCGATCGAGCTTCGCGGCGTGTCGAAGACGTTCGGCGACGACAGCGACGAGCCGTTCCGTGCTCTCGGTGACATCAGCATGTCGATCGAGGCGGGCGAGTTCGTCTCCGTCGTCGGTCCGTCAGGCTGCGGCAAAAGCACGCTGATGCTGATGGTCGCCGGCCTGCTGGCGCGTAGCCAGGGCGACATCGCCGTCGGTGGCAAGTCCGTGATACGCCCGCTGACCGAGGTCGGCATTGCGTTCCAGGATCACCTGCTCCTCGATTTCCGCACGGCGATCGACAACGTGATGCTGCAGGCCGACATCCGCCGCCTGCCGCGCAAGCCCATCGAGGCGCGCGCAAAGGAGCTCTTCGAGCAGCTTCGCCTCACGCCGGCCATGAAGAAGTACCCGCGACAGCTGTCGGGCGGGATGCGCCAGCGCGTGTCGCTCGTGCGCGCGCTGGTGCACGACCCGCCGGTCATCATGATGGACGAGCCGTTCGGCGCGCTCGATGCGCTGACACGCCTTCAGGTGCGGATGGACCTCGAGGCGCTATGGCTGCGGCGCCGGCCGACGGTGCTCTTCATCACGCACAGCGTCGAGGAAGCCGTGGGACTGTCGGACCGCATCTTCGTGATGACCCCGAGCCCCGGCGAAATCGTCGACGAGATTCGCGTCGGGCTCCCGCGCCCGCGACCGGTCGTGCTGGGCGATGCGCCGCAGTTCGGCGCGTATGTCGACCGCATCTACCGCCAGTTCGAGCGCATGGGTGTGTTGCACGGCGCCGGCGCCGCACCCGCGACGCCATGACGATCGATGACGCCACCATCCGGCATGCGGATCCGCCCCTCGTCCGACTGGCGCGCGACGGTGCGCGAGCGGAAATCGTATTGACGGCCGGACCGCTGAACCTCGTCACGCGCCCTCTTCTGCGCTCGCTCAATGCCGCGCTGGCGACCCTCGAGGCTGCAGATGACGTGCGCTGCGTGATCGTGCATGGGGAGAACGCGCGTGCGTTCTGCGCGGGCAGCGACATGCGGGAATTCGCGCAGCTGCACGCGAATGCCAGTGAAGAGAAGATTCTTTTCGAGGACATGGTGCTGCGCCGCCTCGCACGCCTCCCGATGCCGACGATTGCGGCCATCGACGCTCCCGCGCTCGGCGGCGGCCTCGAGCTTGCGCTGGCCTGCGATCTTCGCGTGGCGCGCCGGGGCGTGATGCTCGGTCTGACCGAATCGCGTCTCGCCGGTCTTGCCGGCAACGGTTCGCTGCGCCTTGCCCGACTCGTGGGGCCCGCGCGCGCGAAGGAATTGCTCTTCGCCGGCGAAACGATCACCGCCGAGATCGCCTTGGCCTGGGGCCTCGTCAACCGCGTCAGTGACGCATCGGCGCTCGAGGCGGCGCGGGAACTGGCCACGACGATCGCGTCGCGCGGCCCATTGTCGAACCGGCTTGCGAAGGAGCTCGTCGATGCCGCCCACGACGGACCTCTCGACGCGGCGTTGACGCGTTCGACGGTGGCGCAACAGCGCATCTTCGACAGCGACGACCTGCACGAAGGCGTTGCCGCATTCTTCGAGAAGCGCGATCCGGCCTTCAAGGGCCGATGAGCCGTTCGATGCCTTCGTCCCCTGCCTCCGCCGCGCACGCGATCCGCTCCGTGGATGACGCGGGTTCGACATCCGCGCTGCTCGGTGAAGCAGCGGTGCTGATCTGGAACGACGTTGCCGCCGAAGGCCGCATGCAGTTCTACCAGTGGCACGACAAGCAGCACATTCCCGAGCGCCTCGCCATTCCCGGATTCCGGCGTGGTCGCCGCTACGCGCGGCCAGGTCATTCGCCGGAGTGGCTGACGCTGTACGAGGCGCGCGACATCGATGTGCTGACTTCGCCCGATTATCTTGCGCGGCTCAACACACCGACCTCGCTCACGCGCGCCACGCTTCCCTATTTTCGCCGGACATCACGCGCCGTGTGCCGCGTGGTTTGCACGCAAGGCTCGAGCAGTGGCGGCCATGCGCTCGCACTGCGCCTCGATGGTGACGCGGCTGCCGAGGAAGGCTTCGTCAACCACGTGTCCACCGAGGCTTTTCCGCGCGCGCTCGGGCAAATCGGCATCGTCGCCTGCCATCTTTTTGCGAGCGACCGCCGAGGCAGCTTCATCGACACCGCAGAATCGCGTACCCGGCAGTTCGACGTTCCCGCGTGGGTGATCCTCGTCGAGGCCACGACCGCCGCGGCCGCGGAAGCGGCGCGCCAACAGCTCGACCTGGTTTCGCTGCGCGAACGTGCCGTTCGACTGCGCGATGACGCAGCGGTGTACACACTCGAGATCTGTCGGCTCGGGAACCCGAACGGTTGACGACGATGACCAGGGGCGCGCACGTGCGATTGAAAGTCGTCGTCACCGATTCCACGCCGGCCGCTGCGGCGTGTTTCACCCTTCTTGTGCGGCCGCCTGCCCGCCTCTGACACATCATGGAAAAGATCTCGGCGGACGACGCCGCACACCTCATCCAGGACGGCGACGCCATCCTCATCAGCGGCTCGGGTGGCGGCCACGCCGTGCCGGAAGCGCTGCTCGCCGCGGTCGAGCGCCGCTTCCTCGCGGAGGGCGCGCCGCGCGGCCTCACGTCCGTCAGCGTCGTCGGCGTCGGCGATCGGGCGGCGCTCGGCGCGAGTCACCTCGCACACGAGGGCCTGCTGGCGCGCGCGATCACGAGCGCACTCGTCGATTCACCGGGGCTGGTGCGCCTCGCGGCGGAGGACAAGATCGAGGCTTATACGCTGCCGCAGGGTGTGTTGTCGCAGCTGATGCGCGACATGGCGGCGGGGCGCCCCGGGCTCATCACCAAGACCGGACTCGACAGCTTCGTCGATCCGCGTCGCCAAGGGGCGCGCCAGAGTCCGTGCACGCCACCCGATTTCGTCGAGGTCGTGACGCTCCTGGGCGAAGAATGGTTGCTGTTCAAGCCGGTGCCGGTGAGCGTCGCGTTCCTGCGCGGCACGACCGCCGACGAGGACGGCAACGTCACGATGGAAGAAGAGGCGGTGCTGGGCGAAATGCTCGCGATGGCGCAGGCGACGCGACGCGCGGGAGGCATCGTCGTCGTGCAGGTGAAGCGGATGGCCCGGCGCAATACGCTGAACGCGAAGAGCGTGCGCATTCCCGGCATCCTGGTGGATTTCGTCGTCGTCGAACCCGACCAGCGCCAGACTTATCTCACCTACTACGATCCCAGCTACTCGGGCGAGTTGCGCATCCCGACGGGCGACATCAAGCCGCTGCCATTCGGCCCGCGCAAGGTGATCGTGCGCCGTGCGGCGATGGAGCTCTTTCCCGGCGCGATCTGCAATCTCGGGGCCGGCGTTTCGACCGGGCTTTCGACGATCGCCGCCGAGGAAGGGCTCCTCGACGCCGTGACGCTCACCAACGAGCAGGGCATCATCGGCGGTGCCCCGATCACCGGCCGCGATTCCGGCGGCGGGCAGAACTTCGCAGCGATGGTCGAGCAACCTGCGCAGTTCGATTTCTACGATGGCGGTGGTCTCGACCTCGCTTTCCTGTCGTTCGCCGAAGTCGACCCGGCCGGCAACGTCAACGTCAGCCGCTTCGGCGAGCGCATCATCGGCGTCGGAGGGTTCATCAACATCAGCCAGAACGCGCGCACGGTCGTGTTCGGGGGAACGATGACCGCGGGCGATCTCGACATCGACTGGGAACAGGGGCGAACGGTGATCCGCCGCGAAGGCCGTCACCGCAAGTTCGTGCCGAAGCTCGAGCAAGTCTGCTACAGCGCGGCGATCGGCCGCCAGCGCGGCCAGACGACGCTGTTCGTGACCGAGCGTGCCGTGTTCCGGATCGGTGCCGACGGCCTGGAACTCATCGAAATTGCGCCGGGTGTGGACGCCGAACGCGACGTCATCGCGCAAATGGGTTTCCGGCCGCGCATCGCGGCGAACCTGGCGACGATGGACGCGCGGATCTTCGCCCCCGGTCTGATGGGACTGGGCGCGCTCGTCAACGCACGACCGCGGCAACACCGTTCTGCACGCGTGGCGCAATGGCATGCGGCGCGCGAGGCCGCTTCGCGATGAGCGACGCGGTGAAAATCGGCGGCGCCACGCGCCTGTTCGCGATCATCGGCGACCCTATCGCGCAGGTTCGCTCGCCCGCCGTCTACAGCGAGCGCTTCGCGCGGGAGGGCATCGACGCGGTGATGATTCCCGTGCACGTGCCCGCCGCAAAATTCGACGCGATCGTGCCGGCACTCCTCGGCATCGCCAATCTCGACGGCGTCATCGTCACGGTGCCGTTCAAGGCGCGCATGCTGCCGTTCGCCGACAGGCTTGGCGCGACGGCCGCGTGCATCGGCGCGGTCAACGCACTGCGACGGGAGGCCGATGGCACCTGGAGTGGCGACATGTTCGACGGCGAAGGCTTCGTGCAGGCCGGGCGGCGCAAGCGGCTGCGTCTCGAGGGGCGGCGCGTTGCGCTGTTCGGTGCGGGCGGCGCGGGCAGCGCGATCGCGTGCGCGCTCGCTCGCACCGGCGTTGCATCGATCGCGCTCATCGACCCCGATGAACAGCGCGCCCGGATGCTGATCGCACGCCTCGTGGCGGCGTTTCCATCGGTGACCTTTGCATGCGTTGACGAGATGCCCCGAGGCAGCGACATGATCGTCAACGCCACGCCGGTCGGGATGAACGACGCCGACGGCCTGCCGGGCACCATCGCGGAACTCGGCCCCGATGCCGTGATCGGCGACGTCGTGATTCGCGAAGCGCCCACACCGATCATCCGGCATGCGCAGCGCGAGCGCGTGCCGTACGTCACCGGCCTCGACATGCACGCGGGTCAGGCCGACGCGCTGATGGCGTTCCTCGCGCCGTCGCACGCGCCTCGCTGACGGTACGCGCGCTCCACGCCATGGCCCACGTACCCGCCGAGCGCTGCCTCGCGATCATCGAGCTCCTCGCCGAGGATTCGAGCGCGCGTCCGCTGGGAGAGATCGCCGAGGCGCTCGGCCTGCCCAAGAGCGCCGCGCATCGGCTTCTGACGACGCTGTGCGAACTCGGCTGGGCCGAGCAGGACAGCGAGACGAGCTTCTACCGGCTCACGATGCGTCTCGCCACGCTCGGACAGAAGTTCTATGCGGCAACGGGCATCCCCGACGTCTGCCAGCCGCTGCTCGACCGCCTCGCACGTGAATCGCGCGAGTTCGCGCGGCTCGCCGTCGTCGACGGGCATTCGCTGGTATGGGTCGCTCACGCGCAAGGCGCGACGAACGGGCTCGTCTACCAGCCGTCGCTCACGAGCAACACGGTGCCGCTGTCGGTGACCGCGAGCGGCAAGGCGTGGCTCGCCACGTTGGGACTCGAACGTGCTATCGAATGTATCGAGGCCAACGGCGGTTTCGTGCAGGCCGATCGCTATGGGCCGAGGGCGACGCGTTCGCTCGACGCGTTTTTGCGCGAGCTCAAGGCGACGATGCGACGCGGCTACGGACTCGCGATGAGCGAGGCCGAGCCCGGCGTCACGGCGATCGCCGCAGCCATCCGCGCCGGGCCACACGGCAGCGCGCTCGGCACGGTGAGCGTCGCGGGCCCGAGCGTGCGCATGACGGACGAGCGCGTGGCGGCGCTCGCACCGCTTGTCGTGCGCTGCGCGTCCGAGCTCTCGGAGCTCTGGCACCTGCGCCGCATCGGTCGGCCGTCGACGCCCGCGGGCGGCGTCGCGGTCGCTGCGTAGCGATGGCGGCGTCCGCCGCGAAGCTGCCGCACCGGGGCGACGCCGGCAACGCCGCTGGCGCGACTGGCCTTCTGCTCGGTGCGATTGCCGACGACTTTACCGGCGCGACGGACCTCGCCAACAACCTTGTCCGCCACGGCATGCGCACGATGCAGACGATCGGCGTCCCCGAAGGGCCGCCCCCCGAGGGCGTCGACGCGATCGTCGTCGCGTTGAAGTCACGTACGGCACCGGTCGACGACGCCGTCGCCGCCGCGCGCAATGCGTTCGCGTGGCTCGATATGCACGGCGCGCGCCAGATCTACTTCAAGTACTGCTCGACGTTCGACAGCACGCCGAACGGCAACATCGGCCCCGTGATCGACGCGCTGATGGACGCGCTCGCCGGACGCGCCGGCGCCGCGCTCACCGTCGCCACGCCGGCGTTTCCGGACAACGGCCGCACGATCTACAACGGCCATCTGTTCGTCGGCCACGCGTTGCTGAACGAAAGCGGCATGCAGAACCATCCTCTGACGCCGATGCGCGATGCCAACCTGGTGCGCGTGCTGCAGGCGCAATTGCGGCGGCGCGTCGGCCTCGTCGACCATCGCGTCGTGCGCGAAGGCCCCGACGCGATCCGCGCAGGGCTGGCGGCGCTCGAGCGCGACGGCATCGGCGTGGCGATCGTCGATGCGATCGAGAACGACGACCTTTTTCGTCTTGCCGCGGCGGTTGCCGGGCGGCCACTCGTCACGGCCGGTTCGGGACTTGCAATCGGGCTTCCCGCGAACTTCGGCTTGGTCGCATCGGACCGTGCAAGTGCACTGCCTCCCGCGCACGGCCGGCGCGCGATCGTCGCCGGCAGTTGCTCGATGGCGACGCAGCGCCAGGTGCGTGCATTCGTCGAGCGTGGTGGACGCGCCTTCGCCATCGACCCGCTGCGCCTCGCCAACGATGACGTGGTCCGCGAAGCGCTCGCGTGGTCGTCGCGCCAACGCACCGACGAGACGCTGCTCGTGTCGTCGACCGCAGACGCGGACGCGGTCGCTGCCGTGCAGTCGCGTCTCGGTGTCGAACGCGCCGGTGCGCTCGTCGAGCGTACGCTCGCTGCGATCGCGCGCGGGCTCGTCGAGCAGGGTGTCGGCCAGCTGATCGTTGCGGGCGGCGAGACGTCGGGCGCCTGCGTCGACGCACTGGGTATTGCATCACTGCGCATCGGGCCGCAGATCGATCCCGGTGTGCCGTGGTGCCATGCCGAATCGCGCGCGTCCGGCGGCGGCCTTCATCTTGCGCTCAAGTCGGGCAACTTCGGCGGCGACGATTTCTTCACGCGCGCATTCGCGGTGCTGCGATGAACGAGCGGCAGGCACGCGACGAAATCGTCCGAGTGGGGCAAAGCCTTTTCGTGCGCGGCTACGTGCACGCCACCGCGGGCAATATCAGCGTGCGCCTCGACGACGCCGAGGGCGGCGGCTTTCTCATTACGCCCACCGACGCCTGCCTCGGCTTCATCGACCCCGCGCGCCTCGCGCGCGTCGACGGCGACGGACGACAGCTAGGCGGCGAGCCCGCGAGCAAGACGCTCGCGCTGCACCGGCGAATCTACGACGCGGCGCGCGCGTTCGACCACGACACGCGCGCAATCATCCATACGCACAGCACGCATGCGGTGGCACTGACGCTGCAGCACGCGGACGCGGAGCTCCTCGCGCCGATCACACCCTACTTCGTCATGAAGGTCGGCCACGTGCCGGTGGTGCCGTACGCGCGCCCCGGCGCAGCGGCAGTCGCCGACGCCGTGGCCAAATGCATCACCCGCCATGGCGAAGCGGGCACGCCGATCCGCTCGGTGATGCTGGCGCGGCTCGGACCGATCGCGTGGCACGCCTCGCTGGCCAGCGCGATGGCCGTGATCGAAGAGCTCGAGGAGACTGCACGGCTCGCAATGCTCGTCGACCCGCCGCCCGCGCCGCTCGATGAGGCCGCGATCGACGAGCTGCGGCGCGTGTTCGGCGCGCGCTGGTAGGCCGCCATGATCGCGCGACGCTCGGCGCTCCGCGTAAGGCGAGCATGACCGCCGCGCTCGTCACCGGCGGCGCGCGCGGCATCGGCCGTGCGATCGCGGTGGCGCTTGCGCGCAACGGCTTCGACATCGGCTGCGTCGATCGCGAATCGGCGGCGGCCGGACAGGCCACGGTCGATGCGGTGCGCGACGCCGGTCGCAGCTGCCTTTATCTCGAGGCCGACATCGCGGACACGACGACCCACGCGACGCTGGTGCAGAGAGTCGAATCGGCGCACGGCCCGATCCGCTGCCTCGTCAACAACGCGGGCGTCACCTCGCTCGTGCGCGGCGATCTCCTGGCACTCACCGAGGCGAGCTTCGATCGCACGCTCGCGGTGAATCTGCGCGGCACGTTCTTCCTCACCCAATGCGTGGCGCGCGCGATGATTGCGTCGCGCGCAGTGCAACCAGACGCTTATCGCTCGATCGTCACGATCACGTCGGCCAATGCCGAGATCGTCGGCGTCAACCGTGGCGACTACGGGATCAGCAAGGCCGGCCTCGCCATGGCTTCGAAACTGTTCGCCGCGCGCCTTGCCGGCGAGGACATCCACGTGTTCGAGGTGCGACCCGGGATCATCCGCACGGAGATGACGCGGCCGGCGACGGCCGCGTACGATCGGCTGATCGCCGACGGCGGCGTGCCGATCGCCCGCTGGGGCGAGCCCGAGGACGTGGCAAGGACCGTGGCGACGCTCGCGTGCGGTGGTCTCGCCTTCGCGACCGGTGATGTGATCCACGTCGGCGGCGGATTGCACCTTCACCGTGTCTAGTCTCGCGCCACGCACGATCCGCGGGGGGATCATCGGCTGCGGCGACGTCGCCGAGGTGAAAAGCGGTCCCGCGTTCCAGAGGGCCGCGCACTCGACGCTGGTCGCGGTGATGCGGCGAGACGCCGCGCGCTTACGCTGAAACGCGCGTCGCCAGGGCCTCCACCTCTCGCGTATATCCGTGCTCCGGGTAGCGCACGCAAAATAGCGAAGCGCTGCCGAGCTGCAGCATCTCGTCGGACTGCTCCATGTACGCTGCGACCGGAACCTTGTAGGCCGATTCGACCTGCTGGCGCAGCGCCGCAGCGTCGTACGCGGCGGGTGCCTTGTTGACGACGAGGTACATGGACGGGACCTCCAGCTTGCGCGCGACGTCGACCGCGACCGCGGTGCCCTGGAAATCCTGGCGGTCGGGGCGGAGCACCAGGAGCAGCACGTCGCTGATCGTCATCGAGAGGAGCGTTTCCTCGTTGAGACCCGGGTGCGTGTCGATCACCAGGTGGTCGAGACGCAGCTGCCGCACCAGTTCGCTGAAGCCGTCGTTCAGGCGACCGACGTCGTACCCTTCGCGGAGGATGCGGGTGATCTCCCCCGCACGGATGCTGGAGGGAACGAGGAAGAGCGCGCCGCCTGCGGCCCGCTGTGCGCCGAGCTGGTCGGACACGTCGAGCGCAGTCTCCTCGATTCGACACGTGCCTCTCAGATAGTCGTTCAGCGCGCGCTTGATGCGGTCCTCGTCGAGCCCGAAAAGGGCGTGGATGCCGGGCGACTGGATGTCGGTATCGATCACAGCGACACGCTGGCCCCGGGAGGCGAGCGTCGCGGCCAGGTTCGCCGTGAGATTCGACTTGCCCGTACCGCCCCGAAAGGAATGAATGGAGACGATCTTTGCCATTTGTCGTGTGCGTCCTTTCGCAGCTCGTGTTGCTTTCCGCGCGAGGGCTCAGCTTTGCTGTTCGCGATGCCGGCCGCGCAGCGCATCCGCCTTGCTGCGCAGCTCCTTGAAATAATCCGTCTCGGTGATCTCGGCGACCTGCTTGGCGGTGCGGGCCTCGTCGATGTCGACGCGCAGCTCGCGCAGCTGTTCGCGAAACCGCCGCTCCCGCAGGATGACACCCTCGGCCATGCGCTGGAAGACGCGCGCGAGCTCGCCGAGCTCGTCGCGCCGGCGCGCGAGGTCGTCGAGATCGGCCGGCTGGCACGTCTCGGTCTCCACCGCCGCAGCGGCGTCGGTCAGACGAACCACCGGACCCGTAATCCTGCGCGCGAGGATCGCCGCGGCGGCAACGGCCAACAGCAGGAGCGCAGCCGCTGCGGCGACGGCGACCCAGGCCTGGCGTCGCATGACGTCGAGCAAGTCGTCCGTGGGCAGGTCGACCAGCGTCGCGCCGACGCCGACCCGCGTACTGTTCTGCATGCCGAAGATCGGCGCCGCCACCGCGAGTCGCGTGGGCTCGGGCATGGTGATCGTTCGCCCCTCGTCGACGGCGCGTCTTACGAGCGCCTTCTCGACTTCGGGGAGCGACGCGGCCTCGAGCCCCGCGCCGGGGACCGCGCGAAAGGCCAGCGTGAGGAGGTTGCGGTCGACGACGCGAATGGCGACGAGATGACCGCTCGCCACGAGCTCGTCGACCAGGCGCGCGACACCAATGCGACTGCGGAGCTCGTTCAAAAACGTCGCGTCGTAGCCGACTTGCACGATGCGCGGCCGGTCGATCCCTGCGACGGCCGCGTACTTGAAGACGTGCCCATCGATCTCGCGGGTGCGCGCCTCCTGCACGACGCTCTGCTTCTCGCCTGTGAGCAGCGGATAGAACGCGTGCGCCTGCGGCTGCAGCGCGGGATCCGGACCGAAGGTGAATGGAACGTCTTCCCTCGTGCGGTATCGTGCAAACCCGGTCTCATCGGTGATCCAGATTTCACCGAGTACGGTGGACGCGGCGATCTGGCGCAGATGCGCGTTGATCTCCGCCGGCGTCATCCGGGCGCGCTCGCCGATGGCGACGAGGTGCGCAGCCATCGTCGCCTCGACCAGCATCTGCTTGCCGAGCTCGTGCTCCACATCGTTGCCGATCAGGTCGGCATACTCGGCGCTGCGCGCAAGCACATTGGCAAGCAGGATACCGTCCGCGGCGGTCTGCTGGAGGATCGAGCGTCGCGCGGTCCATGACAGGAACATCGACGTGCTGACCACGGCGATGCCGAGCAGCAGGGCCAGGAACAGGAGGAACCGCGGGCGCAGGCCGAAGCGCGGACGATACGCGGGGCGCGTGCCGGCTTTCATGGCTACGCCGGCACCGGCTGTGCGATCGCTGCCGCAGGAGCGGGTCCGGCGGGACGGACGGTCACGGTGAAGGCACTCCCGGTCAGCGGCACGGTGATCGGATGCCCCCCGGAGCGCAACTCGAAGCGGCGCGTGTCGCCGCTGGATTCGAGCTCGAGCGTCGCCGGCAGGCCTTCGCTATCGTTATCGGAGGTGATCCGATGAACCCAGATCTTGAGCTGCCGGGATCGGGCCGCAGGCACGCGGATGATTGCGGCCTGGACGTCGCCAAACGCCGGAAGCGGGCCCACGTGGCCCGCGTTGTCGCGACCATCGCGAGTCGTGCAGCGAATCTCCGCGGGAGTGTTGCGCCCGCAATCGACGACGCTGATGGCGACGGCTGCGCCGGGTTCGGCCGGCTGACGTATCTCGAGCACCGCGCGAGGCGTGAATGCGCGCCGACGCACCGACGCGATGGTGAAAACCACAACGATTGCCGCGGCAAGGAGGGCAGCGCCCTGCGCCAACGGGTTCTGCCAGATCACCGTGCCATGGATCAGCAGCGCGGCCAGGAAGAGTGCGTAGATGCCCGCAAGCGTGAACGGATGCCCGACGATACGGTACGCGACACCGGGCGTGCGTTCGCCACGGCGGCGGCTCGCATGCAACATGAGGAGCGGGAAGATTCCTCCCAGGATGGAAACGCCGATGACGCCGACGTACGCGAGCGGCTTGCTGAAGCTCTCCTGTCCGCTGAAGAAGAGCCATTCGACGCTCAGGAAAATCGCGGCGGTCGGCGCGAGCGCCAGAAGAAATCGGCCCCGAGCGCCGAGGCGCAGTCCGAACCCTGGCCGCGAGGCAGGCCCGGCTTCACGCGCGTCGACGCGCTCCCGCGGCGCGGCGGGTGTCGCTGCAGCGGTGAGCGCCTCCCAGACTTCGGCCGGAAGACCATTCGCGCGACGCGTGCCGAGCCGTGCGTGATACCGGATCTCGCCCGCGTGATCGGCGCCGCTCAGCAGCCCGAGCTCGGCGTATTCCTGCAGCAGTGCCGCCGCCTCGTCGCGTTGCCAGCCGAGGAAGTCGGCCGCGTCCTTCGCGTTCACCGAGGAGTGACGCATCACCCAGCGAACGATGCGCGTCTGGGCCATCGACATGTCGAGCAGATCCGCAGGCGCGAGTGCGTCCGGCTCCCAGACACCCTCGAACTCGAGCGACAGCGGGGAATGGATGCGCAGACGCACCGCCCCCGGCCAGGCGTCGAGCAGTTCCAGGCGCACGAGCGGCGTGGACGCGGTGGCAGCGTCCGACAAGCATCGCTCCAGCTCGGCACTGTCCCAACGATCGCGCACAAGCAGCTCGTCGACATGCAAACCGGCGGACGTTTCGAGCGCAACGCGC
>Ga0207667_10001238_pt1 | contig 32040 bp, 22 predicted proteins | sample KBSCornC52_FD_184301 | JGI IMG/M metagenome (GOLD analysis project Ga0207667, IMG submission 184301) | Corn rhizosphere microbial communities from Kellogg Biological Station, Michigan, USA - KBS Corn C5-2 (SPAdes) (version 2) | ecosystem: Host-associated > Plants > Roots > Rhizosphere > Soil ...
CAGCCAGTGCCCGATCTCGTGGGTGGCAGTCCTGCCAAGATTGAAGGGGGCCGTTGCCGTTCCCATTGTCCCAAAAGCAGTATAGCTGATCACGACCCCGTCATTGGGTTTCGCACAGCCCGGCACGCTGGAGTAACCAAGGACCCCGTTGGACAAATTTGTTACCCATATGTTTAAATAACGGTCCCTGTCCCAGCCATCATCTCCCCCTCTCGCCGTAAACTTGACCGCATCGTTATATGTGAACTCCCGCTGACTGGTCTGCCGGCGAACGATTCCCGAGGTGGCGCCTCCATTGGTATCCACATTGGCAAGCGCGAAGCGTATACCACAGTCAGCCGCCAGACCTCTGTAATAAGAAGGTATCCTGGAAGTGTCCGGGTTTTGCTTGCTATAATCCCTGTTCAATACTGCTATCTGGGATTGTACCTGCGCATCGCTTATATTCTGGCCAGAATTATTGTAGACAATATGTACTACCACCGGGATGGTGACGGTGGCGAAACTATTCTCATTATGGGCGGCATTGGCGGCGCCCGTAGCGATGGGGGAAGAATGTCGGACCTGCTGCTGCGTAAAACGTTCGATATCCATAGCCCTCGCGGCCAGCTCAGGGTCCTTACGCAGCTGGTCCTGCTTGTAGTCGACAGTACGGCAACCCTGCTGGGCTATCGCGGGTAATCTGAACAGCAATAATGTAAAAACAGACAGAGGTAAAAAATGTCTCATGGTACCCTTTTTTCAAAGGCTTCCCACAAGGGTTGGATTTTATCAAGTTCCCGATCGTAAATGGATATTGGGGATATCTGTAAAATATCACCCGGCCTGAAAGGAAATTAGCAGGAGCTAAATGAGTGGTATACAGATGATAAGCGACTGTAAAACAACACATTTTTTCGCGTAAATGCAAGCTTTTATGCTAAAACTTTTACAATTAACCCCAAACGAGCCTAAGAGCGTTGGCCAAAGACAGGGAGAACCTTAAATTTGCGCCTTACCAGTCTCATTATGAAGAAGTCTATTCCGTTTCTCGTCATTGCCCTAAGCATCCTGACCTCTTGTAATAACTCCAACCCCGACGTCACCAGCAACAAAGAGGTAGATAATTCCCCTCCCCTGATCAATTACAGCGTAGTGAGGACCCTCCCCCATGATACAACCTCCTTCACGGAAGGATTCCTTTTTCACAACGGAGAGCTTTACGAAAGCACAGGGACCGAACCCAGCATGCCTGAAAGCAGGAAGTCCATGTTCGGCGTAGTAGACCCTAAAACAGGAAAAGTCTCGATAAAGGCGGAGCTGGACAGGAATAAATATTTCGGTGAAGGCATTACTTTTCTGAACGATAAAGTATACCAGCTCACCTGGCAGACCAAAGTCGGCTTTATCTACGATGCCAAAACCTTTAAAAAGCTGGGAGAATTCACCATCCCTGTCAAGGAAGGCTGGGGAATGACCACGGACGGCACCCATCTTATCATGAGCGACGGCACCAGCAATATCAGCTATGTGGACCCCGCCAGTTTCCAGGTTGTAAAGACAATAGCCGTAATGGACAACAACGGTCCGGTGAGCAATATCAATGAGCTGGAGCTGATCAATGGCTTTATCTATGCCAATCAATGGCAAACCAATTATATTCTGAAGATCGATCCCTCCAGCGGCAAGGTGGTTGGTAAGCTGGACCTGGAAACCCTGTTCAATGCCGAACAGAACAAATATGCCCACGCGGATACGATGAATGGCATTGCGTATGATTCCACTACCGGCAAGGTATACATCACCGGCAAGCTATGGCCGGACATCTATGAGATAAAATTCAATTTTTAAGCGCCCTCCTGGGCAAAGGGCTATTTCCCTATTACATAGATCAGGCTGCTGCACCTGGATTTGTCGACAAAAGCTTTCACATCCGAAACAAAGCCGGTCCAGGCGGCTCTTGCAATATTCCCCTTGCCGTTCCGGTATTTTTCGCTCAGCATGCTGATATAAAAGCTGTCATACCACATCGGGCGGGTCACCTGCAGCTGCAAACCATGCCGGAAGAGAAGGTCCTCCATGGCATCGGGAGAAAAATGATAGAGATGCCGTGGCACATCATAGGCCGCCCAGGCATCACGATAGACCGCCGCATCATGGGAAGTGTAATTAGGCACCGCAATAAAGAGACGTCCTTCTTTTTTTAATAATCTTGCCAGCTGCCCGACATAAACATGCAGATCATGCACATGCTCCAATACATGCCATAAGGTTATGGCATCATAGCTTTCGGGCTGCAGGGAATAAAAATCCGATACAGGCGACAGCTGCACCTTATTTTGGGTCAGCGCTACCTCTCTGGCTGTTTCATCGGGCTCCAGTCCCGTGACATCCCAATCGTGCTGCTTCATATAGGCGACAAAAGCCCCCGTACCCGCCCCGATATCCAATAGCTTTCCATGCTTCAGCCGGGTGGCGGAGCAAAGCAGACGGTGTTTGTCCGATAAGGTCTGTTTCCGTACCATATGATACAGCGAATTCACCAGCCCTTTACGGGTATTTGTGTGGGAAATATAATTTTCACTCTGGTAATACACCCCGATCGAGGCGGCATCCGGCACATCCTGTGTAAATCGCAAACTGCAGTTGCTGCATTCCCAGATGGAGAAGCTCTTTTGCGACACCGTATGATCACAGGCAGTCAATGCCTCGGCTATTTCAGTGGAACTACAGGAAGGACAGCTTGAGTAATGTATCAGTTTCTCTTGTTGCATGGGTTCAGCGGAGTATGATCAGCGTACGTTGATTTCCAATTGACCAGCCATTGACATAAAAATGCCATCCAAGAGCCGCAAGCGCAAGAACAGCCAGCACCAGCGCGATGATCCACCATGTTCTTTTCTTCCTGCCTGCATCCTCTTCGTCATGCAGCAATTCGTTCATTTCGGCATTGGTCCGCTCCTGATCGCCTACCAATATTGTATGCTGTGCATTTTGACGATTGACACGAATGGCCGGGGTCGGGGTCATGAACAGCCCGTTTGTAGAGGCCGGCTCAAACAGGACATTTCCCCCCTCATCCTTTCTCAGTGTTCCTACCCCTTCCCATTCCACCTCCTCTTCCGTACGTATGCGGTTACGAAGGTCCGTCGAGAATTCATTATACCACCTAATGGCCTCATAATCAAGAACATTACGTTGGCCGGCAATATAGGAAAAAAACTCCTTGTCAGGGCTGTCGAAATATTTGTCAAAACGGAAGCGGTATGAAGGTGGTAATATGGTACGGTCAGCCACATCCACATTGGCAGGGAAGGTCTCCAGATAGATAGTGCCCAGCCCTGGAATGCTGATACTTCTATGCTGAAAAAGATAGGCGTTCAATACCTGGAAATTTGACATCATCTCCTTTTGAGGCTGCGAATCTAACGAAAAACCCCTTATTATTTACCGCTGAAAGAAAATACGATACCTCCCAGAATATTAAACCCATACACCGGGTACTGGTGCCATCTTTCGTATTTTTTATTAAATATGTCGTTCATCTGCACCCAGAGATTCAGCTGACGGGTTATACGGTATTCAACACCTGCATTCAGGTCAAAAGCCCCATCACCCTTGAAGGCGGTTCCATCCGAAGCCCGGTACTGTGCACCGTCAAAGGCAAACAGATCGGCCTTTACCCAAAAATCTTTTATGGGCCGCCACTTCAGGTTGGTATTGAATTCCAGCGGCAGAAGACCCCAGGCCTTGGGCTCCGTATGTAGTTTATGGAAATTTGTATAGTTCAGGCTGGCTGTGGCAGAGAAATCCTCTCCCTGTATATAGCTCAGCTCTCCATGCACCTGCAGCGTTTCCAGGGAAGATTCATACAGGACATCGAACTGCTTGCCGCCGCTGCCGGATGCCACCAGCGTGTCATTGACGAACAAGGGCATATTCTTGTACGTATTGAAGCCTATCTTGGTCGCATAGCTGAAATGCTTGTCCAGGGAGCCCTTGAATCCCGCATAACGTTCCTCCACTCTCGTATTCAGCAGAAAGCCCGGCTGCGCCAGCCAGGGATTGATGGATTCATACCGCCGGTAGGAACCCTTGTCATAATAGCCGATCCAACCCAGCTGGAGACCAAAACGCTGATCCGAAGTAGAGATGTCAGCCGTAAAGTTGGGCAGCAGATGGAATTGCGAATTATCCCACGATGGCATCACCGATGCCTGCAAATTGACATTGGATGTCTTCACCATGAATGCCGGCGTTACAAAAAAGACGTTGTTGTTCTGGTTGGGGAAGGGAGCCACCGGCCTGTAGTTGGTAAGGTCAGCGGTAAAAGCCAGGTTAAATCCAAACTGTTTCCCGATAGTCTTCTCCAAAGGAAGGTTCAGCACCGTATTGGCTTCCGAAGCTTTGGAGCTGTGGTTATCCGTAAAAACCGACACTTTGATATTGGGACGATAGGTCAGACCAAACTCCGTAGGCTCCGTATTGCGCAAAGCAAGCTTGCCTTCATAGGTCTGGAAGAATTGCTTCAAATCGCGCTCATTGAACTTCAGCGTATCCGGCCGGTATCCATACAGGTAATAGGCATCGTTCTTGAACCCAAGGCTCCCGGTCCATTCCAGCTTGTTGGCTGTCTTCACCGTTCCCATGATCGTTACATCCGTAAGACTGTTCTTCTGGGATGGCAGACTTCCTTTTGAGCTGAGATGATTGGCGAAAATATTGAACTGACTGGTCTTCGGATCGCCGAACGTAAATCCGGTCTGGATAAAAGGAAGATGCACATTGCCGACTCCGACCTTGACATAGTTGTAGTTCTCCCAGGGCTTCAGGGTATCCCCCTGGAAAGCCACCGGTCTCATCTCTCCCGGCTGGTAAGTAAGGAAAAGGAATTGAGCAGGGATATTATAGGTCAGACGGGGCTTTGCAGTATCCGCCTGTGGAGGGGCCGCATTGAAATTGATCTTTACCGCCTCGCGCAGCACAGGTTTAAAAGAAGAAGTGATCTCGATCGTCTTGCGCTTCGTCGTATCCTGCGCATAAACAGAGACCGTCAGTCCTGACAGAACAACGAAAAGAAAAAATGACTTTTTATACATCTTATCAACTGGTAGATTAAAGTTACTTATTTGGAGCCGCCAAAGGCGGCTCGTCCGAAGGACAGACATTAGCCATTTGCGGGAATTGGGCTATTTTTATTGCGGCACAATTCCTGCACATTTATTGATCGCCGACCTTGCTGTTCTTCTTTTCTTCCTCTATTACCTGGGCCAGTTTCTGTTGCGCCTGCTGACGCAGATCCTCTATCTTCGCATTGTCCACGATGCTTTGAAAGGTCGCCTTGGCATTGAAATAATCCTTCTCCGAAAAATAGATATCCCCCAGCAGAAGGTACGCCTTGGTAACCCATAGCTCGTAGCTTCCGGATTTATTGACCACTTCAAAAGCCGCTTTTTCCGCGTCTTTCAGCTGGTTCTGATGGAAAAGACAGTCGGCTATCTGGTACCTGGCTTCTGCTGCATAGGCAGACTTGCTGAGCGAAGCCGCCGTTCTGAAATATTGCAATGCCGTCTCGCATTGGTTGTTCACCTGGTAGGATTTGGCAATGGCCATATTGGCCAGGACCTTGTCATCCGTGCTCACCCCTTTTTGGGTCAGCAGGTCCTTTGCATTTTCCACCGCCTCGGGCCATTTTTCCAATTGATACTGGCTGCGCAGAAGTCCACGCATAGCCTCCATCTTGTTCTCCTGCGAAGAGGAGAAATCTTTCAGCTTGATAAAATATTTTTCTGCCTGCTGATAGTTCTTTAGCTCGAAGAAGTTCAGACGGGCCGCCTGCAGCAGGGATTTTTCCGCAAACTTATTCGGCGCCCGGTCGGCCACGACCTGGTATCCCGTGACAGCCTTGGCCCAGTCCTTTTGGGAGAAATAGATCTCGCTCTTATAATAATTGGCCTCCAGCGAGTATTTGCCGTCAGGGAATTTGGCAAGGTATGCCTCGAATCGCTGGACGGCGCCCGGGAAGTTGCCGTTGTTGAACTGCACTTCCGCCTCTTCATAGGCCAGCTGATCCTCTTGGCTGGCGCTCACCTCCACGCCCATCGATTTGGCGAAATTCACATACTCCCCGCTCCTGCCCTCTTCGACATAGATGGTCTTGGCATTATCCAGGGCATCCTGGGCCTCCGGAGAATTGGGGAACTGACTTAACAAGCTGTCGTATTGGGCAAGGGCCTCCTTATTATTATTCAGATTGTACCAGGCAATCCCACTTTGAAGATAAGCTTTGGGTTTGAGCGCATCGGCCCCGGGACTCCGCAGCACATTCTTCAGATATGGCAGGGCCTCCCTGAACTGCTCGCCTGCCAGATAAGTGCCCGCGATTTCCATATTGGCATCCGCAGCCAGGTTGGAAGCAGGATATTTCCGGTTGATCGAGTTCAGCAGAGTGATCTTCTCCTTTCCATTATTCACCCCCGCGATCATGGCTTTCTGAAAAGTCGCATAGTCGCTGGCCGGCCAGGAAAGGTCTACCACCTTATTATACATGCTCAGGGCTGTCTTGAAATCCCGGTTCATATAATAACAATCCGCATTCCTGATATAGGCATCCTGCTCCATGGGAGAAGAGCTCAGGGTCGGAGTGCGGGCCACCTGTTCAAAAAATCCCTGGGCCTGCCGGTAGTTTTCCTTTTTCAGGAAACAATATCCCAGATTATAACGGGCATTGGCTGGGCTTACTTCTCCATTCACGACACTGCTCTTGAGATATTCCAGGTAATAGCGGATAGCATCGTCTATCCTGGCCAGCCTGTAGGATATTTCTCCCTTCCAAAAGTTGATATAAGGCAGGACGCTGGTATTGTTGGGATCTTTTAAGGCTTTGTCCAGCAGCTCATTGGCATTGAGCAGCATCCCGTCATTGACCAGCTCCGTCGCACGGCCGTACAATATCCGTGGATACAGGCGGCGGGCATTCTGGGAAGGGTGATCCAGGCTGTCCAGCAGGGTCATCGCATCCCTGTAGTTATTGGTATTGGCCAGGACGCTGACCAATAGCTCCTTTGCCTCCTGGTTGTAAGTCGAGTTGGGAAATTGTTGCAGGAATGACTGCAGCTCCGTGAGGGCGACATCCTGGTATCCCAGCTCATAGGATAGCTTGGCATAGTTGTATTTCGAGATCTCTTTCTGTTGGGGATTGCTGCTGTTGGAGGAGCAGAAAAGGAATGCATTACGGGCATTGGCCTTCTGCCCCGTCTTCAGATAGGCGTCTCCCAGCATGTACATGGAGTTCTGGGCCAGGGAATCCTCTTTTCCGCCCAGCTGCTTGAACCCCGCAATCGCCTTATCCCAGTTCTTCGTCTGATAATAACAGTAGGACAGCTCGTACAAGTCCGTCCTCGATACCTTTTTGGATTGATTGACATACTGTTCCAGGTAAGGAAGGGCTTTGGCAAAGTCCTGTTTCTCATAATAGCCATGCCCCACCAGCTGTCTCATTTCCAGGTCATAGAACTGGTTGCCTTTCTTCAGACGCGCCTCCGCATATTCGATGGCCTTATCTTTTTGCCCCTGCACCAGGTAAATGTTGGCGACATAATAGGGCACCACTTTTTCATATCGGGGATTATCTTCTACAACTTTAAAAGCGGTCAATGCCTCGTTATACTTTTTCTGATAGAAGCTGATAAAGCCATAATAATAATTGGCGTCGACATAGTTCGGGTCTTTTGGCATCTGCCGGATGGCGTCGAATAAAGGCAGGGCCTGGTCAAATCGCTGCTGCGTAAAGTAGCCATATCCCTGGTGGAATTTCAGGTCGGCTATCTCCCGGTTGCTGAGATTTTCAATATCGGCCTGCTCATACAGACGTACGGCAGCCGTATAATCCTTCTGCCGGAAATAATATTCCGCCAGGTGGAAGCTCATCATACCCACCCGGGGAGCATTGTTTTCCAGATCGATAAAGTCGCGGGCAGGCCCTACAGCCGTCTTGTCGTTCTGCTCCAGGGCGCATACGAGATAATAATATTTTACATCCTGATATTCTACGGAATTGTTACTGCGATCTGTCTCCCGAAGGGAGTATTTCAGCTCTCTGAAAATGGGATATGCCAGACTATAGTATTCATTTTGAAAGAAATCCTTGGCCTGTTTGAAACTGGCTTGCGGATCGTCAAGGTATTTTGTCTGCTGGGCAAATGACGAAGAGCTTAGAAGAATGATGGAAAAAAACAATACAGGTTTTTTCACGAAAAAGACAATTTATGTTCTATATTCTTTCAAATATACTTCATATCAGCACCCCGCCAGCCGGGGACATTGGGGGCTTAACGCGATAAAGTTTCTAAATATTTTACCTTTTACCAATTATCGTTCCAAACATACTGTGGATAACCGGACCTTTAACAAATCCTTGACAGTCATTTCAAAATCTTTATCTTCGACCCACCCAAAAATTCAACTTCATGAAAAAATTTCTCTCGACCGCCTATTCCGACAACGGTTTCAACCTGGCTGCTTTCCTGCTGCGTCTGACTTTCGGGCTCCTCATGTGCATCGACCATGGATTTCCCAAGCTAATGAACTTCAGCAAAGAGACAGGCAGTTTCGCCGACCCTTTTCACATCGGACATCGCTGGTCCCTCATCCTGGTGCTGTTCTCAGAAGTATTCTGCGCCCTGCTTCTGGTCCTGGGTCTCTTCACCCGGGTTGCCGCCCTCGTATTGGCCATCGAGATGGCAGTAGCCGCCTTTTTAATTCATAAAGGTCAACCCCTTACCATCCATGAAGCCGCTCTTCTCTACCTCACCGTATTCCTGTCCATCCTGCTCGTAGGGCCCGGCCGCATCAGCGTGGACGGAATGATGGGTAAATAATAATGGTATACCCCCCTAAAACCCCTTTCATGAAAAAGATCGATCTTATCCACACCGCGATCCTGATCGTGGCCATCCTGGCCGGCTATATGGCCATCCAAAGTATTATTTCCGCACTCTCATTTATTACTTTTTATCATGGCGATAGATTGTCCGACCAGCTGGCATACCTCTCTATTGCCTGTCTGGGTCCTGTCATCGTCTGTCTCGTCCTCATTAGGAATGGACGCAGACTCGCCGAGCTGATGTTAAAAGATGAGCCGGAAGGTTCCTGGGAACAGGCCTCCTATTGGGACCTCGATCGCCGCAACATCATTTTTGTGCTTTTTATCGGCATAGGATTATATATAATGATCCAGGCCATCCCTAACCTGCTGATCGATTTGTATCAGCTATTTGCCGAAAAAGTCAGTCCGGCGTTGCTCAGAACGATGAACGTCAATAAAGACACGCTGGCCATCGAGCTCCTGCGCATCACCATTGGGACTTTCCTGATATACGCATCCCCTACCCTCACCAATTTCATAGAGTCAACGATTGCCGTCCGCCTGAACATCAAAGAGAACAAACAAGAAGAATAATGTACACCAGTGAGATCCAGATCCGCGTCCGCTATGCGGAGACAGACCAGATGAATGTCGTTTATTACGGCAACTATGCGCAATATTTTGAAGTGGGACGGGTAGAGGCTATCCGCCAGCTGGGACTCAGCTACAAGGACATGGAAGCCAGCGGCGTCATCATGCCCGTGCTGGAATTCACGGCAAAATACCTTCGCCCTGCCCGTTATGACGATCTGCTGACAGTCAGGACGACGCTGAAAGAATGCCCGGTGGACCATCGCATAGTATTCCACCAGGAAGTGTACAATGAGGCGGGCAAGCTGCTCACCACGGGAAAAGTATTGCTGTATTTCTTAAATAAAGACACGATGGCAAGGACCAACATGCCGGATTACCTGGCCGGCAAGCTGGCGCCATATTTTTGACGCCTTTCCATCATTTCCCTCCAGGTGGTCAGGATAATGCCCTTCCGCCGGATATAATCTTTCAGCTCGGGGTCCATCATGGACAGCATATCCGCATTGCGGGAATCACCCGAGCCGCTGATCTGCCGGAAATCATCCGTCACCACTGAACTGTGCACGATGAACATGGCCACTCCCGGCTGCATGCTGTCGATGGCTTCTTCAAACTTCTGCACTTTGAACTTTGCATACGCCTCGGGACTGACCTTGCCATTCACCGGCTGCGGTTTCCAGTCTCCGCTGTAGGCCACAAGATCGTCCAGCACCGGCAAACCCGCTTTCCAGATCATCTCGCCTATGGCAGGCGCGGCTTTCAGCAGCTCGGCCGCATCCTTGGTATGCTCTATAAGCAATTTGTTGTTCCCTCCCGGGAACATGACTGGTATCTTATTTTCAATCCCCACCTTGATATATCTTTCCAGGTAAGCCCGGCTGGCAAATAAAGTACCCATATGCGAATCCAGGTGGGTAGGATGCAATCCCACCGCTAAAGCCCTTGCCAGCTGCGCACGTATCTCCGCCTCCACCTCATCGGCGCTGGCATGCTGAATAACATCCTCCGGCTCAGGCCAGAGACACCATTCCTTATCCGTCAGCCCGGGCACCTGCTTCACGCCGGCCAGCGGCCCCCACCTGTAATGCTTCCATTCAGAAGTCAGCGTCAAATGCAATCCGGCATCATACCCCTTCTCAGCCGCATATTTTGCAAAACCCGCAGCCCAGCCGCAAGGCATCATGATGCTGGTGGATGTCGCTATACCCTTCTCGATGGAGTTGATGGCGCCTTCATTCGAGTTCACCGACATGCCCGCATCATCCACATGAAAGATGATCACCTTCGCCCCCTTCGGCCAGCCCAGCCGCTCCGCATAAGTCCGGGTATCCGCCTGCACAGGCACTGCAACAGCCTTTACAGGCACTGCAGCAGGATAATACTTATCCAACCAGGCCAGCGTCTTTACAAACACATCCGCAGCCGCGGCGGCACCTACCCCATGTTTTTCATTTGGATACAGCTCCAGCTGCGCCGGGATCCCCAAAGAAGACAGCTTTTGATACATCTTTTTAGACTGGCTGACATCCACCAGAGGATCTTCCTCTCCATGGAACAGGATTGTCGGCACGCCGGACTCCTTGCTCACCCGCACATAAGGGCTGGCATCCAGACACAGCTTCGCCTGCGGATCGGCTACCCCCAGCAGATTGACAACCTTGGCGTCTGCATCCTTGTTGCCTGCACGTACAGCCTTATCCGATAGGTCCGTGGGGCCCCAGAGGTCTATCACCGTCTTCACTTTTCTGGCCGTGTCATACCCATAGGCGTATAACATGGCAAGATGACCCCCGGCACTGCCACCCATCAGGGCAAACGAATTCCCATCATAATGATATTTTTTTGCATTGCGCGAAATGAACGCCATCGCCTGTGTAATATCTTCGATCTGAGCAGGGAACCTGTTCCTCCCATCCTTCACCAGCCGGTAGTTCATGGATACGACTATATATTTTCGCTTGCCCGCCAGCTCATTGATCAACGATTCCGGCAGCTCGCCTTTATCGCCTCCCGTCCACCCTCCTCCATGAATGTATAGGATGACCTTTGCGTCGTCATAGTCGCGGGGAATATATGCATCCATTATATTTTCCTTGTCAGGCCCATAAGCGATGTCCGATAGTTTCCGGAACCCTGGCAGCACATAACCTCCAGCCTGGGCCTCCGCACCGGATATGCTCACAGTCCCGCTCCCTCCATCCCGCCGATGGGTTTGCTGAAGGTATCCTACCAGCGCCTCAGGATGGTCCGTTTGCAGCCCCTGTATGGGCCAGGTCAAAGCCCGATCCCAGGTTTTGGGCCCCTCATCCTCGCTCTCCACATCCAGCCAGAGAGCTATTCCCTTCTCCCTGACAATGGCCTGCAGGGCGGTGTCATACACGTTGTCCAGCACCTGCAGCTTCACCATGTCCAGGAATGTCCGGAGCTGCTTCGGCGTCTTTATCTGATCCGGCACGCTGCTCATCAACGGCATGGCTGGCGCCACCTTTTTCCATTGACCATACTGTTCCTCCCTGTTCAGATAAACCACCACCTGCTTTTCCATCCCCGCCTCTTTTATCTGGCGATAGGTCTCCCCCACATCGGCGTCTTTAAAATCCAAATAGATATTCATCCGCCCTTTGCATACCTTCAATATTTCCCTGAACGTGGGGATACGATAATTTCCCTCCTTACCGACCCTCAGCTTCCTGATCTCTTCAAACGTAAGACCCCTGACCTTCCCCTTCCCGTTCGTCATACGGTCGACGGTGCCATCATGGCTCAAAACCAGCTGACCATCCTTCGTCGTTCGCAGATCGAGCTCCACATAGTCGACGCCGCTGCGAATGGCTGCCTCTACAGAAGCCACTGTGTTCTCGGGCATTTTGACATGGTCGCCCCGGTGTGCAATGACGACAAATCCATGACGGGCGGCCGGCAGCGAAGACAATACCCCCTGCGCCTGCACGCACATAGCCGGACCTGTAACCAGAAAAAGAAGTAACCCACGATAAAATACATTCAGTGTTTTCATGATCATTCGATAAAAGATATTAATGCAATTTCAGCTCATCCTTATCCGCTACGAACATCCGGGTGCTTTCCGTATATTCTCCCCCGTTGGCGTCCTTGTATTTAAGATCGAGGTAAAAAGCCCGGAAGCCCGATCCAGGGAATTTCTCGGTGAACACGATCTTCGATTTCCCCGCCCCGCCCAGGCTCTTGCCCGTCCATAAAGATTCACGGAAGATCATATCCTTCGAGTCGGCCGACCAAAGGATCGCACCCGTAAGGACGCCGGGCGTGGTTCCTACCGTCACCGTCACTTCTCCCTTCTTCACCTTCGTGCTCCAGCTGCAGGCAGGATAGGCGCTATGATTCAGCGTCTGCCCGAAAAAAGCGCTTAGCGCAGCAAAGGCCTGTTTGCCGTCTCCCAGATCATGCCCGGCATTCGGTACATAGTGGATCATGTTGCGACCGGGAATGCTGTCGTAATAGTTCTTGATGGCATCCACGACCCAATACTCGTCATTGGTCCCCATAAAGATCATTTTGGGCATGGTAAGGCTCCTGCGGTAGGAATAAGGGTCGACCATCGTGTTGATGGCGCCGCCGCTTGCCGTATGCGACTCCTGGGGGATACCCAGCTTTACATAATCCTCGATCTGGATACTGTATTCATGCCAGGCCTTGATCTGGTAGTCCAGGTTCACGGGCATGTTGAGTATATCGATAACCATTGGGCCGATGGCCTCCACACGCTTGTCATTGGCGCCGGTGAGCCAGGTGGTCCATCCGCGCTTCGAAGCCCCGGATACCAGAAAGCGGTTCACGGGATGATGCAGCTGCGTGCCGGCAAACTGCTGCACGGCATCCATCGCACGTTTAGCCGATTTCACCATGGGGAACAGGAGAGGCCATGTATAATCTCCATCCTCCTTGAATTTATGCAGGGTAAAAGAGATCAGCGCATCCTCTTTCAAGTCGCCGTACAAAGGCTGATTGGGCGTTTGTTTCAATACCGCTACGATGGCTTTGTTCTTCGAGGCCAGCGTATGGATGGTACTCAGCAGCTTGTCATCCTTTCCCGCCCAGTTGGGCTCGCCATCCTTCACCGACCCGCCCGTGATAAACAACAACGCGCCGTCATAATCGTCCTCTTTCGGAACAAAGATCACCAGCTGATGCGTCCAACGGATACCGCGCCATATCTGGGACGTCAGCTGAAGATTGTACGCGGTGACTTCCCCTACAGCATAGCTTTCCTTCACCTCCCAATGAAAGGTCGTGTCACCATTGTCAAGATAATGCCGGAGAGCGTTGGATGGTACGGTCGGCTCTCCGGCAGGGTTCGAAGATTGAGCAAAAGCCACCTGGATAAACAACAGGCAGCTGAGCGGGCAGATTAAAAAAGTCTTGAATTGGGAAAAGATCTTGTTCATAAGTATTTTACACGTTTATTAAATTTAATAGGATGACCTCATTCCTCCTGCGACGCGGGCGGACTGTCATTGACAAGCCGGAGGGCCTGTTCCATAATTATCTCACCCGTCATCTCGCCCAGTGAAGTATTGCTGACATAATCATATCTTTTAAAGCTTCTGAAATCCACCTTGGTTAGCATATACCCGAACGCATCATTGGTGAGGCCAAAAAGGAAAGGCTGACGGGTATGCATATGTCTTTTTACATAGTATCCGATATTGGGCAAGGCTTCTCCCGGTATGGTCAGCACCTGGGCGCTGCCGATATTCAGCAGGTTCATCCGGGTAGACACCGAGTCCTTGCCGGCCGAAGGGCTTCTCAGGGGCGTCTTGTCGAGAATGTATTTCATCACCGGGTTTTCCACCGGCAGCTCTATGATACGGCTGGTACAGAAAAGAGAAGGATCAGTCTGAACAGGCGCATCCGCTACGATCCGCAAGGCTTCATCTGCCAGCAGCTGGCCGATCCTTGTACATTCTTCATAGTCGTTCGCCTCCTTTCCATTGCCCAGCCGGTTGTCCGCGGTCACCATCCCGCCCTGCGCGCTGTTCATGAACAGCGCGACCCCTCCCCCTTTTGCCGTTATCCGGTCATACAGCGGACCACAGAGATCAGGGCTCAAAATACCACGGTGACTGCCGATGACCTCCGGATGGATGGCATAGTTCACCAGCGTCGCGATAGGATGACCCTTCCCCTCTCCTGTTGCAGCCAGCGCCTGGATCACTCCACAACGGGGATCGTATAGCTGATCCGCATAGTAGTTATAGGCGATCTTGCCCCTGGCCTCGCCCACCGCTATCTTCAGCACCGCCGGCGCGAGGTTCCGCACCGCTTCATTCACCGCATCCGCTATCTGGTGTGTACACCAGTCGAGGTACTGTAGATCGGCCCCCGTCTTGCCCGTTTCATCGGGGAATGCATAAGCGTCCGGCGCGCTATGGGTATGTGTGGCGCCGATAAGTATATTCTCTGGTGGTATGCCTTTGATCAGGGCCCGCGACCTGTCACCCAATACTGCCGTCCAGCCCAGGTTATCCACGCCCACAATGGCGACACGCGTGCTCCCTTTCTCCAACACAAGGGCCCGCACCGTCAGCTCTCCTTTTTTTTCGTGTGTCGGACTGGGCTTGCCGATACCCCCTGACACAGGCAACAGCGGATCGGGTGTGATGATGCGGACAGCCGCTCCCGCTCTAAATGTCTGTGCCTTTGCTCCATCACCATGCAACAGCAATAAAGCCAGCAGGGACACACAAAATATCATTTTGCTCATAGGCATTCAGTTTTACGTATCACCATGGTTTGCCCGTACCCTGGCTGATCCAGGGCCTGGACCAGGCGCTGTTCTTAAAGCCGTTGGAGGCATCGGCGCCATATCCCGAATAGGTCGAGGTCTCCAGGTTGTTCTCCGCGGTCTGGATATTGGCAGGGTTCAGATTGCGTTCATCCAGCATATAATACAGCCGGATAGGCAGCACCGGCGCCTTCGCATTGGGTCCCGATACCAGCGCAGGATAGCCCGTACGACGCCAGTCGAACCAGGATTCCGTCGCAGCGCTCCATGACGCGATCCATTTTTGTGTGATGAGCTGCTCCACCGTTCCGGCATACGCTACAGCAGGTTGTGCGATATAGGCAGCATACTGACCCGAAAGCCCCCAGGCGCCAAAAGATGCCTGTATGGCGGCATTGTAATGCGTGGCGGCATCTCCGGCAGCCCATCCCTTCAGGGCCGCCTCCGCCAGGATGAAATGGACTTCCGCGGCAGTCATCAGCCTTGCCTTGAGCAATGGCCCGCTTGCATTCATGTATATGCTGTTCAACCACGACACATGCGGATTATGTGAGGCCTGGCTGGCATCAGGACCAATATTGTACACGGGTCCGCCGACAATGGCCGGCGGTATCCCCACATAATTGGGGTCCTGGTCGATGTCATTCTCCGTCAGCCCCTTGGCGGCCAGCACGTCGGACGAAAGATACCGCACCTTGCGCGGCTCTCCATTGACGGTAGTATCCGCTATGCGGTCGGTGCCCGGGGGAAGTGTATCGATCACGTGTAAAAAGATCTGCACCTTGCCCGCCCACACGCCGATCCTGGGATCATTCAACGATACAAGCGTCTTTACGAACGAAGAGCACATCTTGAGCACGCGGTAGTTGATGCTGTCCGCATCATAGTTGACATTCGAAGGCCAGGAGTCCGCAGCGCTCGCTCCGGCAAATCCCATCAGGGCATCGTCCGACACAGAACTGATGATGGGATAGGTCGCAGGATCAGCCACGATCTTCTCGATACCCGCTTTGGCCACATCCGGCGTTTTTGCCGACAGCCGCATATAGAAACGAAGAGCGAGAGAATTGGCAAGCTTCCGCCATTTGGCAGGGTCGCCCCCGTAATAGACATCCACTGCGCCGAGAGTACTGTTGTACGCCGTCCTCGGCTTTGATAAAAGAGTATTTGCTTTATCGAGGTCCGCCAGTATGCCTGAGTAAACATCCTGCTGCTTGTCAAAGGCGGGAAAAAGATTGGTGCTCCCGCTCTCATCCCCCTTCAACGCCTGGCTGTACGGGATATCTCCATAAAGGTCCGTGACCAGTCCAAAGACCATGGACTTCATCACCAGAGATACCCCCTGCTGCAGCTCCCAGCCCAGGGCAACGCTCCTGTCGTATACATACTTGTTGTTCCGGAGGATATCATAATAAGGCGTCCAGTCATTGGAGCCGCTCCAGTCATATTCATTATGGCTGCCGGTCCATCCGTCCGCCTGCGTATGCTGCATAACGCCGGCAATATCCCCAAAACCCAGCTTCACAAACTGCTGTCCTGTAGCCGTAAGCACAGTGGACAGCACCAGGTTGGGATTGGTGCTCGAAGGATCCGCTCCATTAGGATTCTTGTTCAGATCCTCCAGGTGTTTCCGGCAGGAGAAAAAGAGACAGACCAGGACCACCAAGGCCAGACCTGTCTTCAATTTATATATTGATCTCATCTTTATGCGAATTAGTTGACTTAAAAAACTACATTCAATTTGACACCCACCGGGATCACCCAGGGATTTACGTTATACCGTTCTATACCCTGCTTGAACTGTATCCCCGATCCCTGTACGCTTGTCGACGGCTGGAAGGCATTTTCCGGATCGATATTGATCTTGGCGGCCGTCCACAATATGATATTCCTGCTGTACACGGAAATGCTTGCGCCCTGCATCTTCGCCCCCTTCACCCATTTGGATGGCAGGTCGTAGGCGAACGATATCTCCCTCAGCTTAAGATACGATGCGGGAAAGGTAAAGGCCCGGGTAAAGCTCCAGGCAGTGGCCCCGGCAAAAGGCAGGACCGCCGTCCCATTAGGATTGTTGATATTCTGACCAAGGTTCTCGATATAGCCGGTGGGATTGCCGTTGGCATCGAAACCCGAAGCTCTCACACCCGGCACGAACACACCTCCATATGGCAGCGTATACGGACCATAGGTGAAAGGGAATCCATTATACTGGGGAGTAGGCCCTCCCACCAGTGGAAAATTATTGCCCGTGCTGCGGATCATCTTGTCCTGGTTGGCCACCAGGTAGTCGTGCAGCTGCTGCCCCGTGCGCATGCCCGGATTGACCAGGTGGTCGTAGAACAGGGACGACTGACCGTATTCTTCACCATAGCGATAGGTCTGAGATACGAACTCACCCCCGCTCCTCCAGTCCAGCGTAAAGCTCAGGGTAAAATGTTTGTACGAAATAGAGGACTGGAATCCCAGAATAAAGTCCGGATTGAAATTGCCGATCTTGTTCCGGGTATTGATAGCGTCCACCGACTGCCATTTGCCCGTATTATCCAGCAACGGATATCCATAATAGGGAGAAGCCTTGTCTGCCACCGTAACCAGCTTTGCATCATAGATATCCCCGATCTCGTCGCCGACATAGGTCCAGGCCCCGCCCTTCGCATCCTGCCACAGCGTAAAGTAGGGCAGGTCATCCGACAGCCGGATGATCCTTGTACGGCTGCGCGTCAGGTTGGCATTCACATCCACTTTCCAGTTCCTGTTCTGTACAGGCGTACCGCCAAGGGACAGCTCGATGCCTTTGCTGCGCAACAGACCGGCATTGATATTCTTCGAAGAATAGCCGGAAGAAGGCGGAGTTTTTGTGCTGAAGATCTGGTTCTTGTTCTCCACCATATAGTAGGTCGCGGCAAAACGCAGCCGGTTGCGGAATAGGTTGACGTCGATGCCCCCCTCGTAGGAAGTGGCAATCTCCGGCTTGAGGTCCGGGTTCAGCAGGGTCGGCGAAGTGGTCAGCCGGGGAATGCTGCCCCATGCTCCGGCATTAGTGAGCACGGACTGATATGAATAAGGGTTCGCATCATTACCCACCTGCGCAATACCTCCTCTCAGCTTGATCAGACTGATCGTGGGAGACTTGATGCCGGCCATATCGCTGACTAGCAGGCTGAGGGATGCAGATGGATAAAAATAGGGCTGTGCATTCGGTAGCGTGCTGGACCAGTCATTGCGCGCGGTAACATCCAAAAACACCATTTCTTTATATCCCAGATTGAGCAGCCCGTAAATACTGTTCACTCCTTTCTGGTAAGTATTGCTGAAATAATTGAGGTTGTCGGGCAGTATATTCTGGATCGTGAACACCCCCGGAACGATCAACCCCGTGCCATCCTTGGTAGCCGTAGTAACGCCGGAGCCCTTCTGGTACCGGATATTGCCGCCGGCAGACGCCGAAAGACTGAAGTCCTTCCAATCGGTCTTATAGGTCAGGAGCATGTCGGCGTTGCTTTCGAAGGTCTTCAGATCGATGATCCCATACGAGCCGCCCGGATCATCCGTATAGCTTTCCGAGATCTTTGTCTCCCTTTTTTCATCATAGGTATCCAGCGCATACCTTGCCATAAAGCTGAAAGCATGCGACAACTGCCAGTCCAGCCTGACATTTCCGAACAGGCGGTCGCGGACAAAGCTGTTCTTCACTTCATTCGCGAGGAAATAGGGGTTATTGTAGACGCCCTTGTATTGCGATCGTTGCTGTATCCCTTCCTGTCCGGGCAGCCAATAATCCTTTAGGTCACGTATATCTGTATGCGGTGAGACATTATAGGCCCATTGCAGCGGGTTTGTTCCCCTTTCTCCGGCAGGGCGATTGTTCGAATTGTTCCTGCTCAGGTCGATACTGCTGCTGAGACGGAGCGACTTATTGATCCGCAGGCCCGTGTTCAGGCTCAGGCTGTTGCGGTACAGGTCCGAATGCGGGATAATACCCCGGTTGGACATATTGGCATAGGACAGGCGGTAGGACACCTGTTCATTATTGTTCGCCACAGAGACGCCGTTTGTCGTAGTGATACCGGTCTGCACAAAATTCCTCACATTGTCGGGATGGGACACCAGCGGCTCGGCGATGGCTTTCCCGTTCGAATCCAGCGGGCTGTTCCATTGTACTTCCTTGTACCCCCTATTGAGCTCCGCGCCATACGTGCTCAGGATATTTTCCTGGATCAGGCTGCCGAATGGATTACTCAAAAGGTTGCCGCTAACAGATACGGGAATAGCCGAGAACTGACCGGACCCATACTTATGCTGGAACTTCAAGTATTTATAAGGCATATCGAAGACGGTATTGGAAGTGACGTTGACCGTCAGCTTCCGGGCGCCCCGGCCCGATTTAGTGGTGATGAGGACGACGCCATTACCGGCCCTTGAGCCATAAAGGGCGGCTGCACTGGGACCTTTGAGCACCGTGACGCTTTCGATGTCTTCCGGATTGATGCTGGAAAGCGCATTGCCATAGTCCACCCGATTGTCCGTACCCACCTGGCTGATATTGTTCAGAGTATTCGCAATGGGTACGCCGTCTATTACGAACAACGGTTGATTGTCGCTGGACAGGGAAGTAGCCCCCCGTATGATCATGCTTACGGAGGAACCCGTACCTCCCGTAGAATTGATCGTTACACCAGGGATCTTCCCGGAGATGCCATTGAGAATATTTTCCTGGGACACACGGGTAAATTCATCGCCGCCGACTTCCTCCACCGAATAGCCCAGCGATTTTTTGGCCCGCGTAATACCCAGGGCCGTCACGACCACTCCGGACAGCTCCTGCGAAGCGGTCTCCAAAATTACTTCCAGCTGGGTACGTCCGTTGAGCGCGATATCCACCGTCTTGAAACCGATGGAGCTGAATACCAGCACGACATTCGGATCGGCAACCTTCAGCCGGAAACTGCCATCGGCCCGGGTAGTGGTGGCATTGGACGTGCCCTTCTCCGTGACAGTAATGCCTTCCAGCACCGCATTGTTTACATTGCGCACGACGCCCCGTATCTCACGCGGAGGCGGCTCCATGAATTGAACGGTATCGGGCAGCTGCTGCACTACTATGGCCGGAAGCGCTTCCTTACGGATGACGATGCTCTTCCCCACCAGCTTATACCCTATCTGGCGGCTGCCCAGACAGAGGTCCAGCACCTCTTCGATCGTGGCATTCTTTACATGAATGCTCACCGGATCTACTCCTTCCAGCAGTGTCTCCTTATATACGAAAGACACCCCCGTCTGCCGGGTGATCTCCCTGAATACCTGCTGTATAGGAACATTCCTGACAGAGAGAGTTACCTTTTGCGAGTAACCGCGTGCGCTGACATGCAGGCAGAAAGCAAGCAAACAGATGGCGATTAGTTTCATTACACGGACAATGTTTTGTTGACACTGGCCGCCGGACCATGCCGGCCCCGGCCTCATAAACAAAAAAGTTTTGGGTAACAACCCCCGCTTTGCAGACTGGAGGTTGCAAACAGCCCTTAATTGCATAGATTTGCATTGTTGGGTGATGTAATATTATGATCCGACCGATCAAATGTGTTACAGAAGTCCTCAATCGCAGCTGCGGTCCCAACTACAGTTGCTGCCGGGAGTGTTGGTAGCATTCCCGGCTTTTATCAGGTACTACGGTAGCACAAATACTTTTCTTCCTTCTATTTTGAAATGGTTTATTCCATTGGCTTCCAGAAGAGCAAGCACCTCTTTCAGGTCCAGCCTTCTGCTGATGCTTCCGCCCAGCGGCGTCTTGTCCGGCGCCACTTTATACACAACCTCTATGTCATACCACCTGGCCAGCTGCCGCATGACGGCGGCCAGATCAGTGTTGTCGAACTCGAAAAGCCCCGTCTTCCATGCCATCACCTGCTGCACATCGGCCTTTCTCACGGACAGGCGTCCCCCCGCACTGTCGAAGGCAGCCTGTTGCCCTGGCTCCAGTTTCTTCTCCAGCCTGCCCTCCGTGACAACGACTGACCCATCCAGCAGCGTGGTATTGATCGTCTTTTCATCCGGATAGGCCATGGTGTTGAAACGCGTGCCCAGCACCTGCACCTTCATGTCGTTGACAGCCACCGTAAAAGGCCTGCTCTTGTCTTTTTCTATCTCGAAATATCCCTCCCCTTTCAGCTCCACCTCCCGTCCTGTCCCACTGAAAGCCGTGGGAAAACGAAGCGAGGACGCCGAATTCAGCCAGACCCGGCTGCCATCCGAAAGAATCAGCTCATATTGTCCGCCCTTCGGTGTAGTGATGGTATTATATAGCACAGGCCCCTGATGTCCTTCACCAGAACCTTGCCCTCCGGCTTGGGAGTAAGAGATGACTCCATTGAATTTAAGCACGGTCGTAGCCCCCTGCCGGGCGATGCTCCCGTCCTGTGAGCTATCCAGTATGATCTGCCTTCCATTGGCCAGCGTGAGGATCGCCTTATTGGCCCCGGGCCTGATATCGTTGGCAGCTATCACTTCCACTTGCTTTTTAGCAGTGGGATGAGCCTTGAATATCCACGCCATCCAGACACAAGCCAGCAGGCTGGCAGCCAGCGCCACTGCCCGGACCAAGCGTCCCTTACGCTGCTGTCCCCGGCCCTCCTGGATCTTCTGCCATACGCGATCTTCCAGCACAGGCGACCATGTAGGATGCTGCCCACCATCTTCGAGCATTCGACGGAGATCCCCTTCCAGCCAGGCATCGTGGATACCCCGCCGGAGCGCTTCCCGCAGCTCTTCCCAGTGATCCTGCTCCAGGTTGCCGGACTTGTATAGCTCCCATAAATATTCGAATCTTTCCCGGGTCATATTAATAATGTCTGTAGGCCTTCGGAGGAGCTCCGAGCCCTCGCTCCTCCTCGGTCGTAACCTTCGCACGGCTCGGTTATGGACAACGAACCTCCGGTCCGTTTAAGTTTAAGACGAAGCCCCGCAGTAAATGGCCCAATAGAAGAGAGAATTTTTTTTATTTCATACTGTCACGACGCCAATAAAGTGGAAAAAAAGACCAGCAGCGGCAGCAAAGCCTCATGATGCAGGTAGTGATGAATATTCTTCCGGACAAATCGCCGGGCAAGCTCGAGGTGTCTTTTGACGGTGAGCCGGGACAGCTGCATACGGTCTGCGATCTTATCATAGCTCATCTCCTCTTCGGAAGCCAGCAGATAGACCTCGCGCTGCCGCTCGGGCAGCCTGGCGACAACCTGGCGAAGCATACGTCCGCACTCACGCTCCTGTATATGGGTCAGGACATCATCATCCATTACAGGCGCACAGGCGCGAAACTCCGCCAGGTGTCTTATTTCAACCGTATGCTTTTTAATGTGATCGAATACCAGGTTGCGGGCGAGAATAAAAAGATAGTCCTTAAAGCTGCGGACATTGCGCAGCAGCCTGCGGCTGTCCCAGACCCTTATATACACCTGCTGCACGATCTCCCGGGCCGCTTCCGTATCCCGGACATAGGTCATCACCGCATTGTACAGACCCGCATTCGTTTGCTGATACAGCAGGCAAAATGCCTGCTCGTCACCCGCGGCAATCAACGGCAGCAGCGCATCATCGCAGTATAGTCGGTTGGCAGGCAAGCTAGGACCGTTTGAGTATGAGTGTTAGAGGGGCCGTGCCTAGACCGGGTATATTCACTATCATCGACAGCGCCAGCGAATCGCTCGCGATACCCGCGATCCAGTGAGGATCGTCCACCTTGGCAGGAGAGGTCAGCTTCAGCACCGCATCGTATACATCCAGGGTCCAGCTGCCGTTGCTGCCCGCCACGGGTAAGATAAGGCTTGTAACCCCATCGATCCGGTATGACCCGCTGTCCGTAAAATTATAAATATTCCCCTTTGTCGGGGCAAATAGCGCCGCAACGCCAAAAGCCGTCAGATACGGATCGGTGATCACGCTCGTTCCTGATGGAAATGAATATTTTGTACCGCCGACTTTTACGGAAACAGGAACGCCCAGGACAATATCGGACTGCTTCCAGGCGCCCGTGACCATTTTATATTTTTCGGACTTTGACGGAAGCTCGTTCTTTTTACAGGAGACATATGCAAGGACAGACAGTACCAGGATGGCCATTAACGGCACATTGAATAGGGATCTTTTCATGACGCGTTGATTTGAAGGGAGGTTAGACAAATTATAACGCGGGACCTGGCGGTCATTTCATGATAATGGACTTACTAAACCGGGACACCACTCCCGGCTGACAGAACAAATATATATAATAGGTAAGATATTATCGCTGGCTTGAAAGTTATTAAATTTAGGTTTTTTTTCGAATTGTCCAACTTTATTGCATGGAAAAGATAGTAGCCAGTATAATCACCATCGGAGATGAGCTTTTGATCGGACAGGTAATAGACACCAATAGCGCCTGGATGGCGCAGGAGCTGAATAAGATCGGCGTCTGGGTACGCCACCGGCTGGCGGTCGGCGATGTATGGGACGATATCTGGAAAGCCCTGAACGAGGAGTCTGCGCATTCCCGGATCATCCTCATCACAGGAGGCCTGGGCCCTACGGCGGATGACATCACCAAACCCCTTCTAAATGATTACTTCCGTGGCAGGATGGTGGTGGATGAAGGCGCTCTCGCTAATGTAAAGCAGATATTTGAAAGGCTGCAGCGGCCGATGATCGAACGCAACCTCAAGCAGGCCGAGGTCCCCGATGTCTGTACCGTGATCGCTAACAAAAGAGGGACCGCTCCCGGTATGTGGTTCGAAAAGGACGGTAAGATCTTCGTATCCATGCCCGGCGTTCCCAACGAGATGAAAGGCATGATGACAGACAACGTCCTGCCTGCCCTGCAACAACGTTTTGGTCTCCCATTTATAGCCCATCGCACCCTGCTGACGGCCGGCGTTGGCGAATCCTTTCTGGCTGACCATATCAGCGCCTTCGAGTCCGCACTCCCGTCCTATATAAAGCTGGCCTATCTGCCCAATTATGGCATGGTAAGACTGCGGTTAACCATACAGGGGGACGAACCCGAAGCGATGACAAAAGAGCTGGATACCCAGTTTGCCGCCATGAAGCAGCTCACCAGGGAATGGATGGTCATCGATGAGGACCTTACCCTGCAGGAAGCGCTGGGCAAGCTTCTGAAGAGCCGCGGACAGACAGTAGGGACAGCCGAAAGCTGCACAGGAGGCTATATTGCCCATTTGATCACCTCAATTCCGGGCTCCAGCCAATATTTTAAAGGCAGCGTCGTTAGCTATGCTGACGAGATCAAGGAAAATGTCCTGGGGGTGAACACCGATACCCTGGCCACCGCAGGAGCAGTAAGCGAAGAGACAGTCCGTCAGATGGCCGCCGGAGCCCTGAAAGTGCTGGACACGGACTATGTCGTAGTGACGTCCGGGATCATGGGCCCCGATGGAGGCAGCCCTGAAAAACCCGTAGGCACCGTCTGGGTAGCCGTTGCAAATCGTCAAAGAATATCCACCCAAAAGTTCTGGTTCAGGTTTGACAGGCAACGGAACATTGAATTATCTGCAACAAATGCCTTGAATCTGTTGAGAAAATTTATCCTGTCCGACAATGGATAAGCATTCGTCAGCCGCCCCGCCGGGATGGTGTAATTTTCATTGGAAACCATACCGGTGCATAAATTTTGCCTACATTTACATTTTAAAAACCGATATACCGTTATGCCTCTTGTTGACCTGGTGATGCCAAAAATGGGTGAAAGTATTGTGGAAGCCACGATCCTAAAATGGCTTAAGCAACCCGGTGATGCCGTAAAACAGGATGAAAGTGTATTGGAAATTGCCACCGACAAGGTGGACTCCGAAGTCCCCTCCTCCGTGGAAGGGGTGCTGGAAGAGATCCTGTTCAAGGTCAACGATGTAGTACCCGTCGGCGCCGTCATCGCCCGCGTTCGTACAGGCGCCATGGCCGGCACTGCTGCCGCCCCCGTAAATGAGCCCCCTGTGGCAAGACAGGATACCCGGCAGGAGCCAGCCCCCCGGTCCGACCACCGTCCGGAACCGGCATTCCGTCCCGAACTCACCCGTCCGGCCCAGACAGCGCCTATGACCAATGGCTATAATTCGGCCAACGCCATTCCGGCCAATCGTTTTTACTCTCCCCTGGTATTGAATATAGCAGCCAGCGAAGGAGTGCCCCTCCATGAGCTGGAGAACATTCCCGGCAGCGGCAACGAAGGCCGCGTCACCAAAAAGGATATCCTGCAATATGTAGCCGGCAGGAGAAGCGGCGGCATCGTTGGACAAGGCGCCCCGACCATGCCCGTAACCTCCTTCCGCCGGGTGGAACAGGATACCCGTCCCGCGACAGTTCCCGTCCCCTCCGTCCGGGAAACCTCCTCTCCATACACAGTGCCTTCCGGCAATGTGGAGATCATCGAAATGGATAGGATGCGCCGGCTGATCGCCGACCATATGGTCCGCAGCAAACAGACCAGCGCGCATGTCACCAGCTTCGCCGAAGCCGATGTCACCAATATGGTCCATTGGAGGGATAGAGTGAAAAAGGAATTCGAAAAAAGAGAAGGCACAAAGATCACCTTCACCCCGCTCTTTATCGAAGCCGTTATTCATTGTATCAAAAAATACCCGCTGATCAACAGCTCCGTCGAAGGAGATAGAATAATTATCAAAAAGGATATCAATATCGGCATGGCCACTGCCCTGCCCAGTGGCAACCTCATCGTTCCCGTCATCCGGCAGGCCGACCAGCTCAACCTTGTAGGGCTCACCCGGCAGGTGAACGCTATGGCCGACAGCGCCCGTCAAAATAAGCTGCGTCCTGAAGATACCCAGGGCGGCACTTTCACGCTGACCAATGTGGGCACTTTTGGAAGCCTGATGGGTACTCCCATCATCAACCAGCCCCAGGTAGCCATACTCGCCGTCGGCGCCATCAAAAAAAGACCCGTCGTGCTGGAAACACCCGAGGGCGATTCCATCGGTATCCGCCATATGATGTACCTGTCCCTCTCTTACGATCACCGCATCGTGGATGGCAGCCTGGGAGCTTCCTTCCTCACCGCCGTCGCCAAAGAGCTGGAAAGCTTCCCCGCCGACAGAGATTTCTAGCATAGCCGCAATCGGGCATCGAAATTGATGATATACTTAAAAGAAGGTTTTATCGTTAAAATATTGACGAATAGACTCTTTTATCTGTACCGTCTTTTTCGTATATTCAGGTACGGGCGCATAATTAAAAACGGACATCCAATGAAGACATTATCCGACACCTGGTTTGCCGATGGGTATATTGACTTCGAATTAAAGAAATACACGCTGTTGGCCTATCTCCAGGAGATACATCAGCACTTCTCGCAAAACAAGCTCTATCCGCAGCTATCCGATATTATTTTCCACTACAATAACCTCGTAGCCTTCCGGGAGAATAAAAAATACCTGCAGGAACAGTTCCCCAAAAAGCTGACGGGCGTCCAGATAGAAAAATTACAGGTGTTGTATGAGCTGCTCATCGAGGATGACGAGCTGATGCAGGAGCTGGAAGATATCATCAATTATGCAACCCAGGAGATGAAAGGCGCTATCACCAATGGCACGGAGATCTACGAATTCGTGGAAGAAAAGCTGGTCATCTTTCCCGTTGGGCTGATCCCGCTGGATAACCATGAAGGTTATTTCTTCCTCAGCGAAGGCACCTATTCCAACACCCGCGTCTATCAGTACAGACTGAGCTTTTTTGAAAAGCACGACGAGCGCTATCGCAGCATCCGTACTGAATACATCGATACCTGGACTCGCAATATGGTCAATACCTACGAGAATATAAAAGCCGAGCTTATACGAATAAAATCCGCAATGCCCAACCCCGCCGTTTATTCCATCGAGACGGAGCTGAAATTCCCCGTGGATGAGACGTTATTGCCGATTGCTAAAAGAAGCCTGGTGAGATATATCAGCAACCAGGCAGCATAATATCTGAGCTTGAGTAGCTTTTCATCTGATTACGCGCACAATAGCAACCGGCGCTTATTGTGAAATATTGTTGATCTCCAATTATATGGGGTTTACCTATCATCGCTGCGCCCCCCTCCTCCACATCCGCAGCATCTGCAACCCAATAGAAAGAATAATAAGCGCAAACCCCGTATAAAACCCTCCATGCATATACTTGTCCTCCCTGAACAGGATGAACGCCAGTATAATCCCATACACAGGCTCCAGGTTATAGCTCAGATTCACCGTAAAAGCAGAAAGCTTTTTCAACGCATTCATGGAAAGATTGAACGCCAGCACCGTACACGCCAGGCTAAGGACCAGCAGACCGATCCAATCCTTCCAGTCCGGCAACAGCTTGGAGGCAGGCGCCAGCTTCAGATAAAAAGGCAGCAGGACGCTGAGAAAGAGGAAGCCGCCCGTCAATTCATAAAGAGTCACCGTACCCGCAGGCACTCGTTGCAAAATACGTTTGTTCAACACCGGGAAAAGACTGCCCAGCAGGGAAGAGACAAGGCCAATGACAATGCCCGTCTTATAAGATGGATTTACCTGGAAAATGAGAAAGATCCCTGCAATGACCATCAGCCCTAATAGTAATTCCACATAGTCCACACGGTGCCTTAACACCAGCGGTTCAATCAGCGCCGTGAAAAAGCCGACGGCGGAAAAGCACAAAAGCCCTACCGATACATTCGAATATTTGATGCTTCCGTAAAAAGCCACCCAATGCATGGCGGCAATGGCGCCAATACCAAAAATGCGGACGATATCCCTGGCGGCGATAGAGGAGGAAGGACGGCGTACAAGATAGATCATCCATAACGCCACTGCTGTCAGCAGCAGACGGTACCAAACCAGCAACCCTTCATTAAGCGTAATGATCTTACCAAGGACGCCCGTTAGTCCCGCGAGAAGGACAGCGATATGCAGCTGAATAAATGCTTTCTTCAAAATTATTTGCTTTCAGCCATGGCTTCCTGGGAAAAAGAACGTAACGGGGAGTCTTCGTTCTTCACACGATTGCGGTAGTTCTTGAAAAGGGACTGCCAGCGCAGGTTTAGCACTCCAAGGATACCTTCCTTGACAATACCCTTATTCATTTTAGAGACGCCGTATTTACGGTCTTCAAAGATGATGGGAACTTCTTTGATGGCAAAGCCCAGCTTCCAGGCAGCGAACTTCATTTCGATCTGGAAAGCATAGCCGACAAAGCGTATCTGATCGAGGTTGATCGTCTCCAGTACTTTTTTACGGTAGCAGACGAACCCTGCCGTCGGGTCCTGCACCGGCATCCAGGTAATCAGGCGGGTATAGATAGAGCCGCCCCGGGAGAGCAGGATCCTGTCTCTGGGCCAGTTGACATTACCTCCGCCTTTTACATAGCGGGATCCTACCGCCACATCCGCGCCCTGGAACTTGCAGGCTTCGTAGAGACGTTCCAGGTCCTTGGGGTTATGGGAGAAATCCGCATCCATTTCGAAAATGAACTGATAGTTGTTGCGAACAGCCCATTTGAACCCATGAATATACGCCGTACCCAGCCCCTGTTTACCCTGCCGCTCTTCCAGGAACAGCCGCTTGGGGTACTTTTGTTGCAGTTGCCGGACAATGCCGGCAGTGCCATCCGGGGAACTGTCATCGATTACCAATACATGAAAACCCTGATTCAGCAGAAAAATTGTCTCCACGATATTGGCGATGTTCTCCTTCTCGTTGTACGTAGGTATGATAACAATCTTTTCCAAATGGCGTATAGTTCAGTGATGATTCAAGTACCAGGTCAGTAGTAGTTAAACATAAAGATACGATTTCAGGCCGAAAGTCCCCTTCTTGCCCAGCTTCCTTAGCCCTTTTTTAACATCGTCCTGTTAAATATCTCCGTCAGTTTCTGCTTGGTATGCAAGGGAAAGTCCCCCTTCATCATCCAGTCGTAATACTGCGGCTCCGCCTTGAGGATTTCCGCAACGCTCCTGCCCTTGTGTTTACCGAAATTAAACACTTCCACCCCGTTTTCCAGCACCATCCGGCGGGCAAAATCCACCACAGCCTCCTCCCCTATGCATTTTAAGATAGAATCAACATCCGTGCCCAGCTGGGGGTATTTTACCACCTGCGCCACCAGCACCTCCCAGGTAGCCGTGGCATCCGCCTCGGCGCCATGAGCGCCTTCCAGCTCTTTATTGCAGTAGAAACGATAGGCGGCGCTCAAGGTCCGTTGTTCCATCATATGAAATATCTTCTGTACATCCAGCAGCTTCCGGCCCTTGCCATCAAACTCCATGCCTATGCGCAGAAACTCTTCCGCCAGCATGGGTATGTCAAATCTGTTGGAGTTATATCCAGCCAGGTCGCAATTGTCCAGGAATTGCTTGAATTCGTTGGCTACCTGCCGAAAGGTGGGAGCATCCTTTACCATTTCATTGGTAATGCCATGGATCTCTGCAGAGCTTGCGGATATGGGCATCTCCGGATTGAGAAGCTTGCGCTTTACGAGCTTTTTGCCGTCCGGCATGATCTTCACAATAGCGATTTCAACAATGCGGTCAGTCCCGAAATTGACCCCCGTCGTCTCCAGGTCAATTATTGCTAAGGGGCGTTTAAGTTGTAGCATTCCTTCGTTATAGTATTTATAAACCCTGCTGTGCCACTTGGTTGGCAAATGCGGCAATATCTAAACCGTCATAATTTCCCGAACTCATCAGTAGCAAGTTAACATTTTCATAAGATTGTTCCATCAACCACTTTAGTAAATCTTCTTTCGCGTTAAGCACCAGAAGATCAGAACGAGCCGGAGGCTCGTTGTCCGAAGGACAGACATTAGAGCTTTCCGGAAAACGGGTTATTTTTCCCGGAGAGCCCGTTTTTCGGACATTTCTGCCAAAGCCGGTCGCCACTTTTTCCGGTGACAGAGGAGGCAGACGTTTCAGTTCCAGCGCATGCCGGGAGTAAAACACCACTGCCTTGTCAGCCAGGTCCAGCGCTCCATGATATTCTGACAGAAATTGCTCGTTCAGGCTGCTATAAGTATGCAGTTCAAGCACGGCGATCAGCTTCCTGTCCGGGAATTGCCTTTTCACCGCCTCCATGGTGGCTTTTACCTTGGATGGAGCATGGGCGAAATCCCTGTATATATTAAGCCGCTCGTTTCGAGCCAGCAGCTCCAGGCGTTTAGCCGCCCCTCCAAAGGCCGTAATTCCCTTTAAAAAGGCGTCAGGCCCCATCCCCAGCTCCTTACAGGCCAGAAAAGCGGCCTGCAGGTTCAGCAGGTTATGCTCTCCAAAAACCTTAAGGACTCCCGAATGTCCTTCCAGCGTAACAACTGTTATGCCGTTTTCTATCCGGTGGGAAGGAACGCCATAAGGTATTTTTCGTACGGACGAAGGGTGCTGTTCCACCAGCTGCTTAAGCACCGGATCCGTCTGATTATAGATCAGGACGCCCCCCGGCTCTATCTTGTCGATAAAGATCCTGAACTGCTCCAGGTATATATCGAAGGTGGGAAAAACATTGATATGATCCCAGGCAATCCCTGTAATAATAGCTATATGGGGAAAAAGGAAGTGGAATTTGGGTCTTTTTTCCAGGGTGCTGGCGGGGTACTCATCCCCTTCACAGACGATCAGAGGCGCTTGGGTGATGTTCACCGATTGGGGGAAGCCTTCCAGTCGCGCCCCTACCAGGTAATCGAAGTCCTTGCCCGCGTTTTTCAGGACGTTCATGATCATGGAAGTCGTCGTCGTCTTGCCATGGCTGCCCCCTACAACCACCCGTGTTTTGTCCTTACTCTCCTGGTAGATATATTCCGGGAATGAATAAATAGGCAATCCCAGCTCCTGCGCCTTCAGCAATTCCGGGTTATCCGCTTTGGCGTGCATTCCTAATATGATGGAATCCAACCCCTTATATATCTTCTCCGGAAACCAGCCATCTTCAGCCGGCAATAAGCCTTCCGCAGCAAGATTCGACCGGGCCGGTTCAAATATCTCATCGTCGCTGCCTGTCACGATATAACCTTTTCTTTTAAGGGCAATGGCCAGCTGGTGCATGACACTGCCTCCAATGGCGATAAAATGTACCTTCACGTATTTTCTTATTAAAGGATAAATGTATTCAACCCCAACTTATTAGCAAAAAAATTAAACCAGTATAATTCTCGGACACACCTTTCGAAATTTCATTTTTTGTGGCTTTATTATCTCCTTAAATTATTATACCAGTTGGTTTGACATTCATGTTAATTTTGGTCTATTAAAACTTCACCTGGTGAAAGCATTAAACGAATAGCCCGGGGCTGATCTCCCGGCTTTTTGCTGTGTCTCCACACGGCTGGCCTTGTCTGCCTTGAAAAGCGATTCAAATTAGCGCTAACTCTCTCGTACAGTACATTTCTGAGCATCAATTTTAGCGATAATTATAAAATGCTAATTTTCAATGACTTAAAAACGGGCGCCGTCACTTGAACTTGGATGTCTTAAAAATCCCCCAGGGGCATGCTTGCAAGAACGGATTTTTTGTATTTACTTTGTATATCCGTTGTAACCGTTCTTTCTCTATCCTTGAAAACGACCTCCCCAGCATTATCCGGATCCCTTCCTCTGAATTACCTGGTCCCAATTCCTCAACCAGGCAATTAGTTTTTAATTTTAAATACCTCTTACAATGAGAAAGATTATCATGATCCTCGCCCTTGCCCTCGCCGTTGCAACCGTATTTACCTCTTGCGCATCATCCAGAGGTGGTTGTAATATGAGCAGAGGCTTCAGTGGCTACGGTGCAAGCCGCTAATCCAGGCATAACTCCTATTAAAAAATATTGGAAAGGTTATCCTAAAGGATGACCTTTTTTAT
>Ga0207667_10001239_pt1 | contig 32026 bp, 25 predicted proteins | sample KBSCornC52_FD_184301 | JGI IMG/M metagenome (GOLD analysis project Ga0207667, IMG submission 184301) | Corn rhizosphere microbial communities from Kellogg Biological Station, Michigan, USA - KBS Corn C5-2 (SPAdes) (version 2) | ecosystem: Host-associated > Plants > Roots > Rhizosphere > Soil ...
CCATCGACCTTCACCGCACGATAAAACACTTGTTGTTCCATGATCCTGTCCTTTTCTGAGCATCCATGCCCGAGGTGGTAGCGAGAGCGAGCGTCAAAAGCATTAATTTGTCCGCATTCCTACCCGTCTAGTCTGCGACTTCGAAGATCACATCGAGTTCTATTGGCATTCCCAAAGGAAGACTGGCAACGCCGATTACCAGCCGAACCGATGTTTTCTCTATGCCAAAGACATCTCGAAACAGGTCTGAGACAGCGTCCGCGACCTTGGGCTGGTCAAAGAAGTTCCCTGATGTTGCTATAAAGACTCCGAGCCGAACAACGCGAGTCACTCGATCAAGTGAGCCGAGATGCTGCTTCGCGGCGGCAAGAATTCCCAAAGCCGCCGTGTAGGCAGCATCTCGTCCGGCCTCGGTATCGAGCTCTTTCCCAAGCCGGCCAACATACTTCGGTTTGTGGTCTACAACTGGGAGCATCCCGCTAAAGAAGAGTAGATTGCCCGTCTGTACTGTCTCAACGTAAGTGCCAAGCGGCGTCGGGACGGCTGGGAGCTGGATACCAAGTTCCTGCAGTCGGCGTTCTGCGCCGCCCGGCTGCGCACCTTTACCGCTCACCATCGGCCCACGTGTGCACCGTCGTCCACGTGCAACACCTCCCCGGTTACGTGACTAGCTTCTGTCAGATAAACAACAGCCTCAGCGATGTCGTTCGGGTCTGAGATCGTGCCCATAGGAGTACGGCTCTTCAGAAAATCCTTCGATGCGCCCTTGTGCAGCGGAGTGTCCACAGTGCCGGGCGCGACCGCGTTGAAGCGGATGTTGTGCTTCGCGTATTCGCTCGCGAGGCTGAGGGTAATCGCATTCAGGCCACCCTTTGTGAGCATCGGAATCGACGCCGGTATGCCGGCGATGGGATTGTCTGCGAGCGCCGCGGTGATGGTCGTCACGCTGCCGCCTCTGCCCTGCGACAGTATCTGCCTGACTGCGATCTGAGTGATGAAGAGGAACCCTTCCAGGTTGACCGAGACGAAGCGGCGGAACTCGTCTGCGCTGTACTCCGTAAAAGGCTTGGCCGAGAAGATGCCTGCATTATTGACAACATGATCGATCGAGCCGAACTTCTCGACCGCGGCCTGTGCGACCTTCTCGGACGTCTCTGCCTGACTGATGTCTCCGTCGAGCAACGCGAGACTCGATGATGGCACGAAGCCAGCTTCGGAAACGCTACGCGAGGTCGCAACGACGTTATAGCCCCGATCAAGAAAGGTCTGGACAATGGCCTTTCCGATGCCTTGCGAGGCGCCGGTTACGATGACTGTCTTTTTGCTTTCCATACTTAGGTCCTCCGCGAGTTCCACCCGGAAGAATTACAGACCAGTAGTATAGGTCACGGAATAAGGAGCCGTGGCCACGTATCAACACAAAAGTCACACTCGCTTCCAACCGACAACGCCAGTTCTTCATCTCAGTCTGAATCAACAGTCCGGCTCACACAATACATTGAGACCGGCGCCTGAGAAGACACCCTGATAACAAGTCATTCGACCTCAACTAATCCATATTGTTCCGTTCTTGGTCGAGGATGAGCTCAACGGGTGGGCGGTCTCCATGAGAAGGCCCCCGATTGAAGGGGGGCCGGCGAATGAAAAAGAGCGGGCAAGGACCGCTATCAAAATTTTCCATTAGCAATGTGCCTGCGCGTTTCGCTTCATCTGCTGTCCTTGACCATAAACTGATCATTAGTGTGGGAAGCCCGGCATAGAAATAATCTTCCGATCCACCTATATCATCCAGGGGGTTTCCAAAAAAACGAACCATCCGGGCTGAGCGTCAGCCGTATGTCTGGTCCGTGCTCTGTCCGACCTCGATGATATAACCGTCAGGGTCACGGATGTAGCAGCGGATTTCGCCGTACTTGGCGATTGGCGGCGTGATGAACTCTGCTCCTCGGCTCTTCCATAACTCATAACATGCTTGAATATCCGCAACCCGGAGATTCAGAAAGCTGTTGATGTGATTCGGGTCGGGAACGCTGAGCGATACCGTCGGCTTATCCGGTGTCGGGCCACCCCCTACGTTCACAATCATCCAGATATTCGCGAGTTGAAGGTACCCAGGTGCGTTGCCGTCGCCTCTGCTCAGGATGCGCGCACCGAAGACCTTCTCGTAGTAATCGAGCGATCGGTTGATGTCGCCCACAGTTAGAAAATGCGCGATGCTCATCCCTTCTCGCGGGGGCATCTCATAGCTCTTCTGGTCGATTTGTACGCTGCTCATTGACGGCTCCTATTCGATAAACGGTGCTCATCTGGGCCGGTGGCCCACACCTGCTTGATTTTGAGGCGGCATCAATGAAAAAACCGCCCAACGTGGTCTTCATCGATATTTACGCCCTCCAGGCCCGTCGTCCCTTTCTCAAGTAGCTCTTTCTGGGCGTCCCGATTCTTATGCCGCTGACTTCTTCTTCGCATCGAGTGCCGGCAAAAGAAGCTTCAGAAGCGCTTCATCAGAGAACGGGTTCTGACCTGAGATCAACTCGCGATCTTGAAGGACGTAGCTCTTCCATGGAGCGACCACACTTACGTCACCGCCCGCAGTACGCAAGGCGAAGTCCGGATAGAAGAGAACCTTGCCACCAATCTCAAGCGGCTCCCGCTGCTGTTCTTCCGCCGTCGAAAAGATGGTCATCTTATATCCAGAATAGATCCAGCCTTGAGCCTTTGCGTGCGCCCCAGCGGCATCGCCCGCACTCAGCACGGCAACCACCTCCGTCGAATTCGGAAGCGCCGCGAGAAGTGAAATTGGGCCATGGCAAAGCACAGCCGTAGGCTTGGATGTTTCGTGAAAGTGTCTCAGCACTATGCCGGCATTGGGATCATCGAGAAGATCGATCATCGGACCATGGCCGCCGGGGACGAAGACAGCGTCATATTGATCCAGACCTGATGCGATGACATCCGCGATGCGGGTTGGATCTCTGAGCCCAGTCAGGCCGTCGCGGAATACCATATAGTCCTGTAGCTTGGCCGCGTCCCCTCCAAAGAAATCGGCGACCTCTGAATGCACATCTACTTGGGGCGCGTTGCCTTTGGGGTTGGCGAAGGTGATTTCATAGCCCTCCTTCATCAGGCCGCGAACCACAACCGTCAGTTCGTTGAGGTAGTAGCCGGCGCCGGTATAAACCTTGCCATCTTTTAAGGGCAAACCGCGACCGCTCGAGACCAATACCAGAATCTTTCCTTTTGTTGCCATTTTGTTCTCCTCTTTGAAATCGAATTCTGTTCTGCTGAATATGAGCTAACTCATCGCCCGCGGCTTCCTCCAAAGTGCGCAAGGACCGCCACCGCGGTTGATCTGAGTTATGCCCCGGGGAATCCGAACATCAACCACGACTGATGCGCTACCTAATGCGGGTACAGCGCCGTCATCTGATCGAACAGCTCTCGGTCGGATGTCGCCGTTTTCAGTAGCCGGTCAAAATCTTGCAGGTAACGCTTGGTGTCCTGGATCGTCGAGGGAGAGTCGCGCGCGCCAGGCTTCTTGTGACCGGCGACAACAATCGCCGGGCTCAGAGCCGCTAACCAGTCTAGCGCCGCGATCCAATTGTTTCGGCTCTCGGGGGTGGTGTCGCCGACGTACATGCGGCATTGGTTGTACACAACGTCGCAAGCGACGATCAGTCCGATTGATGGAACGTGTAGAGACGTCGAATCGGGACAATCGGTGCGGCCCCGCTCGACGATGCGCAATTCGTGGCCCTCAAGCGTGAAGGTGTCGCCCCCATAGGGCTCAGGTGAGACCAACTTCGTCGGCACTTGCCCAGGAAACAATTGGCGGGCGAACTGGCTCAGCGGAGGAACAAACGACGACTGCATGGCCTCCACGGTCTTCAGCGTTGCTATTGCCCGAGCGCCTGGGAAACGGTCGAGGAGAACGCTCAGACCGTAGAAATGGTCGAAATGACCGTGTGTTATATAGATGGTCTCCAAGTTGCGGTTGTGCAGCGCAACCCAATCAGCGAGAGCCTCCGCTTCAGCCACTGTCCCCATTGCGTCCACCAGTACCGCGTCGTGCTCGCCGAAGATCAACGTGGACGTGATCGGATCAAAGCCGAGCGGCTCGCCGAAGGGCTTTGGCCGCTCGCCGACCATAGCCTTTCCCGGAGCGGTAAAAATGTTCACGCTAAGCGTGTTCGACGCGATGGGCGCGGTCACACGCGTGGTCTCTTTCAGTCCATTTGTGCCGTCCATTTGGTACTCCCTTCGATGTCAGAGCGAGGGGCCGTGAAGACGACATTAGCAGAAGGGCAACGACGAATCCATTGGAGGAAGGTATCGATCAATACCAAAAGTATTGTTTGGACGTCAAGATCAGGAACGGGCATGGTTATATCCCAACAGGCGCCGCTCGACCTGCTGTGGGTAGAAATGCCAGGAAGAAGACAGGCCGCGATTCCTTTTGCTGGTTCTCAGCGCTCAAGCTCCTTGAAAAGGGCGTTGTGAGTAACTTGCCCGAATATAACTCCCGCCGCTGCCTCAGTTGGTGATAAATTGCCAATGCGCGTTTCGAGGGTAGACTATCCTGGAAACGTTGCTTTCCCCTGCTGGCAACAATGTAAGGAGAAGAAGAGCAAACCTAAACTACCGATACGTGGACTGCGGCCGGCTGTACACAGTCTCAAAGCCATCGCCTGGAGGAGGAAGCCCGACCACTCAGCGTTGTAGTTGTCTTGTTTGACCCCTCGGCGCATCCTCGGCGACAATCGAGTTTGATCTAGTAGATTGTGGATGATAGGTGTGATCATGACTCACGACACGGCTGTCTGGAAGGCCAAGGAGATCGCCAGCCGCGTGCTGGCGCCGTCTGCGGGACAAAACGACAAAGCGGGGCGATTCTCTACCGACGCCATCGCGGCCCTAGGCGAAGCTGGGCTGCTTGGTCTGCTGCTTCCTATAGACTTTGGCGGATCAGGGCTAAGCCCCCGCACGTTTGCCGATGTGATGGCGGCGCTCGCCGAGGCAGACGCCGCTGTCGCTATGGTCTACCTGATGCACATTCTCGGCACTGCGACCATCGTGTCAGCGCGCCCAGAAGCGAAGGAGACACTCTCGCCCATCCTTCAGGAGATTGGTGCGGGCCGCCATTTATCCACTCTCGCTTTCAGCGAAGCCGGCTCGCGAAGTCATTTTTGGGCGCCTGTATCCCGCGCGCTTCGGAATGGCGACGGCGTGCACCTGAGCGCCAAGAAATCGTGGGTGACCAGCGCGGGGCATGCGCACAGCTACGTCGTTTCTGCGCTCGCCCCTGAGGGGACGGGACCTACCGATTCAACCCTCTATCTCCTTGGAGCGGACACGCCTGGCCTTTCCGTTGCGGGGCCCTGGGACGGTCTGGGACTTCGAGCCAACGCTTCTGCGCCGATTGCACTGGATGACTGTCATGTCGCCTCCGATTTTCAGCTTACGGAGGATGGCGCGGGTTTTCCGGTCATGCTCAATATCGTGCTCCCACTCTTCTGTTTGGGGACAGCAGCTGTGGCCCTCGGATTATGCCGGGCGGCAGTCGCTGGAACTGTGTCGCATCTCAAGAACGCGAAGTTTGAGCATCTCGGCCAAAGCCTCGGCGAAAGCCTGCCAACCCTGCGCGCGCAACTCGCCGCGATGCAGATTGATACCGACGGGCTCTCGGCGCGCATCGACGATCTGGTCGAGCATCTTGAAAAGCCGCGCGATACGACCATGCTGCGTGTTCTTGAAACCAAAGCTGCCGCAGGCGAGGTCGCTATCAGTGTTACCTCGGCAGCCATGCGCGTTTGCGGCGGGGCGGCGTTCTCAAAACATTTGAGCATCGAACGCCTGTTCCGCGACGCGCACGCGGGCGCTGTGATGGCGCCAACGGGCGATGTCCTGCGCGAGTTCATTGGGAAGTCGCTGCTCGGAATGCCGCTCTTCTAAGAGCGGAACACCGGCGAAACGGATCGTCTTTTGTGAACGCGGCTGAGAAGGAATGATGGGGGAGCTATGAGCAAGACGATCTGGGTGGGAGCTGTTGCGTACAACCCGAAGGTGGTTACGATTTGGGAGGGGATGCGGAGCTATTTTCACGAGGAAGCGCATCTGCCCGTCGAGGTCGTGCTCTTTCAGAGCTACGAGGTGCAGGTCATGGCGCTCCTCGCCCAGCCGGGAGACGGTCTGCCGCGTATCGATATTGCCTGGAACACGAATCTTGCTTACCTGCAAGCGGATGAGTTGAGCGGCCACGCCTGCCGAGCGGTTGCCATGCGCGATACCGATCTCGGCTGGATGACAAAGATCGTCGCCGCAAGCGGAGGTCCGATCGCTACGCTCGCTGATTTAAAAAATCGAACACTCGCGCTGGGCAGCCGGGACAGCGGACACGCGGCGATTCTGCCGGTTCACTTTCTGGAGCAGCAAGGCATCCGCGAGGGTAGAGACTACCGCTCGCTGCGCTTCAACAGCGATGTAGGCAAACATGGCGACACCGGGACCAGCGAGGTGGAGGTGGTGCGCGCGGTCCTCGACGGTCGAGCAGATGCTGGCGCAATAGGCAGCCCATTCTGGAATACGGTTCAAAGCGAGCGTCTCGTCCCTGAAGGCAGCCTGCGTGAGGTGTGGTCCTCTCCTGCCTATAACCATTGCATGTTCACGGCGCGGCCCGATCTTGACCCTGAGCTGGAGCGGCGGTTCGCCGACGCACTTTCTGCGATGAGTTACGATAATCCTGCTCATCGCCCGATTCTCGATGCCGAAGGGCTTCAGCGTTGGCTGCCGCCTCACCTCGATGGTTACGCTGCATTACGGCAGGCTGCGGCCCGGCAGGGACTCTTCAAGCCGGTTGCCTGAAGAAACTATGCGCAGTTAAAGATTCTTGCCAGCTTATTCGCGTGTTCGCCTTCGCTGTCGAAGGCGCGACGAACCGCGGCGAACGACTCGGCCAGGGGGAAGATGTCGCGCCTGACAAGAAAATCAGCGTCCTGTCCCCCAACCGGATGCCAGTACACACCCTCGGATGTAATGGTAACTTCCGGTACGAGGTCAGCCCGGCTCAGAGCGATCCCTTCGGTTGCGGAACCGCGCAAAGCGACGCGGCGTATGACTCGATCTTCTGCGTCAACCTTCTCCTCATCGAGGAAGTGACGGAACTGCTCAGCCTCGGTATCGGTAGAAACAGTGGCCGCCAGGCGAACGCGAAAGCCCTGCGCACGAGCGCGCACGATCCCCTCACGCGCTCTCGCCCACGCGCCGCGGCCGCGATGGAGATCGTGCAGCTCCGGCGTAGAACTATCAAGGCTGATCTGGAGAACGATCCGATCGCGGGGCAATGCTGCCAGGCTCTCTGCGCGCCGTCCGGCAAACAGCATTCCGTTGGTCAGCACCGTGGTCGGCGCGGCCGCAGCGCAGCAAGCCAGAATGTCGCCGATGTCTTCGAGCAGAAACGGCTCGCCGCCGGTGACAAAGATCTCCTCGACGCCAAGCTCCTGCGCTTCACGAGCGATCTGCTGCACCCGCGCGAAACCTAGCTCCCTTCGCGGCACGGTGGGCGAGGATCGCACGCAACAGTAGTCGCAATGCAGGTTGCAGTCGAAGTTCGTGTAGAGCCAAAGACGCGAGCCTACTGGCCGATTGTCTTTCGACACCGCAACAGCCCCGCACCGAAAAACAAACCGTATGCGTCCGTCTTCGGCAGCCGTTTCGAGCAGAGGATTCCCAGTGAACCGGCACCATGTCTCGAGTTCAGGGCCAATGTGCTCTTCGTCACCAATCACAGCGATCAGGTCGCCTGGGCGGCTGCGGCGCAGCACGGCGATCAACTCCGGCAGCAGGCCAGAGGCGAACGTCTTTCGTCCAATGTCCAGATCAATGTCGGCCTTCATCGGATTGTGCACCTTTTACCGCTTCCCGGTGGACCCGGATGTTCGTCCTGCGTCGACTATTGCGCTTTCATCCAGGTGTTCGAGCCTGTCAGCTTGACGGCCACATTCGTAATGAAGATGTGCAGGGGGTTCCCGTCTGCTGTGCCGCGGTGCTCGGTCGAAAACAGCAGAGGACCTGCTTTTTTATAACCTGCCCACGATGCGATGACGAGTTGAGGCGGCTTGGCTCCGCCCCGGTGGTAGACAAGATATTTAACGCGGTTGTCTTTGCCGACATACAGGTCCCAGGTGTCCCCGGGGGTGTAGCCGCCCGCCTCGGCAGGATACTTCACCACGACCAACTCGGCGGAACCGGTGCCCACTGGCAGCTTCTGCATCCCTCGATCGGTCACAGTGGCGCTGGTGTCCCAGTAAGCATGGAGGGGAAAGAGAAGCCAATAGTTGTCGTTGACGAAAGACGGCGCAACCTGCTCCCTCACGCTGGCAGGTTGGCTGTTGAGTTGAGACTGAACATAAGTAACTTTGACCGGCCTACCGTCTTTGTCCTTTCCCTCGTAAGAAATCTTGCCGGTCTTGGGCTCCCACTCCCACGCATGCGCAGCTTTGAAGAGTCCGGTGATCTCACCGTTCCACGTATAGCGAATCGCTTCAATTTTCCCAAACGAATCGATGCCGTAGGCCTTCGCGATCTTCTCGAGAATTGGCGGTCGATTCTGCGCCCAGGAGTCTGGAGCAGCGAACAGCATCGTGAAAGCCAGAAGGCTAATCGTAAAAAAACGGCTCAGTCTTGTCACGGGAGTCTCCCTTTGGATATTTAGATTGAACGGACATTGTCCAGGATGTCGGAGAGGCACTTCGGGGCCGAATATAAGGAAAATGTACTCCTTTAGTCCGATAGAGTACCAGCGTGCCCAGCCTCCCGTCGACGGCGTAGCCAGATGATTGCCGCAGCGATGGCCACGCATCCATATTCCAGCAGCATGACCCAGACGGGCAGCGCTCCCCATGGACGCCCCAATGTGCGCCAGTGCCACATGATGTAAGTGGGGAAGATGCTGACCGTCCAGACGATCATCAGCAGTGCCGAGGGCGAACTCAAAAATGGCAGTAGCCAGAGAAGATACCACGGGAATACCGCGGGCGCACACAAGAGAGTTGCTGCCATTGGCCAGGCAAATAGCTCCGGGGACCCCTCAGGCATCGCTCTTCTGAGCCAGGCCGCCGTCACCAGTCCGACGAGCACCGCCAGCCCAGCCAGCAACTGCGGAGGCGCAACGTGATCGAGCATCGCAAACACGGGGCCATTAAAGCGAAAGCTCTGGACATACGTGCCAAGCGAACCTGTCGGAATGCGCCCATGATGAAGAAATGGCACATAGAGGAGCCCGACCACGGCTACCGCCAGCGCAGCGTCGCGAATGCGAATCCGCTTCCAGTAGAGGGGCAAGAGTACAACAGGAAGAAATTTCACGGCTACCGCCAGCCCAAATGCGACGGCTGCAGTCGCCCGCCATCTGCGGCCCAGCGCAGCAGCGGATACCAGCAGGAGCAGTGCGCCGACAATGTCGATGTGCCCGCTGCCCGCCACTTCAATGGCCAACAGCGGACTCCAGGCATATACCAGGACCAGGTGTGCGCCCTTCCGGTGATAACGCAACACGTCGAGCAGCACGAAAGCGATTGCGAGTTCGCAAATCACAAATGCTACCTTCAGTGCAAAGGTGGACTCCTGAATCGCGGTCACTGCCCGGAAGAACATCTGCGCTCCCGGTGGGTAGGGACTCTGCAGATCCGGGTTGTTCAAACTGCGGGTCTCCGGCGTATGCAACCACTGAATGGGGGGATCACTGGGAATCACAAGGTAGGGGTTATAGCCGAGCCTCTGCAGGCGGCCATCCCAGACATAGCGATGAATATCGTCCTCGGCGCCCGCAGGCACCCTGAGAAATTGAACGTGCCACACCGCAGCGAGGACGAGCCCAATCACGACAACGCACCGGGAAAAGGTGGGAGTAGAGAAGAACTCACGGATCGCCAGGAGGTACACGATACTTGCAAGCGTCAAAGAGGCCATAAAGGAAGGCCCGCCTCGATCGCCGAAGTTTCGTGAGCAGATTGAGAGCGTCGCGCACAACGTAGCGCCGAGTGCGTAGACTCTCGACTCGGAGGTGAGTTTCACAATTTCTCCGTGTCTGTCCGTGGTTGTGCCGTCACAATCTTTCGCTCGTTAAGCCACTGTGCTGTGCGTGGCGCCCTCATCGGAGCAAGACGCAACTCCGCTGCCAGGCGCACCAGGTCGTCCGCTACATCGATATCGTAAAAGGGATCGACGAGACCCACGGACAGCTCAAGCGCTTGCGCACTCGATAAGAGCCTCTCCAGTGCGCTGCTGGTGCCCATCCCGTCGCTCGCGAAAAGCGCAGGATGAAAGGTCTTTGCCCCTACGAGATAGTAGCCTCCATCGGTCGTTGGTCCCACCACCACGTCATGTGCGGACAGCATTTCAAACGCGCCTTCGAGAATAGGCCGCGGCAGGTGCGGGCTGTCGCTGTTGAAAGCAATGATGCGCCGCGGATGATCTTCTCCGAAGTGCGCAAACACCGAAGTGAGACCTGCGGCAAGACCTTCACCGTTCTGTGCAACGACGCTCACTTCTTCGCCTACCAACCGCTCGAGCTCGTTGACGTCCGGCTCTGGGCACATGATGGCAACCTCCACACTCGTCAATGACCGAGCCAGCCCCAGCGTGTCGCCAAGAAGGCAGCGATAAAAGGCCGTGACGGTCTCAGCGGAAAGACCGGGCGTCAGGCGAGTCTTCACCGTTCCTGGCCTCGGCGCTTTCGCCATGATGACCAGCACGCGATCGACGCCTGACGACCGCACCATCGTCTCGTTTGAAGGTTTCATCTTTTTGACCTGGACCTATACTGGCCGTGATGTTCCGGCCGGTCGGTGCCGGAAAGAATAGCACACGATCAAGCTGAGAATGAACCAGGCGGCGCAGACCGTGCCCTTGAGCGTACCGCTGATCTTCGATTTGCCGATGCGCGGATAGTAGCTCACCGGGACTTCAACCACGCGAAATCCAGCCAGTGCGCCTTTGAGGATCATCTCCACCGCCCAGCCATAGGTAGTCTCTTCGAGGCCGAGCGAGCGCAGGACATCTGCTCGGCCAGCGCGAAACGGGCCGAGATCAGTGATCTCCAGTCCATAAAGAATCCTGATCAGACCAGCGGCGAGACGGTTCCCGAACGCCTGATGCCATGGCATCGCTCCCAAATAACGCCGCCCCCGCAGGCGCGAACCGAGCGTGATGTCCGCACGTCCCTCAAGAATCGGCGCCAGGAGAATCGGCAACTCCGAGGGCCGATCGCTATAGTCCCCATCCAGGAACACAACCACGTCGGGCGAAGCTGCCGCGGCCAGTCCGGTAAGGCACGCACGTCCATAGCCGCGGCGCGGTTCCTGAATGACGCGGGCCCCCATTCTCGCGGCGATCTCGGGCGTTCCGTCAGTCGAGTTGCTGTCGACAACGATGACCTCCGTCGTGAGATCGGCGGTGAGATCCGCTAAAACGCGACCAATCGCCTGGGCTTCATTATGAGTTGGGATGATGACGGATACTCGCACGTAAGCTTAGCTCCGATTACCACCACCGGGAAGAGGGCCATCGTTGCGACAGCCACGCATCGACACCCCATCTCCGGCCGGCGTGCCCGATGACGAGTCCAAGCGACGCAAGCACCGGAACCAGCAGCTCCCATATCCACGAGGTGCCAAACTCTGAGATCCAAAGGCTGCTAAGAAACAGAAACGCCACCAATGCGGCGGGCCGGGTCAGCAGACCGATGACAAGCAGGATGCCGAGAGCGATCTCGGTCATGGCCTGCATGGGCGCTGCTATCGCGGCATGGTTTGCCGCCATGCCCATCACCGCCTTCCAGGCATCCGGGGAATGGCTCGACTTAATGTAGTAATGGATCAGGCCAGCGTAGCCTCCGGGGGTGTAGAGGCCTTTCCCCATGTTCTCAAAAAAGACCCACACGAACATTGCCCCAATTGTCACGCGTACCAGCGCCAGCCCATTTGCGGCAGACATCTGTCCGGGGTCGATTGGGGTAGGGCTTGCATTCAGCTCCATAGAAAGCCTCCTGACCTGCGTATGCTGTACTCGTTTGCAACGAGTAGCCTGTTCCGATCACATCAGACACCCTATGCGGTTCTTTGCGGTTTTGCCAGCGGACGTGCAAAGAGGACACCAGATTACACCAGCTGCCGGGAGTCCTCCCAGACTGGAGACTATCGCCGGATCATTGAACCCGGTCTGATAGCAGATTCCAAAATTGTTGGAAGGTGAGACACCACACTCTCGTGGTGATTTCCAAGAGGCGTCGGCGCTGTCTACTTCATCGTCTTCATGAACCCGCTCACTAGCACCGCAATCTCATCTGCTTTCGTGTCCAGCGCGAACTGCCCCGCGTCGAGCACGTACACCTGTGCGTTCGGTACGTCTTTCCGGTACCGTTCTGGCTCACGGGGATCGAACGAAAGGTCGTGCCTGCCCCAGAGCACCAGAAGCTTCGGCTGCGTCTCTTGCATCCACGCCTGCCACTTCGGATAATCATCGACGTTCGTCCGGTAGTCATAGAAGAGATCGCTCCGAATCTGCGCCTGCCCCCGGCGCGTTCAGGATTGATGTAGGAAGTGGCGGCGGCCGGATCGTCCAGGCCGTCTGGAACGGGCACGAGTCTGTCCACTGGGCACACGATTTGCTCGCGCCAGGTATTCCACGTGTGAACTAAAATTACGTGACTTCCAGCAGTCGGACCTTGCACGCCTGGACCTACGGCCTCCACAATCCCCACGCCTCCAATGCTCGAGCTGGCTGGCAACTCCGGATGATAGGCGACTAGTAACTCATCTATTGGTGTTGACCAAAATGGGATTGAGTTGACTACGTTCGCCCTGTTCAGGCCTCCCTTAGATTCATGCCGTGATGTGTGAGCAGGAAGAGTTTGAAAGGGACCGAGAGCAGGGAACTAGATGCGAAGATTCGATGTGAGGTCTGCTCCTCCACGGCCAGGATCGAGAACAGCACTTCACCAAATTCTTCACCGAATTGTGCGCCGCAGGGACTCCAAATACTCCTGTGTGCTCCTCTCTATTCCATTGAAAACACATGTGCTCCAGCCTTCATTAACCGCCTGTTAGCCGAAGGGTTGTAGGTTCGAGTCCTACCTCAGGAGCCATTTCTTTTCAATACTCTACCCAGATAAAATTCAAAAGGAGATATCTTTCGGGGCCCAGGCTTGGTCAGATAGTGAAGCTCCATGCCGCGCTAGAACCTCGAGCGTCTTCGGGATGGGCTTTGCGCCTCTTCTACGCCTAGCAGAGGCTCAAAGACAGTATCCGTAGACGTTTGGATATCTCATCAGTTGCAAGGCAACAGTTTCCCTTTGACTTCGGACTGGCCAGCGCACGCACTGATATCAACAATCGCAGCACGGACCTTTCTCCAAAGCCTCAGCTAGCAACTTACGTCCGTAGCGTTCTGATGTTCCGCATCGTTAATCATTGAAATTAGACTCTGAATCCTGATGGCAGTTTCATTGTGTTTTTACAGGGCGGCAGGCAATCTCCGCTGCCGCCCTCTTTATAGCTCAGATCGAGGTGAGCTATAAACTCACTTTGAAAAGCCGAAGCTGCTGAGCGTGAACTCAGAGACTTCGATGTCCTCTTTGTTCACCGAATAAATTACCCAAAGAGAGCCGTCATGCTCAATTGCATGCGGATACTGGAAGCTCCCGGTTCCTTTGTGCTTACCTTTGAAACGTAGTGCGGGAGCATCCTTGCGCAGCGCCATGGGATGCGAGAAGCTCCACCCATCGCGACTGAAGGAGATGCCAAGAGGGTCTCGTTTCTTCTGGTTGGGGTTGTTAATTAGGAAGTACCAGCCGTTGGAGAGTTTCGTCGCGAAGTTTTTACTGGTGGCATCAGGATAGTTCGTACGCACTGGTGCGGACCACGTTCGTCCCTGATCTGTACTGGTGGAGTGGTAGAGAAACTTCGATCTTCCTGCGTCTCGGAAGAGGATATGTCCCGTTCCCTGAGGATCAATGTACCAACTAGGTTCACTCATATTGCTTGGCGGAACGCTTGCCGGTAGTGGCGAGACACTCCAGTGGTCTCCGCTCAAGTTGTCTGAGACTGCGGTGTGCATCTGCGAATAGCTATCGCGACAGGTCATGAACAGGTGATCGCCAAATGGCCGTGGTGGAAAATTATTCATGCAGTCATCCACATAGGTTCTCAGCTTCTGCCAGCCTTTTCCCGTCCATTCGAACCGGACAAGTTTCAGGTTATGCCAAGACTCGGTCTGCCCGTTTTTCTGAAAATGTCCCTCGCTATAGGCGGCCAGCGCATAGAGATGCTTGCCCTGTGAGTAGACTCCGCGCGCGATCCATAGAGCTGGTCCTTCAGCTCCGTCGGGGTCCTCGGCAAGGATGCCTGGCGCTGACCAGTGATGTCCGTCGGAACTAGTGGCATAGTGAATCCTCTGCTTGCCGCTGTCCTCATCGATCTTGCCTGCCGACCATACGGCCCAGAATTTCCCTTGGTACCAGGCAAGGTATGAATGCAGATTGAACTGCCATTGGCCCGCTTCCGCGTGGTATACGGTGCTGGTCTTGGAGGGAGCAAGAGGCAGTTCCATTGGCGCTTGCAGTAGCTGAGAATCAGCCAGAAGGGCCGCGGGATCATGCTTCACCTGCCCGCTTAGAGAAGTAGCAGCGCCGACTAAAGCGCAAAGTGCGAGGGACCAAATAATCTTCACAAGCTTTCCTTTCCAGTGACGTTCGAGTAGACAGGGAGCGAAAGATCGTGATGCATCCTCGCGCTTAATATGGCGATTGTCTTCTTGTTCTCTTCGAGTCGTCCCACATTACGGCTTTCATGCGGGTCCGCTTGATGGTCGTACAGCTCAACGTCGTGAATGGAGTGATTCATGCGGCGCCACTCGGTATAGCGGTAGCGGTTCGTGCGCATTGTGTACCCCATGAGTCTTTCTCCGCCGGTGCTGGCCTCTTTGCGGGGATACTGGCTATAGGCAGCTTTTTTCCCAGGAAGCGAAGCATCGTTTAGGTGTGCGGCGACACTTGTGCCCTGTAGCGCTGCAGGAGCCTGGAGTCCGCAGAGCTCTGCCAGCGTGGGATAGATGTCGATCAACTCCACCAGCGCGTCCGTGTGCTGACGCGGCTTTCCTGGAACGCTGATCAGCAGCGGGACATGGGTGCTGACTTCAAAATTTGTGATCTTGCCCCAGTAGTCCTGCTCACCAAGATGCCATCCGTGATCAGCCCAGAGGACGATGATCGTCTTACTCGCAAGGCCAAGACGTTCGAGTTCGTTCATGACGCGACCGATGTTCGCATCGGTATAGGCTCCGGCAGCATAATAGCCATGCAGAATCTCGCGAATCTTCTCCTCGGCGATCGGCCCGGAGTCGACCACGTCATCGTAGCTGCGCAGTTCGCTATACGCTGGCAATGCGTAAGGCGGGCAATCCTTTGGACGATGAGGGTTGGCCGGCATGGGAACTTTGCTTCGGTCGAAGAGATTCCAATAGCGCTTCGGTGCGGCAAAGGGCAGGTGAGGTTTATTGAAGCCGACGGCGAGAAAGAATGGTTTGTCTTTGATCTGACGGAGCGCCTTGATTCCCGCGTCAGCAATTCGGCCGTCAATATAGGCATCGTCAGGAACCTCCGCGATCTCAGTTGAGGAGGTTTTGTGCCACTCATCTTTGAGATCTTTGTTTTTCGCCAACACATACTGGTCATGCTTGGTCACCATGTTGAGCTGCTCGGGGACAGACCAGGAGATGCGATCATTCATGATCTCATTGCCGTGAAAGATCTTGCCCACGTTCTGAGTGAAATAGCCGTTCTGCTTGAAGAGTTGTGGCAGAGTTACGGCGTCGGGCACTGCTTTGCGAAACGACGTGTTCAGGTCGTAGACATGTGTCGTATCCGGACGAAGGCCGGTCAGGAGCGCGGCTCGCGATGGTCCGCAGAAGGCTTGCTGACAGTAGGTTCGGCGAAAGACGGTACCGCGCTTCCCGATAGCATCAATGTTGGGTGTGTGAGCGAATCCGTCGCCGAAGCAGCCGAGCTGTGGCCGAAGATCGTCGACTCCCAGAAACAGAACATTCCACTGGGCGGAGGCTCTTTCAGCCCCCGCTTGCGGGATTGCTAGAGAAGTCATAGGTAAGGTGGCACCCAATCCCAGCAGAAACTCTCGGCGATTTGTCATGTGAGCAGCCTCTATGAAGTGATGGCAAATAAAAGACAGCCTGGTGGCATCATTGCGAGAGCCACTATACTCAAATTGTAGACATATAGTCCACAGCTTATCGAGAAATAATTGGATCTACGTTGGGCTGTAGGACATTGTGATTTCTTTTGTCGACGAGCTTCGATCTGCTTTAGACTTCTTGTTATGCCACGTCGCTCAACAACTCATCATCCTCAGGCAGTTCAATCAGTTCGACGGCAGGCGTATTTGCTTATTCAGAAGAAAATCGCCTCAGGCGAATTGAAGGCCGGCACCTTGATCTCGGAAGTGGCACTATCCAAGGAATTGGGCAGCAGTCGCACGCCGGTTCGCGAAGCCGCCGGACAACTACTCGCGGAGGGTCTGCTGGATCTGAGCCCGGGCGGCGGCATTATTGTGACTCAACTCACGCGCCAGGGCATCCTTGACCTTTATGAATTACGCGAGGCTCTCGAGGTGTTTGCGGTAGGACGGGCGGCGCAGAATGGCCTCCGTACCGCAGATCGGGAGCGATTGGACAGCTTCCTCGGGGAAACGCAAACGCTGTTGAAAGAGCTGAAATCTTCCGGCAAACGGGAGCTGGATGTAGAGCAGATGAGACGATTTACATTATCGGACTTGGCGTTTCACGCCCTTCTCATCCGTTTGGCTGCAAATGTGAGGATTTTGAAGGTTGTGAATGAGACGCGCCTTATGATCCGCATCTTCGGGATTCAACGTAGCGGGCACAAGTGCGAGGAACTGGAGCGGATTTACCGGCACCACAAAGAGATACTCCAGGCGGTGACTGCACAGGATGTGGAGCGATCTCGGAAGCTGCTCTCAGAGCACATCCAGGCGAGTGCACGGGAACGTCTAGACGAGTTCGATATGTGTGAACGAGAGACTCATCTCGCTATGTTGGATGTAGCAGACATCTTCAGCATCTAATCCAACTCCGAATCTTGATCTGCCAAGATAATTCGTCCGTGCTGGCAATTATTGTCGACAATAGAAGTTCCAATTGTGTTATACATGTCAATCGATAGAGCATTCTCAATCTTTGGATAGGAGCGTCGTCGAGCTGGAAGACGCGAACGCATGAGCAAACTGGTTCAGGGAACGTATGCCGCAATCATTACACCGAGAAAACTGGACGGAAAGATCAATCAGCAGAAGCTTCGCTCCTGGCTCACATTCCTCGTAGAAATGGGTATACAGGGTTTTGCCATTAACGGTGCGACAGGTGAATTCTGCCTTGTGGCGGAAGACGAGTTTCGCCCTCTCATGGAAACCGTTGCTGACGCGCTTCGAGGCAAAGTACCTTTCCTGGCGGGGATTGGAGCTGCAGCAAGTACCACGGCTGTCCGGTTGGGACAAATCGCGCACGATGCTGGCGCACGCGGCTTGCTTCTTCCGATGCCATACTTCTTTCCTTATGCTCAGGACGACCTTTCGAGTTTTTGCCGTAGTGTAGCTGGGCAGTTGGATTCTCCAGTGCTTCTCTACAATCTTCCGCAGTTCACCAGCGGCCTGGAGCCTGCGACTTCGCACGCATTGATTTGTGAGTGCGAGAACATCGTTGGTATCAAAGACAGCAGCGGATCGCTTGAGACTCTGAGATTACTCACGGAAGAGAGTCCAGATGCATGCCGCATCGTCGGCAATGATGGCGTTCTCGCTTCGGCGTTGCAGGAGGGACTGGCGGATGGAGTCATTTCAGGGGTGGCGTGCGTTTTGCCCGAACTGATTGTCAAGATCATGGAAGCCAGGACTGTTTCTAAACCGACTTCAGAGCTACTCGCTTTATCGAGAAAACTGGAGATTTTCATCGAGCAGTTGGACAAGCTTCCTACGCCATGGGGAATCAAATTGATTGCGGAAGCGCGAGGACTCGCACAAGCTGCATTCCCATTCCCGCTCTCAATGCGTCGGGAGGAGCAGGCGCGCGAGTTGTCGGAATGGTTTACTCGGAATGGCGCAATGCTTGGATGCGAGTCGGCTTAGCGCGTGCATAGTATTTACCGGTGCGCGGATGCACTAATTGTCAGGGACTAACTCAGGATTGCGCGTGAAGAGATAGCCCTTGTAGACGACAGTCATAATTCAAATTGTCGACGATATATTGACGAGTACTTCTCCGGTCGTCTCAGCCATCTCTGGTGCGCTCAAGGAAAGACAAGTGCAGACTGTGGTCAGCAATGTATTAGGCACTGCTGTGCCATTGATAATTACAGTCCCAGCACCGTTTACAAGAACATCCAAGACGCTGAGAGGCGGAGCGTTGTTGACCAAGAGAACTTTTAGGTTCGGTAAACGGGTGCCGAGAGATGAATGCATTATTGTGGCGCTGAATCTCATCATGTATTTTTTTTGTAGACATACGATATCCGACGCGTGTAGAAGTAATTCGCTCAACATTATTAGGTTTTGGGAGTGTCTATGCTTAGGTCACGTGTTCGTTTTGCCGTGCTTCTCTTCCTGCTGATGTCCAGCGTCTTCTGCACCCATAACATGTCAGGTCAGACGAGTAATGCCGAACTCAGTGGGCAGATTACGGACCAGGCCGGTGCGCCGATTCAAGGAGCGAAGATCCAGTTACGTAACGTCTCTACTTCAGACGTGCGTGAAGCTATTTCAAGTGACACTGGCAATTATTTATTCACTCAGGTTCCTCCGGCGCCCTATCAGCTTACAGTCGAGATGCAAGGCTTCCGGCGTTTTGTACAGAATGGCATTGTGCTGCAGGTAGGCCAGCGCGCGAGCGTAAACGCTCAACTTTCTCTTGGTGAAGTGACTCAAAGTGTGGAAGTGACGGCCAACGCTACATTGCTGGATACTTCCGACGCCTCACTGGGGCAATCGATTGAGAACCGCAAGATTCTGGACCTTCCGTTGAATGGTCGGAATATCGTGGGCCTCGCAGGCCTGGCGACAGGTGTGACTCCGGGGAACGGGTTTGGCGGTGGTATCCCTTATGGGCGGGCGGCTTTGATTCAGGCGGCAACAGCGAACATCTTGATCAACGGCGGTATGACGGCGACGAATGATGTTTTGATCGATGGGGTTCCATTGTCACTCTGCTGCCAGAATCAGATTGCGTTTATTCCTTCGATTGATACGACCGCAGAGTTTCGTGTTCGGACGAATATGTTCGATGCACAGTTTGGCCGAACCGGTGGCGGCGTCATTACCTACGCGACCAAGGCGGGCACGAATGAATTTCACGGCAGCGTGTTCGAGTTCATACGTAACGCGGCATTTGATGCAAATACCTTCTTTAACAACCGTAATAAGCTTCCGATCGGCAAATACACATATAACCAGTTCGGCGCGCGAATAGGTGGACCTATTCTTCACGAGAAGCTGTTCTTTTTCGGCAACTATGAAGGCATTCGGAACCGTCGCAGTAACTCACTTTCGGGAAATGTGCCGACTGCCGCAGAGCGTAGTGGACAGTTCAGCGTGCCAATCTATGATCCACTAACGAGTACGCACGTGGGTAGTAGCTACATCCGTACCGCGTTCGCAGGCAATCAGATTCCATTGAACAGAATTGATCCAGTGGCAGCGGCCATTGTCGCCCTCTATCCGCTTCCGAATAGCACGACGCCAGGCAGCAACTACATCGCATCAGCTCCCGCGACGGACATTGAAGATCAGTTCAATGTCCGCCTCGATTACACGATCTCGCAGAAAAACAGACTATTTGGGCGCTTCTCCTACAACCACAACAATGGTGATCTTCCAGACTGGTTTGGCAACATCGGTTCACCAGGGGTCTTCTCGCAGCAGATTCGTAATACAAATATTGTGGTCAACGACACGCATACCTTCACCTCAACGTTTGTTGCGAATCTGCTGTATGGATTTACCAAGCAGAACAATGTGCGCGCACCGCGCAGCCTCAACACGGACTTGACGAAGTTTGGGTGGCCGGGCGCTTACTCCACCGGACGTCAATATTCGACTCTGCCGCAATTCTCTATGTCAGGATTTCTTGGTCTCAGTTCGAATGCACTTTATAGTCGAATCGCAAAAGTTAATATCATCGCGGCGAGCTTCGACAAGATGACCGGCCGTCACGACTTTAAATTTGGCTGGGATGGGCGGATCTATAACGCAGACTGGCTGGTCAACAACACGGCTGGAGGCACATTTTCGTTCAACACAGGCTTTACACGCGGCCCCAATGCGCTCACCGGCACTGGCGGATCGACCATTGCAAGTCTTCTGCTCGGGTATCCGACTTCTGGCTCGATTGGTTACACCGATGAGTTCGATTCTCCGCAGATATATACCGGGCTATATTTTCAAGATGATTTTCATGTATCCCAAACGCTCACCATCAACGCAGGGTTGCGATGGGAGGTTGAAACACCTCGAACCGAGAAGAAGAATCGACTCAGTTACTTCGATACCAGCGTTTCCAGCCCTCTTGCGGGACCAACTGGCATCTCGGGACTCGTCGGTGGTCTTAAATTCCTTGGGGCCGCTGGCAACCCCTCGCGTCAGCAGAACATCGACTGGAACAACTTCGGCCCGCGCTTTGGTTTCGCATGGCACCCCTATTCGAAACTCGTTATGCGTGGAGGGTACGGCGTGGTGTTTCTTCCAACGACAACTCGCTTCAACTCCACTTCAAATCAGGGCTTCTCGACGAATACGACGTACCTAAGTTCTACGGATGGAGGAATCACTCCGGCGGGCAAGCTCAGCGATCCTTTCCCTACCGGCGTAGCCAGACCGGATGGAGCTACTCCGGGGCTTCTCAGTAGCATTGGGCAAAGTTTCGGAACTTTGCGACGGAACTCTCCAGTGTCCTATTCCCAGCAGTGGAGTCTGAGTGTTCAGCAGTCATTGAAGGAAGATCTCGTTGTAGAAGCGGCTTATACCGCAAGCAAAGGAACAAAGCTTCCAATGCCGGTGCAGCTGAATAATCTCAATTCGGCTCTCCTCTCACAGGGAACATCGCTCTTGCAAAGTGTAGCGAATCCGTTTCAACCGTACACCACCAGTGGTCCACTTTCGGCTGCGACGATTACGCGCCTACAACTGCTGAAGCCGTTCCCACAGTTTCTGGGTATCACGGACAACGCCGCCGACATCGGATCGTCGATTTATCACGCTCTCACCCTTCGAATGGAGAAGCGGTTCACGCACGGCTTCAGTGTGCTTGCTGCGTTCACGGGTGGAAAACTGATTACAGATACGACTCCATGGGTGGTGAGCTACCTGGATTCTGCCCCGGGATATCAGGATGTGTACAACCCTCGTGCGGACCGTGCCGTTGCACCTGAAGATATCGCCAGGCGCTTTGTTCTCAGCTTTGTGTATGAACTTCCATTTGGGCATGGCAAGCAGTTCCTTTCTAATACACCCTATCTCGTCAATTTGGCTTTGGGAGGATGGCAGCTGAACGGAATTACAACGTATCAGACCGGAACGCCGATTAGCATCACGAATTCCATCTCCACGACCTCTGGAGCGACTCGGCCGAACACGAACGGACAGTGGGTACGGCAGGGAAGTGAGCATGATCGCTTGGGCCAGTGGTTCAACATCGCAGCATTTTCAGCCCCGGGCGCTTTCGAGTTCGGCAATACCCCGCGAACTCTGCCGAATCTGCGGTCGGATGCAACGCGCAACTGGGATACATCGCTCTTCAAGAACTTCGACGTTACACACCATGTTCAGGGCCAGTTCCGTGCAGAGTTTTTCAATGTCTTCAACACACCCCGGTTTTCTGCACCGAATGGAGGCTACGGGACCGCCGGTTTCGGAACGGTCTCCTCGCAGGCGAACGATGCACGTGAAATGCAGCTCGCCTTGCGGCTTTCATTTTAGGAGGAAGAATGAAATTGTTGATTATGATCGCACTGCTCGCAGTGTCTACCATGCATGCGGCGGACAATCGGGAACGGTTGCTGGCGAATCCGGCATCGCTGGCAGCGCCGGCTCACCTTCCTCTCGTTAACGCTCAGTACACAACCGCCTTTGCGGGCAAAGAGGGAGAGTCGGGCTTTAACCTGCACTCCTATCTGGCCTATTTCAAGGGCCGCTTCTGGTTGTGCTGGTCGTCGGCGAGGGCCCACGAGGAGGATCCAGATCAACACATCCTCTATGCGACCAGCAAAGACGGACACGCCTGGAGCATGCCGCAGCTGCTAGTTGCTGATCCTGATGGCGCGGAGGGACCGCAGCGGTGGATTGCGCGTGGCATGTTCGTTGAGCGCGGACACCTGTATGCACTGGGCGCTCTTATTGCCAGTGCGGACTATAAGCTGCAAGGGCAGGGAATCGTTTGGCGCGATCTTAAGCTGATACGGTTCCGCTGGACAGGCAGAACATGGAAGCGCGAATCGGTCTTTGCGGATGATTGCATGAACAACTTCCCACCGATGCGAGTCGATAGTGCGTACGTCATGCCATGTCGTGACAGCAAGATGAGCTTGAAGATTGCGAGGGAGGCGAATGGTAAAGAAGGCCAGTGGACAATGGTTCCAATCCACTCGCCCCCCCCATTCAACAAGATGGACGAGCCGACTCTGTATCAGGCATCGGACGGGTCACTGCAACTCATTATTCGCGATGGATCGCACTCTGGATTTTTGCTGCGTTCGGTGAGTTCGGACGGTGGCCATACCTGGACTGCGCCAGTTAGAACAAATTATCCTGACGCAACCAGTAAGAACTTTGCCGCTCGACTCAGCGACGGAAGTTATATCCTAATCAACAATCCTTCTCCCAAAGGGCGAGATCCACTGGCGATTTCCTTGAGCAAGGATGGCTGGTCCTTTGATCATCCTCGTGCTCTCCGTGCCAGCTCTCAGATGACTGCTTCGTCGCAAAGGTGGAGCTTCCAATATCCACATGCGATAGAGCACAATGGCTCCCTCTGGGTGGCGTACTCGCTCAATAAGAGAGATATCGAAGTATGTGAGGTGAAACTATCAGACTTAGAGGAGTCATCCCATTGAAGCGTATCGCATGGATGGCACTGCCATTGTTGCTGGTGATTCATTCGCAGGCGCAGACAGTTCCGGTCACTCCACAGTATTTCGATGTAGTGGTCTATGAGGCGACGCCCGGCGGAATAGCTGCCGCAATCGCCGCCGCACGACTTGGGGACTCAGTGGCTCTCATCGAGTCGCAGAACCACATCGGCGGCATGATGACCAGTGGCCTTGGTAAATCCGATATCGAGACGAAAGCAGCAATCGGCGGTCTTTTTCTCGAGTTCACTAAAAAGGTTTATCAATATTATGTCGATAAGTATGGTGCCAATAGCGAAAATGTAAAGCTTTCGCAAAACGGCTACTACTATGAGCCATCCGTGGCCGAGCACGTACTGGATGAAATGGTGCGGGCGGAATCGCGCATTAAATTAATGAAGCTGCGGAGGCTCGATCAGGCCATCCGTACGGGCAACCGTCTCGTTGCTGTCCGCTTGATGCGGCTCGACAACGGAAAGCTGGAGGAGATAAGTGGCGGCGTCTTCATCGACGCTTCCTACGAGGGCGATCTCGCGGCCTACTCAGGCGTCGATTACCGATTGGGCCGGGAATCGCGGCGCGAGACGAACGAACTGCACGCCGGCGTCGTGTACATGGACTACGAAACGCGAGCCTTTCTGCCCGGCACCACGGGCGAGGGCGACAAGCGGCTACCGGCATATACTTATCGTCTCTGCCTCACTGATGACCCAGCGAACTCCGTCATCCTCAAGACTCCGCCTCCCGACTATGATCGCACGCGTTATGTGGGATATATCGAAGACTGGAAGGCGGGGCGTATGGCCCCGCCAAAGGTGATGAAGGAGGGTGCAGGATACTATGGGCCCACCTTTAACACGGTTGTGCGCGCACTCTCGATAGCAGAGATCCCGAACCACAAATTTGACGTCAACTTCAATCCGCGACCGCTGGCCTTTCCTTTTCCCGAGGAGAACTATGGCTATCCGGAAGCGGGTTGGAACGAGCGGGAGAAGATTGCAACTAGGATTCGCAATATGACTCTTGGCTTGCTGTACTTCTTGCAGAACGATTCCGAGATCCCGGAGGCTCAGCGCCAGCTCGCCCGGCATTACAACCTGGCCAAGGATGAGTTCACGGATAACGATAACTTCCCTTGGCAGCTTTATGTACGCGAAGCTCGCCGCATCGTCGGCACGGAGACTCTCGCGGAACAAGACCTTCTTGTTGGACCGAAGCTTGGCCGAACTCGCGTCCACGCCGACAGTATCTCTGCCGGCGAGTTTCCTATCGATAGCTTTCCTGTGCGGAAGCACGAGCCAGGACACGAGGTCGCGCTTGAGGGATACATCCTGATGCTCGATCAACTCACGCATCCCTATCAGATTCCATATGGCGTGATGGTCCCGAAGCAGCTTGATGGACTGCTGGTTCCCGTAGCCGCTTCTGCAACACATGTTGCGTTCGCCACGATACGTCTGGAGCCAACGTGGATGGCTCTGGGGCAAGCTGCCGGAACGGCTGCTTATCTGTCTCTTCACAATCACGTCGCTGTTCAGAAAGTAGATGTCGATCAGTTGCAGAGAAAGCTCATTGAAGGAGGACAGTTACTCACCTACTTCAAAGATATCGATCGTAGCGATCCCGCTTTCCCAGCTTTGCAATACTTTGGGACGAAGGGGTTTTTCCCTGACTACTTCGCACGATCCAAAGATCCTGTCACACGCCAAACCGCACGGGAGTGGACTACACTTGCTCTCCCGGAAGCAAAGCATGTATTCGAGGGGACGGGGCCGGTACGTCGCAGTGAACTCGGAGAGGCCCTAAAGGCAGCGGGACTATCGATGGCTCTCTCCGACAATGACAACGAACAACTGACTAGAGGCGAGTTCTGTTCCATCTTATTTGCAGCGCTCGCGAGGTGATTCTGACCATTAGTTCCTCGTGTTGACCGATCAGTTTCGAATTCGGCCAAGTAGGAGCAGCGGGAAACTACTCGAGTCCGCCATTTTTATAGCGTGCGCAAGATGGCCGATGATTACATCGGCGGCAATCCCATTTGCTCACTGTCTCGTTATGTTCTCCCGCTAGCTATTCAGAGATGACGGCTTTGACAAGATTGCGAGGAGCGTCCACGTTGATCCTGCGCTGGACAGGTTCTCAGAATAATTATTCCGTGGCGCTTCCATTTGAATAGGGCATGTTGATTGTCGTTGGTGTACTGGAGGTGATGGGCATATCCAAACCATCCTTGAGCGTGTAATTCTGCAATGCGATTGCGCTCTGCCATACGTTGTTCAGCGCTTGGATATAACTTACCTGAAGTTGAAAGAGGGTGCGCTGCGAAACCAGCACCTGTGGATAAGCCGCTCCCATACTCTGATACTTTTTCAGATACAGTTCATAGGCTCGCGTCGCGCGTGGAATCATCTGGGTTCGGTAGCGATCAGCCTCAAACTTCGACGACAGGTACATCTGCACGAGTGGCTCCGCCTGTTGACGGAGCGAAAGCTTCACTCTTTGTAGGTTGTCCTGTGCTCTCTCGATCTCCGCGCCGGCCATCTTCTTATTTCCCTGATTGCGATTCCAAAGAGGAACGTCGATACCAACCGTGGCGAAGCTCTGAAGCCCTGCGCTCCTTCTGGGGATCTCGGAGACAGTTTCAAAGCTGTACTGTTCCCCCACCTTGACCAGAAGATCGGGAATCGATTCCCGTTTCGCATCCTTCAGCCTAGCCTCGGCGACTGAAACATCGCGTTTGGCCTGTTGCACAACAGGGCTTGTCTGGGCAATGCGATCTACGATTTCATCGGTATGAATCTCGGGCGGCGCATCGAGCGCGGCCTCAAGCGGGCTAACCGGCAGGTCATGTTTCCCAACGAGAGTAGCTAGTATCTTGAAGTCCTGCAGAAACTCGCGCTGGGCTTGTGTGTAGTCCACCTTCGCCTGTTCCGCCTCAACTTCAGACTGGAGAATATCCGGCGCATCGACCTGCCCTACATTCGCCAGTTGATGAACCGTCTCCACTGCATCCAGCGTGAGATGTAACAATCGCTGTCGCACGCGAACGATCTCCTGTGCGCTCAGCGCCTTGTAGAAGCTCTGCGAAACATCATTGTGGACGCGATACGACTGCGCCTCCGCAGCCGCTTCGTCAGACTTCTTCTGCTCTTCATAGATGTCGCGGCGCAAGCCCAGCTTCCCGCCCAGGACGATGGATTGCGCGATGTAGGCTCCATGCTCTCCTCCGCCATAAGCTCCTCCGCGTATCTGATCACCCTGGTATCCTACGGAAGGATTCGGATATAACCCAGCCTGTTTAGCCTGTGCCGCGGATCGCCGGATAATAGCGGCAGCCTGCTTGAGCGTCGGATTATTTTCATCCGCGAGTTGAAGAAACGCTGCCAGCTTCATGGGTGCACGCGTTGCGACATCCTTCAGCAACTCCGGTGCAGGCAACGACGCGCCGGTATGCATCTCCGGGTTCTCTGGCTCCTGTAGTCGTTGATTGACGTGATTCGGAGCCTCCTGCTCGTTGATAGCTTGGTGCATGTCGTGAACGGGTGTTGTTGCTTGATGTGAGCCATGCTGGCTCATATCCATTCCCTGGTGCGAAGGGTCGCTCGTTGAAATCGGCGCGGGAGTGTTCGACGTCTGAGCTGTTGCCGTTGCAACTGCGAGCCAACTCGCAACCGTGATTGCCATCAAGTGCTTCATGTCGTAGTTCTCCTTGGTTGCATGTCTAGGACCGGGACAAGACGGAGGCGTAAGGGTCATTGGTTCGATTCGCCTGCTTCATGCGTGAGATGACCTCGTCGTATCGATCTGGAGGCAGAACCCGGACGAACGTCATCATGCCCATCATGAATCCGCTCCATCCCGGGCGAAGACCATAGTTCTCCGGCTTCTCAACCATCTTGTCCATCGCCATCATGGGACCTTCCATATAGGCATCCTGCGGAAAGTTAGGGACAGCATTCGCGTTGCTGGCGATGTTGCTCTGCATATCCACGCCGCTCATCTGATGGTGGTTCATGCTGTGCATCGCCCTGTCTTGCGATAGCGGTCCATTCGTAGTCGCGATATCAGCCGCCGCACCGAATCCCATGCCGCGTCCAAGGCTGCTACCGTGTTCATCTCCAAGAGGCGTACCGGAAGCCCCGGTCAACATACCCATGCCCGACTCCATGCTCAGGCCGGCGGGCATCCCAGCACCGGGGCGCGTCATCTTGCCTACGCTCGAAGACATTTGGTTCATCATGTGGTGGGGCAGGTGGCAGTGAATCATCCAGTCTCCAGGATTGTTCGCCACAAACTCGACTCCACGCGCCTGTGCGACGCCAACCAGCACCGTATTGCCGGGCCACCATCCTGCTTCAGGAATGCGTCCGCCTTCCGTACTCGTCACATAAAACGTGTGGCCGTGCATATGCATCGGATGATGATCCATGCCCAGATTCACGAAGCGAATTCGCACTCGATCGCCGAGCCGCACAATCAGCGGCGTATTTGCCGGGCCTGTTTTCCCATTCATCAGCAGCCAGTTGAACTCCATGTTCATCGTGTTCGGAACCGTGTTGTTCGGGAGCACCGCGTACTCCTGCAGATGGATCAGGAAGTCCTTATCGCAATGCGGTTGGTAGGGCGTCTTCGGGTGCATGATGAAGCCGCCCAGCATTCCTGCCATCTCCTGCATCGCCATATGGGAGTGATAGAAGTAAGTGCCTGTCTGATGGATGTTGAACTCATAGATGAATCGGCCACCTGGCTTCACTGGGTCCTGACTGATTCCAGGCTGACCATCGTAGCGGATGTCGTCCTCAAAGCCATGCCAGTGCATCGACGTTGGCTCAGGCAGATGGTTGTCGAAGACGACACGGACATGATCGCCTTGGTTGACCTGAATCGTCGGTCCTGGAGCGCTGCCGTTGAAACCCCAAAGGTCAAGCGTCTTTCCTGGGATGACAGCTTGCTTCACGGGTTCGGCAATCAGATGGAAGACCTTTGTAGCTCCATCCATCGTGTATGGAAGGTCTCCTACATCTGTCGTGATAACAGGAAGGTTGTGGGCGGGAAGCGGCCGAGGATGTTTGCCTCCGTTCGAGATGGAACGAGGAGGTTGTTCCATCGACATATGCATGTCTTGTGCAGACAGACTACGTGCAGCAAAGAAGCCTGCACCGACGCCAAGAGTGCGCTGGATAAAACTACGACGGTTGTTCATAGAACTCCTGCGGGTGAAAAGATCGGAGCTGTGGAAAGAAGAGCGGCTGCAAACGACGCAGCTTCGCCACATGACTTATACAAGGAAGATCTGAAGGAGGTTCTAAATGCGCAGGGAAGTCGTGAAGGGATCAGCTAACGCCGATGGAAGGATAGGTTGTTCCGGTCGGAGTCGTTGCGTTGCGTGAGTTGTGGTCGGTAAAACAGACGAATCAGCCGGCAGCAACGCGATGGTCTCCAGCACGATTGGGCTAGAGCCAGCAAAAAACTTTTCCTGGCTGAGCGCTGTGAGATCGGTTATACAAAGGTGGCTCGAACAATCCGAAAGAATATGCAACGGTGCGTCGACCGCTTCCTGCTCCGGCATGATCATGTGCTGGCAGTGATGCATCCCAGCTTGAACCGTGGCAGCTTTCGTGAGGGCAGGGGCTCCTGCTTCCGCACATTTCAGTTGACACACCGCCGAGGCCCCTTGCGTCATAAGAAGGGCCAGTAGCAAACCCGAAAGTGAGATTCGACGAAACATTGAGTTGGCTGCAGGATACGCCCGAAGCGGTCTCAGAATATACTATGGCCGTCCAGAACGACGAATCTCCAAATTGCCTGTCCGGTTTTAGCTAGGGCGTCTTCACTGTGTCGCCCACCTTTACGGCTCCACTACCGGAAAAGGTTCCAACTGCCGACCCGGAATCGACGCTCGTGATCGTGATCTGGCCGAGCGTGCTTTCAATGGACCGGAGTGGTTTGCCGGTAACGGGATCCTTGATCACTCGGCTCACCCGGGTAACCGTTAGTTTATCGCCGACACGCACTCCGGAGGAGGAACCAACATTGATGATGATGTCTCCGCTTGATGCATCCGCAACCAACCCATGAACAGGGACAGCGGCAGGAGTTGCGGCGACTGGAAGTGAGGAGGATTTGGCATCCAATCCCGTAGCCAGTTGGCTGACAGCCTGCTTGACCGCTTCGCCCAGCATCGTCTGACCGAAGTTGGAGCTACCCATATCGAGATGGCCTCCGCCACCCGACCACCCGGAGCCGCCACCTCCGAGGAGATTGGTGCCAGAGCGGGAGGACTCACCCATACCTGTCACGGAAGTCAGGATCTCGCCCGTATTTACATCCACCATTCGCGCGGTAACGGCCACCACAGCCTTGGACTTGTGGACGCCGACGCCGCCAAGCCCGTATCTGCCCAAGGTGCTGCCCACGCCTCCTACGTTGGTGTTGTGATCGTCCCGCCCAAACTGGGTGATGTCGCCGACGATGATCGTATCCACGCCCAGGAGCTTACCGATCTTTGCTGCGGACGCGGGATCGGCACGATCGCTATTCGAGAAGTTTTGTTCGGCAAGCAGCTTGCTCATCGCCTGACGTTCGATGACACGGTAGGTCCCATCGTTCACCAGCCGGTCGATCAGTAGATCGACGATGCCTTTGCCCACGTCTTGATTGGTGCCGAAGATGGCTGCGACGCTACTCGACACAGTGCCGTAGTTGAAGTCCATAACGGCAACTCGACGCTTCTGCGCGAAGAGAGGAGAAACAAGGAGAAGAAGAAGGACAAATACATTGGCTCGACGCATGATGCTGACTCCTGATTGGGGTGGCTGTTTCATCGACCTAGAAACTTCTCCAGAACCTGAACCTCTGATTCAGCCTTATCCAGATTTCTGCTGGCCGAAGCTACTCTGGAAGATTGCATATCCTGGTTTGCCGCTTGCATATAAGATCGCATCTTGCTGTCGGCAGCCTCCATGTCGGTACGGAGGCCCAGGCCATCCGCTTCCTGCTGACGACGTAGCTGCGAGATCGCGCGGTCCACCGCGTCGCTACGAGCGCCCAATTGGATGATGCGCTCCTGCACCTGTTCAACCTCAGCCTGCGAAGGGCTTGCCAGCGCCGCTGCCTGAGCCGGCTGGATAGGTGAGCCTGGCTGTTGTCCTGCGCCAGCGTTGTATGCAGGGCGCGGCATTGCAGGCTGATGTGTTGGGCCAGCAAGGATGTTCTTAGCAGCTGCGGGTTGCGTGCTTGCTGGGGAAGACTGCGGCGGTGCGGATGTTCCTACGGGATCGGCAGGTGTTGCCGATGGAGACTCAGGAGCAGCGGCTGGAGTGCTCGCTACCTGAGGAGCAGAAGCAGCCGGTTGACTCGACTGGGAGTCTGTTGCGGCGGACTCTGAGGCATGGGTTTTGAGCAGGCGCGGCACTGTAACGGCCAGACCAACGATGGCAAGCATCGCTGCGAGCGCTCCGGTTGCAATCCAAAGCGGCTTGTTGTTGCGCGGAGCTTTCTGTGGTGCTGATTGTTGAGGCGCTTGTTTGAAGGTGCTGGGAATTTCGGCAAAGGATGCTGCTGCAGTAGGGGCGGCGGAGGGTTTTGCCTGTTGCGCCTCGGCGGCAGGGGAGTCGGCGCGGAATGCCTTCAGGGCATTGCGGAAGGCATCGGCGTTCTGGAAGCGGTCCGCTGGATCCTTCGCCAACGCTGTGAGGATGATTGCGTTGAGCTGCGGGGAGAGTGATGGGTTGATCTCGATCGGAGGCCGAGGAGCGTCGTTGAGCTGCTGGTTGAGGACACCGTAGGTCGAGTCCGACTCGAAGGGGCGACGGCCTGCGAGCAACTCGTACAAGACGACTCCGATGGAGTACAGGTCGGAGCGCGCATCGACGCTGGAACCGCGTACCTGTTCCGGCGACATGTAGTAGAAGGAGCCGATGGTCGTTCCTGGTCGGGTGAGATTGATGTCGACGTTCGACTTGGCGATGCCGAAGTCCATCAGCTTCACGATGCCGTGTGTTGTCACCATGAGGTTTGCGGGCTTGATGTCGCGGTGAACCACGTTGCGGGCGTGAGCGTAGCTCAGGGCGGAGAGCGCCTGGGAGATGTAGTTGGCGGTATCCTCGACCGAGAGAGTGCTTTGCTTCGCTCGCTGTTCGAGTGTGTATCCTTCGACGTACTCCATGATCATGATGAGCTGGTTGTCCGCTTGAAACGCGGTGTGCAGCAGGGCGATGTTGGGATGGTCGAAACCTGCCAGCGTGCGGATCTCGGAGATGAAACGTACTGCCAGATCGCGCTCGGCGGAGAGGTCTGGCAGAAGGACCTTCATCGCTTCGATGCGGTCGGAGATGATGTTGCGCGCACGGTAGACGTGACCCATGCCACCGGTGCCGAGCAACTCCAGGATTTCGTAGTCGCCAACACGCTGGCCAATCTCGAATGCCATGATGAGCCTCTTTCAAGTGTTGTCAGCGCTTTTTCGCCGACGCTCCCAGGAGGGTTCGATGGGATGTCAGCGTGGAGCGGGCCCGTTGGTCAATCTTCGATTCATGGGAGTGTATACCATCCTGCGTGTCCTCAGCATCCCCTGGAACAAGCTGACGGAGTGTCGCCGAAATTGTCCGGAGAGGGTCTCGGCAGACGATTTCGATGCGGTGCTCGTTCGGCGATCCCTGTGTGCGTGGGACCTACTTGAGGGGGTACCCCCCCGGGGGTACCCCTATTTAAGACGCCTGGATTCAATAATTTACATTTTTATGTCCTTGCAAATTCGTCATCCCAAAAGGGTTACAGTCAAATTCGTCATTCCAAACGAGTTACGGTTGAATATCGGTTCGAACGAGAAAA
>Ga0207667_10001240_pt1 | contig 31995 bp, 31 predicted proteins | sample KBSCornC52_FD_184301 | JGI IMG/M metagenome (GOLD analysis project Ga0207667, IMG submission 184301) | Corn rhizosphere microbial communities from Kellogg Biological Station, Michigan, USA - KBS Corn C5-2 (SPAdes) (version 2) | ecosystem: Host-associated > Plants > Roots > Rhizosphere > Soil ...
GCCATTCTTCGCCGAATCGTATTTCAGCGCAACCGCGAAGTGGGTCGGGTTCGTGATGATGACGTCGGCGAGCGGCACGTCCGACATCATGCGCCGCTTTGCGATCTGCCGCTGGCGCGCGCGAATGCGGCTCTTGATGAGCGGATCGCCCTCCTGCTGCTTCGACTCCATCTTCACTTCCTGCTTCGTCATCCGAATCGACTTCTCGAACGCGTACCGCTGGTAGCCGAAGTCCGCCGCGGAGAGAACGAGCAGGAATCCGATGATTCGCGTGGCCAGGCGGAACAGCATGTCGCCGATGGTTCCGAGAATCGCCGGCAGGTCCATCCGAATCGTGGCGAGCATATCCTGGTAGCCGCCCCGGATGGTCGTCCACGCGATCCAGGAGATGATCCCGATCTTGGCGACCGCCTTTACCGTCTCGACCAGCCCCCGCGCCGAGAAGAACCGCTTGACTCCGGTGAGGGGATTCAGGCGGTTGAAGCTCGGCTTGAGCGCCTGCGGTGCGACCAGGAACCCGGTCTGGAGCATATTGACCAGCGCCCCAAGCAGCATCGCCGTAAGCACCCAGGGGCCGATGGTCGCGCCGATGAGCCCGAACGACTGCCACGCCTTCGTGTAGAGCACGTGGCTCGTAAGCGGCGTCGCATGGGCTTCCGAGAGGGAGGTCTTCAAATAGTCCCGGAGACGGGCGGCCGAAGTCGATCCGACGGCGTGGAGCACAAGTATCATGCCCATGAAGACGACCATGGACGTGAAGTCCTGGCTCTTCGCGACTTGTCCCTGCCGCCGAAGCTCGTTTCGCTTCCTCGGTGTCGCCGCCTCCGTCCTCTCGCCCGCGTCGCCTGCGGCCATAACTCCCCTATCTCGCCGCCTGGAGCACGGTCTGTGCTCCGGTCCCCATAAGCATGGGAATCTGCGAAATCACGAAGGCCAGCACCGGAAGCACGATCGCGAGAGTCAGCAGTCCGACGATTATCTTCACGGGCATGCCGACGATGAAGACGTTCATCTGCGGAACCGTGCGGGCGACGATGGCGAACGCGATGTCCACCACCATCAGGACAGCGGCGGCCGGAGCAGCGATCTTGACCGAGATGACGAAGAGCTGGCCGAGGAACGCGGTGAACGCGCCGCTCATGTCGCCGCTGAAATGAGCCCCGCCCGGCGGCACCGTCACATAGCTGCCGGCTACCGTCGCGATCAGAAAGAGGTGTCCCCCCGCGATCAGGAAGAGTGTCATCGCGAGCTGGTACATGAACTGCCCCATCGCGGACGTCTGCTGCTCGGTGAAGGGATTGAGGATGTTGATAATCCCGAACCCCATCTGCGTGTCGATGTAGTATCCGGCCATCTGGAAAGCCGAGAGCAGGAGCTGGACCATGAATCCCAGGCAGAATCCCACGGCCGTCTCCGCCGCGATCTGGGTAATCATCGAGATCATATCCGCGGGCGCCGCGCCAACCTTCGGCCCGACGAGCGGCAGCATCGCAAGCGTCAGCACCGCCGCCAGCCCGACCTTCACCTGTTTCGGAATCGAGCGATTCCCAAAGATGGGCGCGGTCGTAAACAGCGCCGCCACCCGGCAGAAGATCAGCACGCTGGCCCAGAATTCGTGAACGCCGATGGTCATGGGGAGAATGGGTCGTTGGGTCGTTGGGTCGTCGCGTTTGCCGTTGACGTGTCCTTGACGTCATTCCGAGAGAGCCCTGGCGACCGAGGAATCCGGCGGCCGGATTCTTCACTCCGTTCAGAATGACGTCAAGTGCGACGACACTGCCGATGCGGGGCGGCCCGACGACCCAAAGACCCGGCGGTCCGACGACCCGGCGGTCCGACGACCCGCTAGGGCGTTGGCATGTGATTGAACATGGTGACGATGAAGTTCACCATCGTGGCCAGCATCCAGGGGCCGAAGATGGCCAGGGCGAGCAGTACCGCCAGCAGCTTCGGGATGAAGGTCAGGGTGAACTCCTGTATCTGGGTAACCGCCTGGAAGATGGAGACCAGCACGCCCGCCACGAGACCGAACAACAGGATTGGCAGCGCGAGCTGGAGCGTGATCATCAGGCAGTAGCGCCCGATTCCGAGAACTTCCGCCTGGCTCATTACGGCCGAAACCCTTTCGCGAGCGACCCGAGCAGCAACGTCCATCCGTCCGCCATCACGAAGAGGAGGAGCTTGGCCGGCAGCGCGATGATCGTCGGCGGCAGCATCATCATTCCCATCGACATCAGCGTGGATGCCACGACGATGTCGATGATGAGGAAGGGCAGGTAGATGTAGAAGCCCATGATGAACGCAGTCTTCAGCTCGCTCGTTATGAAGGCCGGGACGACGACCGTGAACGGAATCTCCTGCTCGTTGCGTGGCGCCTGCTTCAGCTTCGCCATGCCGAGGAAGAACGCGAGATCCTTCCGGTAGGTCTGGTGGATCATGAACGAATGGAGCGGCGTAGCCGCCTTGTCGACACCCTGCTGGAACGTGATCTTGTTGCTGAAATAGGGCTGAAGCGCATCGTCGTTAATCTTCTCGAACGTTGGCCGCATCACGAAGAACGTCATGAAGAGCGCCAGGCCGACCAGCACCTGATTCGGCGGGACCTGCGGCAGCCCCAGAGCCGACCGGAGTATGGAAAGCACAATGACGATTCGCGTGAAGGCGGTCGTCATGATGAGCAGGGACGGCGCGAGCGTCAGCACCGTCATCAGGAGCAGCACCTGAAGCGTGACGGCCACGTCCTTCGGGTTCTTCGACGCCTCCATCCCGAGCGAGACTTTCGGGATGCCGACAAGCCCGCCTCCGCCCTGCGCGGCGACTCCCCCGCAGATTCCGATGGCAAGCAGCACGCCGAGCGCACAGTACAGCGCCTTCCGCCCCGTCAGCGCATGAATCAGCCGCGTCGTGAAGAAGAGATGGGTCGGTGGGTCGGGGGGCCGTGGGGTCATTGGGCCGGATTCACGCGACCCCGCTGACCGCCCTGACCGCTCCGCGATTCGCGTTCTGAAGTCTTCAATCCGCATTCGAGTCCCCTACCGGCGCGTCCGCACGGCTGTGCGAGAGATCGATTCGCGCGCTTCGCGGATCTGGTCGTCCAGGCTGCCGACGATGACGCCGAGACCGCCCTTCAGGTCTGAGTAGTCCTCGGTCAGGTCGTCCGACATGCCATCGAGGATCGACTGGAAGTCTGAATCGGCGCCGGCTCCTGTACCCTGATTCGATTCGGTCAGGTCGGCGAGTGTCGAGAGTGAGCCGCCTGACGCGCCAAGAAGGAGCACCCTGCCGCGCGCTTCCACAAGGTGGAGTGATGCCGTTCCGATCGGTATCGACTCCAACACGCGGAGCGAGCTGCCGCCGGTCTTGCGGGCATTGTTCAGGTTGAACCCACCCAGGATCGCGCCGCGAAGTCCCTTGCGGAAGTCAGGCAGCGTCCCAGTTCGTTGCTGCACGGACTTGAGGCCGCGCACCGCCAGCATGATTCCGCCGAGGATGGGCAGCAGGACGATGAGCACGCGGAACGATTCGCCCGCGCTCGCCGCGGGAGTGTCCCTGGCCCCGCCGAGAACGTCGGCCTTCGTTCCGGAAAGCGCCCCGACCAGGTCCTTCTCCACGTCGCCTGCGCGCTTTGCGGATAGAACGGACGGTGCGGCGGGCTTCGGCGGCGCCTGTACGGCCCTCGTCACGCCGGGCTGCGCCAATGTCGGCGCGGGTTTCACGACGGCTGTTACCATCGCCTTTCCAGCACTCGCCACCGGAGCCTCAGGAGCCTTCGGAACTACCAGCGCCTGTTCCGGATCGACAAACTTCATGTCGACCCATCCGGTCGCGCCACTCGGCAGCGTCACCTGTACCCAGCTTCCCTGCCGCGCCGTAACGGTTACGCGAGTCTCCTTGTCTACAAGGCGCGTTCGCTCACAGTCTGCCGCCGGTCCGGAACGCACATTGACGCGCTCCTCGCTAATTCGCGCGCCGACGTGCATCGATTCACTCGCGTGCACCGGCGCCTTCGGAGTCTGTGCGGTCTGCCCAAACGCCGCGTCGCACAGAGCAACGACAACGGTCGCGCTGATTATCACCTTCGAATAACGGCTCATGATAGCGTCACCTGGTCGACGGGTCGATGGGTCGATGGGTCGTTGGGTCATTGGGTCGTTGGGTCATTGGGTCGTTGGGTCGCTGCGCCTGCCTTTGACGTGCCCTTGACGTCATTCCGAGAGAGCCTAAGCGACCGAGGAATCCGGCGCTTTTCGCCTCGCAGACAGGGCCGCCGGATTGTTCGCTTCGCTCAGAATGACGTCAAGAGCCCAACGACCCAACGACGTGACGACCCGGCGACCTGTCCTACGCCGCCCGCTTGCCGACGGAATTGAGGCGGTCAGAGGGACTTACAATCTCGGTAATGCGAATGCCGAAGTTGTCCTCGATGACCACGACTTCGCCCTTCGCGAGAAGCTGGCCATTGACCATCAGGTCGATGGGCTCGCCCGCCACGCGCTCCAGCTCGACGATCGAGCCGGTCGCGAGCTCCAGCACGTCCTTGATCAGCATCTGCACGCGGCCCAGCTCGACGGATACGTCGAGCGGTATGTCCATGATCAGGTCCATGCCCCGCGGCATCGTCTCAACCGGCCCGCCCATCGCCTGAAACGGCTGGAACGCCGCCCCTGGCGACGCGCCGAACGCCGGCATGGACGCGGCTGAGATCGGATTCCCTCCCGGCCCGCCAGGGAAGATGTCGGACCCGTATTCGGTTGTCTCATCATCCTCGACCTTCGGCAGTCCCGCTATTGCGCGGGCGAGATCCGGTGTAATCAGGATTCGCAATGTGCTGTCGAGCACGCCCTCAACGCGGAACGGCCACGCGATCTGCACCGCGTAGCCAGCGGTGAGAAACCCCGCCGACAGCGTGAGCGGAACCAGACTCGTGGTACATTGCGCCCCGGGCGCAACCGTCGCGCCGATGGAGTTGCCAATCGCGATTCCGATCCCCTGAACGAAAGCATCCATCGCCGTGGTCAGCCGCTCGACATGGACCTCTTCCAGCATCTGCGGCGGCTCCGAGCCATCGCCCATACCGATGATATCCGCGAGTACTCCCGCGTCTGGCTCGCTCACAAGCAGGGCGGCCTCATCCTCCGAGAGCGTCGGAAACGAGAACGACGTCTGCAAAAGCGGCTCGGGGTCGGTGATTAACGCGCCGATGGACTCCTGCGTGACGACGGCGGGCTCGAAGACCGCACGCTGGTTGATGTTCTCCGAGAGGGACATCGCGAGGGATTCGCCCAGGGGCTCGAAGACCTCTTTGAACTTTGCAAGATCGGCGCTGGATAGCTCAGGCATCAACGGCTCCTTCGATTGCGGACGGCGAAAAACGGTTCGGGGCTGGCGGCATTGCGTACGATTGGCGTCGCGTCGGCGTGAATTCTCAATAGAGGTCCTCTGCGGCGATTCGGTTGATGTGGAGCGCCACCTTGCGGCCCGCCGCACCGGGCTTGCCGCGAAACTTAACGCTGTTGCCGATCATCAGATCCACCTCGTCCGTGCTGCGCCGGTTCAGCACCACGGTGTCGCCCACGCTGAGATTCACGAGGTCGTTCACCGTGATTCGCGCTGTGCCGAGCCGGCATACACACGTCACCTTTGCCCTCGCCAGTCGCTGCGCCAGCTTCTCGACGTTCTGGCTGCCATTCTCCCCGCCCGTGGTTGAGAACCAGCGCTGGACCGAGAGCTTCGGGGTGATCGGCTTGAGCAGCAGATAGGGAATGCAGAGGCTCATCGCGCCACGCAGGTCCCCCACCTTCACTTCGAACAAGATGGAGACGATGGTGTCGTTGGGAGGCACGATCTGGATGAACTGCGACTGCGTCTCCATCGATTCGCGCTTCGGATGCAGGGCAACGACGCTGTCCCACGCGGTCTGAAGGTCCTTGAGAGCGCGCGTCGTAATGGATTCGGTCAGCGCCTTCTCAATCTCCGTCAGCATCGTCGTCGTCTTCATCATGTTGCCGGGGCCGCCGAGGAGCCGGTCGATCATGGCCAGCACGACGTTGAATTCCATCTCGAGAATCGCCTGACCGGTGAGCGGCTCAAGGCTGATCACGTTGATGATCGACGTTGTGAGCGACCGCATGTATTCGTTGTAAGGAACCTGCTCGACGCTGACCAGATCGACGTGGGTGGAGACCCGCAGATAGGCGGAGAGCGACGACGCGAAGAGCCGCGCGAACGTCTCGTGCAGCATCTGGAGCGTGCGGAGCTGGTCCTTGGAGAACTTGTCGGGGCGGCGAAAGTCGTAGGGCTCGTACGCGATGGTGCGGCGATCGCTTCGCGCGGAGCTCGGAGGGGGCGCGGCCGGCAGCGATCCGCCCCGCGTGAACGGGACAGGTTCCGCCTGTGCCGGATCCGGATCGACGGAATCGCCGTCGCTCGAGAGCGAGGCCAGCAGCGCCTCAATCTCAGCCTGAGAAAGAATCTCGACCAACTTCACCCTCCGATGGCGCGGTTGGGAAATTGCTGGAGCAACGCGACCTGCGCCCGCACCCCCAGCGCGTCCACCTTCCGCGCACGCAGCTCTGCCGGCTGCCTGTAAACACAATGATTCGCTGATACGGTACGACCCAAACTGGTCTGCTGCCAGATCGGCAGCCTGTCTGGAGCGGACTCGCACCGCGCCTGACGTTGCCCAAAGGCAGCCTTGCTTGAATTATCGGCGGCAGGTTGAAAGATTCTTAGTGATATTCGCGGGGGAATGTGGAAGGCGCTCGCTTTGGGGCAGAAGAGGGGACAGGGAGAGGGGGAGACAAGGAGACAGGGAGAGGGGGAGACAGGGAGAGGGGGAGACAGGGAGAGGGGGAGACAAGGAGACAGGGAGAGGGGAGACAGTTGTAAAGAAGTCCGCGACTATAATGACGTCGAACCGGAGGAGCCTGTCTCCTTGTCTCCCTGTCCCCCCCTCTCCTCGTCTCCCTGTCTGCCCTACTGCGTGGCGAAGGAGAGGAAGTACACTTTGAGGACCTTCTCGCCACCGAGCTCCTTGTTTAGCTTCTCGACGAGCTCCTTCTTCAGCTTGTCCTTGCCCGCCTCGGTCGCCAGATCCTCGGGCTGCTTTGTCGTCAGGACCCCCAGAATCGTGTCGCGAATCGGCGCGACCTCCTCTTTGAGCTTCTCCTCGGCCTCGCCTTTCTTCAGCCCGAGGGCGAGGGTCGTCTTGAGATAGTGCTCGTTGCTTCCGCCGAGATTCACGAGGAACTCCTCCAGCGACATCTTGGCGCCGACGGCCTCGTCCTTCTTTTCCACTTTGGTGGATTCCTTGCCGTGGCCGGAGCCCCAAAAGATCTTGCCCACCATCAGCACGTTGAGGACGAGCACGAGCCCAACGATGGGTACGAGCGGTATTCCGCCCTTCTTCGCGGGGGCTTCCGGCTCCGGTGTCTGCACTTTTTCCGCCATGTGAGCTCCTAATTAAGTGGGTCGCTGGGTCACTGGTTCGATGGGTCGTTGCACTTGACGTCATTCCGAGAGAGCCTAAGCGACCGAGGAATCCGGCTGCCGGATTCTTCGCTCCGCTCAGAATGACGTCAAGTGCCAGAATGACTGCAAGAGCCGGAATGACGTCAAGCGCCAGAATGACGTCATGAGCCCAACGACCCACAGACCCGACGACCCATCGACCCGCCGCCGTTACTGCTTCAGATTGAGAACGTCCTGGAGCAGCTGGTCCACGACGGACACGATTCGCGTGTTCGCCTGGAAGCTGCGCTGCGTCACGATCAGGTTCGTGAACTCGGTCGAGAGGTCCACGTTCGACATCTCGAGGAATCCGGGATTGAGCTTCCCGCGTCCGCCCTGGCCGGCAACCCCAATGATGGCGGAGCCGGAGTTGTCCGAGTTGCGAAGCAGGTTGCCGCCGACCTTCTCGAGGCCCGCCGGGTTGGAGAACGTCGCCATCGCCACCTGTCCCAGCGAGCGCGTCTGCCCGCTGGAGAAGATTCCCGTGATGAGGCCGTCCGTCGACATCGAGAAGCTCTGGAGCGTGCCGACCGGGTAGCCGTCCTGCGACGACGCGGACGCATTCGCGTCGCTGGAGAGCTGGGTCATCTTCTCGTTGTCGACCTTGACCGTGAAGGGCGTCGTCGAGCCGTCGTTCGGGGTGATCACGATGGACTGGCTCGCGCCGCTCACGAGCCGGCCGGTCGTCCCAAAGTAGAGAGGCGAGTTGCCCGCCTGCGTCGAGTCGCCGATGGGAACGCCGTTCTCGGCCGCGGTCCAGTCCCATCGCCCGGTTGCGCCGACGGGCCCGCCCGCCCCGACCTGCGCGTGCGTATAGCGGAAGGTGATAAGGTGGCCGACGCCGAGGCTGTCATAAACCTGAATAGAGGTTCCCCAGTAGGGGCTGCTGCCCGTCTGGCCATCTCCGACGCTGGCCAGGGAGCCGGCGGCGGCGTTATTGGTCAGCGCGCCGGCGTTGAGATCGACGCTGAATGCGTTGCCTCCGCTCGTCCCGGGAATCTGCGGCCCGTCATTGGACGCCGCGCCCCCGTTGAGGGAGATGGCGGACCCGAGGACCGCACCCGTGGTCGTGTCCGCGAACTTCCACGCACCGCCGACGCGATAGAGGGCGGACTTGCCAGCGCTGCTGTCATAGACCGCCGTTCCGTCTACCTTCACCGTCGCCTGCCAGCTCTGGGTCGCGCCCGCCGGCACGCCCGCGCCGCTCGGGTTCGCGGTCGGGCTGCTCAGCGTCATCTGCACCGTGTGGGCATTTCCGAGGTTGTCATAAACGGTCGCCGTCGTCTGGAGCTGCGCGATGGAAGCCGCTCCGGAATCTAAATTCCCGGTGTAATCGACCTTCGTCGAATAGAGAGCGGACGAGGCGTCCAGGTTGCCGGTCGTGCCGACGTTGTCCGTCTGCTTCGCGTCGGTCAGCGAACCGATGGGAATCTGGAGCGTGGACGCCGGCGTGATGGGCGCGGACGTGTCGATGATGCCGAACTTGTCTGCCTGATAGCCGAGAAGACGCGTGCCCGTTGCCGGATTGACGATCGCGCCCGTGCTGTCGAGGTCGAAGGTGCCGTCACGCGTGTAGAGCTCGTCCTTGCCGTTCGCGGTTACAACGAAATACCCGTTGCCCTGGATGGCCATGTCGGTGGACTTGCCGGTGGTCTGGAGGTTTCCCTGGCTCTCGATCGTATTGACGGAGCCGACCTGGACGCCGAGCCCGATCTGAGTCGGGTTGGTGCCGCCGGACGAGTCGCTGGGCCCGCTGGCCGCCTGGAGCGTCTGGGAAAGCTGGTCCTCGAAGGTGACGACCTGCGTCTTGAAACCGACCGTGTTCAGGTTGGCGATATTGTTGCCGATGATGTTCATCTTCGTCTGCTGGGACTGGAGCCCGCTGACGCCGGCAAACATGGCTTGCAGCATTTCTTATGACCTCCGCCTGGCACGTGGGCCAGGGTCGATGGAAATGTCCCGTCAATCGATCGGGGACTCAGGCTTCCTCGTTCGGCGTCTGCCTATGTAGACATGCGTCACACGAAGGTCCAGCCTGTTGCGTGTTCAGGTCTTCAGGTATTCAGGTATTCAGGTCTTCGGCCGACACATCAGCCGTTCATCGGCCCCACGGGCACAGCTCACGCATCACGCGATCACGGCGCTGTCGATGTTCGTGAACACGTTTTGCTTCAGGTTGTCTTTGTCCACCACCGTGATGACCGTGCGGTTCGGCACGCTCACGACGAGCGCGGTCTGATCCAGGAGGACGAGCGATTCACGCGAGCCTTTTCCGGCGGCTTTCTGCACGGCGGACTCGATTCGCTGCATCTCCGCGGACCCGAGCTGAATCTGACGGGACTGAATCCGGGTCTGCGCATGGGCGGAGAATCGGAGCGCGCCGGTGTCGCCAGTGCTCTGTGCCTGCTTCAGCAAGTCGGCGAAACTCGGCGCTCCGGGCGCCGGAGCGGACTGCCTCGATGCCGGATGAACGGACGGACCCCGCGGCGCGAGCAGCCGTTCGGTGAGATTGAGCGGTTCGGGCATCGTTGTCTCCCCGCCTAGTCGCTGACCTTCGTAATTTCCGCCAGCGGAATGTCGCGATCACCGTTCGCCGTGTTGAGAAGCAGGTGCGCCCCATCGCTCTGATAAGTGACTGCCTTGACCGTGCCGGTGACCGTTGCGGACTTGCCACTTTCAATCACCTGGGCGTCGACGGTGCGATTCAGGAAGGCGGCCGCCTGACCCCGGTTGAGGGAAGTATCGAGGTTCTTAATCCCCTCGACCGACGAGAACTGCGCCATCTGAGCGATGAACTCTTTGTCATCCTGCGGCGAGAGAGGGTCCTGATTCGAGAGCTGGGTGACCAGCAGCTTCAGGAAGTCATCCTGCGAGAGCGTCTGGTTACCTGAGATCGCCTGTGAAACGTTCGTAGTGCCCGTAGTCGTTCCCACGGCGCTTGTGTCCATGGTGTTGTCCTTTCCTCAGGCGCGCGGATGCGCCGTCGCGGCGCTCCTACGCCTGATAATCGAGCCGGCCGGCCGAACGCCGTACCGGGCCGTGATTCGACGCCGGCGTTACGGCGGCCGCTGGGGCTTCCCGTTGCGGTCGACTTGCTACGCCCAGATCGATGGGTTGCGGGCGAGGCTGCTCGAATCCCGCAAATCTCTGCTGGCTGCCGCCGCCAAGCGACACGTCGAGTCCCTGAAGTGAGTAGCCCTTCTGCTCGAGCGACGCGCGAAGCTGCTCGCGGCCCTCGTGGACGGCGTCACGCGCCGCGGCGGTCTCCGCCACGACTTTGGCGACAATTTCCTGCCGATCCGCAACCACCGTGAGCCGCAGATCGCCCAGGCTGTCCGGTCGAAGGTGAATCGTCACCTCCTGCCGTCCGCTGGTGAGCCGCATCGTGTCCAGCTTCTGAGTCACCTGCTCAACGACTCGCAGGCGGTCGTGCGGCTGACTTGCCGGCGAGACCTCGGCCGCAGTCGGTTTTCCCGACGCGGCAATTTGGCTGAGTCCGGAGGATGGGACGACCCCGGTTGTCTCCGGCCGAGGCGAGGGCGCGGCGGCGCGGTCGGGAGTACTGCGATCTCCCTGTTGCCGTGGCCGGCCGCCGTCGCCCATGCCCGATTCAGCCTCTTTGCTTACATTGGACGAGCCAGTCAGCACGCTCCCGAGCGACACCGTTGTCGATCGCTCCGTCGCGACGTTTCGGTCCATGCTCTGCTGGTTGTCCTGGGGAATGGCCGCCGAAATGCTGGCGGCCGGCGAACTCGTTGGCAGCGCATCCTGTGAGGCGAGCAAATTCACCGCCTCTTCGGGCTGCCTGATCGAAACATGTCCGGCTTGATCATCAAGTTCCGTGTGACGGATGTCAAACCGATCCTGCACCTGTGCGACCTTCGGTGCGTCGCCTGCCACCGGCGTACTGGAACGGACTGCCACCGCCTGCGCTACGTTCGTCACGGATTGAGCGGCCTGAACAGCCGAAGCGCCGCCGAGCATGGTGGCAGGCGCAGGTTGTGGATTTGATGAAGCCGCGCCCGGCGTGCCCGTCACGTTTCCAGCACCCCTGGGTTGCCGTATGTCGTTGCGAAGATCGGGCCTCGCTGGTAATTCCGGCGCGCTGGCCCTTTCCTCGGGTGCGGTGGTTTCGGGAGTATTGCATGCCTCGGTTCCGGGCTTGCTGCTCGGCGCCTGTGCGCGGCCTTGTGCCGGAGCCGAAACGAGCGGATCCGCGAAGCGCGCTGTAATCTCGGGAGTGCCTGTGATCGGGATGCCGCGCGCAGCATCAGCACGCAGAGCGGGCGAGCTCGCGGCGGACGTCCCGTCGGCCGTCGATTGCACGGTATTTGAGAGCGTTTCCAGATTTGGTGCGGACGTTGGCACGATCGCCGCGTCCGCTTCGGGAGGCGACGCTGCGACATCCACGGTACTGGTCTCGCCGGACGCTCTGTTTGCCACGGCTGGCGCGGACGGCGCTATTGCGGCAGAAGCGCTCGCGCCTGTCGCCCCTGCCTGACCTGCAACAACGGGAATCGCGGGCGCCAGCGAAGGCTGCACGGCGGCCGCCGCAATGGACGCGGAAGCCGTCTGGCCCATCTGGCCCATCAGCGTCAGTGGATCGGACGAGGGGTCGTCAATCTGCGTGTCGTCCGCCTCATCATCGGATTCAGCGTGGGGGTCCGCCGATGCCGGCGGGCTCGGTGCAACACCCGCCAACGCCTGCGAAATGACGGCGGCGAACGTCGGCGTCTGCTGCGATCCTGCGATGGACGTCAACGACGGTGCGGCCGACGATGCTGCGCCATCGACGCCAACAGGATTGACAGAGGACGCGGGAACGGCGGTGGGGCTCACCAAAGCGATTGACCCTCTTTCACTCAAATCGGATGGTCCCCGCACTTGTATCGGCCGGGTGACCTGTGAAGATTATCGGGTGGCGTGGAGGCGGACTTTAGGGGAATTGGAAGAATCGTATTGAATGCGCGCGGGAGTGTGGAAGGAGGGTGAGTCTGCCGGACTACTTCGCCAGCGACTGCGTGAGGCGGACCGCGCGATTCGTGTCGAGGACGAGCAGGAGCTTCCCGACCTGTCGCTCATCCATCTTGCGCAGGAGCTTCTCGACGAGCGGGTCCGGGAGCTTTGCGAAGATGCGGCCCGCTTCCTCCGCCGGCATCTGCTCGTAGACGCTGGAGAGCCGGGCAATCCTGGCCTCCTCCTGCTCGTCGACATCCAGGCTGGCCGTGACCTGGGGGGGTGGGTGCGGCGCGGTGCGCCGCGTGGCGGGCGGGCTCGGAGGGGCGGCCGCCGCGGCCAGGACTGGCGCGGACACAGCTGGGCGCTGGCCCGCCGTCGTGATCGATGCGGCCTTATGCGGCTTCCTGACAGCCTTCCTGAACGGCGGCATGCCGAGAAAGTAGAGCGCGCCGGCCACGCCCCCGAGCACCACCAGCAGCGGCAGGGTTATGAGTAAAATCCGCTTCATCCGTCTGTCGCTCCGACGATCCATTCGCTAACGGGCCATTCCGGCAAGAGAGAGCACCTTACGGACGTAGTTCTGCGTCTCCGAGAATGGCGGCACGCCGTCGTACTTGCGCACGGCGCCGCTGCCCGCATTGTATGCCGCGAGAGCCCGCGTCACATCGCCGTTAAAGAGCTTGAGCTTCTCCGCGAGCTGGCGCGTGCCGCCGCGGATGGACTCCTCCGGGTCGAAGGGATTCTTGATCCCGTACGCCTGTACCTCGTCGGGCATGAGCTGCATCAGCCCCATCGCGCCCTTCGGCGACCGGCACGCCGCATCGCCATCCGATTCAGCGGTGATGACCGCCCGCACCAGCTTCGGGTCGAGGCCGTTCGTCGCGCTGTATTTCGATATGAGACCTTCGATGTACGGCGAATACTTCTCGTCCGTCGCCGCGGTTCCGGGGGCAGTCGGACGCAGAAACGCGCCGCCCTGCGCCTGTGCGAGCGCCACATTGAATGGCTCGACGCGAGAAGCAGGCTGTGCGCCGTCTGCCGTCGGGGTCACGGCCGTTGCAGCCGTGAAGGTCGGCGGCTCCGGCCGAACGGTCAGCGCCTCGATGCGCGCCTGAATCTCCGCAATGCGGCCGTTGATCGAATCGATGCTCATGTGGGCCTCACTCCCGCCCTGGACCTGCCAAATCGCTGGGTGGCAATCTCGTCCAGCGCACTCTGCTCCGCGAGCAGCCCGTCGCGCCGGTGCTTCTCCCGATCGGTCTCTCGGATCCGCTCGAGCGCCTCTCGTGCCTGTCGTGCCGCAATAACCGCGAGACGGGCATCTTCGAGCCGGGCGGCGATTCCCTCGTGGATTCGCTCTTCCTGCTGGATTCGCACCCCCAATGTGTCCAGATACTGCTCGCGCCGCGGGAAGTCCTCGACATCGATCCGGGCCGGCCGCTCCACCATCGTCCGGTCGAACTCCGACCGGCACTGCGCGATTCGGCCCTCGCACACGCTCATCTCGCCCTGCACGCGGGCAAGCTCCTGAAGCCGCAGCTCCTCCGTCACCACGCGGTGCTTCAACACCGCCTCGAATCGAAAAACGAACCGCTTCAATTCACGTCCTCCACGCCTTCAATCCGTCCGGCAGGACGTCTGGCTGAAAGCCCGCGAGACATGCATTTTACATGCATGGTCCCCGCAGGCCCGCGAGACATGCATTTTACATCCGTGGCGCCGACGACATGCATGGCTGCCCGAGGCCCTATGCGGTGTTTCTGGTTACCGAAGCATCGCCTGAAGGTGCGCAACCGTCTCCGGGAGCGGGGCCGCCTCATCCGTCCGCTGCCGAAGGAACGCTCGAATCGCATCCACATACTTGCGCGCGCGGTCGATTCGCGGATTCGATCCCTCTACGTATGCGCCGATGTTGATCAGGTCCTCTGCCTCTCGATAAGAGGCCAGCAGGCTTCGCAGCTCGCCCGCCGCGGCGCGGTGCTCCGGCACGGTCACCGAGGGCATGACGCGCGAGACGGACTGGAGCACGTCAACCGCCGGATAGTGGTTCTGCTGCGCCAGCGCGCGGGAGAGCACGATGTGGCCGTCCAGAATTCCGCGCACGGCGTCCGCCACCGGCTCGTTCATGTCATCGCCATCCACCAGCACCGTGTAGAGCCCGGTGATGGAGCCGCGCTCCCCTGCCCCCGCCCGCTCCAGAAGTCGCGGGAGCAGGGCGAACACGGAAGGCGTGTAGCCGCGCGTCGCGGGCGGCTCGCCGATGGCCAGACCCACCTCGCGCTGCGCCATCGCGAGGCGCGTCACCGAATCCATCATCAGCATCACGTCGAGGCCCTGGTCCCGGAAGAACTCAGCCACCGCGGTTGCGACCAGCCCCGCCTTGATTCGAACGAGCGCGGGCTGATCCGATGTCGCAACGACTACGACCGACCGCTTCAATCCCTCTTCGCCCAGCGACTCCTCGATGAAATCCCGCACCTCGCGGCCGCGCTCGCCGGTCAGCGCAATCACGTTCACATCCGCCTGCGTAGCGCGCGCGATCATCCCCAGCGTGGTCGATTTACCGACACCCGACCCTGCGAAGATTCCGACGCGCTGACCCTTGCCGAGAGTGAGACACCCGTCGACGGACCGCACGCCAACCCCGAGCGGCTCCGTGATTCTCCGCCGCTTCAGCGAATCCGGCGGCGCGGCGTTCACCGGATAACGCGTGTGCGTCGGAAGCGGGCCGAGGCCGTCCATCGGATTCCCGAGCCCGTCCAATACTCGCCCCAGCAGCTCGCGCCCGACCGCAATCTGGTGCGTTGACCGCGTCGCCACTACCTCGCTGCCCGGCTTGATACCCTCTATCTCCCCCAACGGCATCAGTAGCACCCGATTGTCCCGGAATCCCACGACTTCCGCGATCAACGGCGGCCGATTCCGGTCCGCGTAGATGCGGCACACTTCGCCAATCATCGCCGCCGGCCCCTGCGACTCGATGACCAGGCCGATGACCTGAACGACGCGCCCGTTCACCTTCACCGGGTCGAACCGCTCCACAAGCTGGCGGTACCGCGTGAGATCAACAGGCGGCGGCTCATCGATTGAAATCGTAAGGGTCATGGCAATTCATATCCGTGATGCGGGACTCGTGATGCGTGATGCGTGAGCGAATTTGCACCTATCGTGGAATCTGCGAGACGCATCGGATTCATGAGCGCAGTGTGTCTGTCCTCGAACCGAGCTGCACCGTTCACGCATCACGATTCACGCATTACGAGTCGCGCATCACGCATCACAAACTAGGCTGCCTCGTCCGTCAGTAGTTTCAGGGCGGCGGTAACCTCGTCGATCTGGGTGTCGAGCTTCGCGTCGATGGTGCCGGAGGCGGTTTCGACGACGCATCCGCCTGGATTAACCCGACGGTCCGCGACGATCTCCACGCCCCGAATCGATTCCATCAACGTTGCCAGCTCGTCGCGTGACGAGCGGACCGTGTCCAGGTCCTCCATATTCACGCGAATCCGGACGTTTTCGGTGTCGACCACCCGGCGAAGCGCGTTGCGGACAACGGAGAGGACCACGTCGCGATTCACGCGCGCCTCATCCTTCACGATTCGGCCGGCGATCTCGAGCACGAACGCGATGATTTGCGGCTCGACGTCGCGCCACATCTGCCGCCGTTCCGAATCCATTCGGTCGGCGAAGTCCTGAAGGATGGCGCGCATCGATTCGCGCTCCTTTGCGAGATCCACCTGGGATTCGGCCATGCCCGCGGCGCGTCCGTTCGCAAAGCCGTCCTCGTAGCCCTGCCGGCGTGCATCCTCGCGAATCTCTTCAGCCTCCTGAAATGCCGTCTGAAGGAGGTCGCTGGCCTCGGCGGACGCCTGATGCCGGAGCATCTGCACGTCGAGCGGCTCCGGGTCCGGCCCGAAAATCCGGTGCTTCTCCTGTTTCGCGACAGCCGCGATGTCGCCGAAGCTGGCCACGCGGGTCCCGTTGGCGGCCTTGACAATTCCGGTGAGGCTAGACAATCAGCTCCTCCCCGTTTCCGCGCGCCACGACGATCTCGCCGCTCTCTTCCAGCCGTCGGATGACGCCGACCACGCGCTGCTGCGCCTCTTCCACCGCGCGCAGCCGGACCGGCCCCATGAACTCCATATCTTCCTTGAGCATGTTTGCCGCGCGCTCGGACATGTTCTTGAAGATGCGCGTCTGCACTTCCTCGCCCACGCCCTTGAGCGCCAGCCCCAGCTCCTTGATCTCTACCTCTCGCAGCACCTTCTGGATGGAAGCGTCGTCCAGCGTCGTGATGTCCTCGAAGACGAACATCATCTTCTTGACCTCTTCCGCGATCTCCGGGCTGTTCTCGGTGAGCGATTCGAGAATCATCTTCTCGGTCTGGCGGTCCACGCAGTTGATGACATCGACCAGCGACTTGACGCCGCCCACCGCCGTGAAGCTCTGCGTAACCACGGAGGATGCCTTGGTCTGAAGCACGCGCTCGATCTCGCGGACGACCTCCGGCGGCGTTCGATCCATGATCGCCATGCGCCGCGCCACCTCGCCGCGAACCTCCTGCGGAAGGCCGGAGAGCACCGCCGCCGCCTGCTGCGGCTGGAGATGCGCGAGGATGAGCGCGATGGTCTGCGGGTGCTCTTCCTGAATGAACGAGACGAGCTGCGCCGGGTCGGTCTTCTTGATGAAATCGAATGGCAGCACCTGGAGCGCGCTGACGACGCGACTGACCATGGTGCCGGCCTTCTCGGGTCCGAATGCCGCTTCCAGGAACTTCTTGGCATGCTGGATTCCGCCCTCGGAGATGACCTCCTGGGCCAGGCAGAGCTCGCGGAACTCGGCGATGATGGCGCAGCGGTCGTTGTGGGACACTGTCCCCAGCCGCGCGACCTCGATCATGAGCTGCTCAACGTCCTCTTCGGGCATGTACTGACAGATCTTGCCCGACGCTTCCGGCCCCAGCGCGATCATCAGCACCGCGGCCTTCTGCTTATTTCCCAGTTGATTCCCTCTCGCCACCGTCACCCTCCCACTCACAAATCACGCATCACGCATCACGCATCACGCATCACGGTCTAGCGCTTCTCATCCGTTATCATCCAGCTCTTGACCAGCGATGCCACGGTCTCGGGCTTCGACTTCGAAAGATGGAGAATCGATTCGAGATTCCCGTCGAACTGCTCGTTGATCACCGCGAACGTGTGGTCGGAGGGGTCCGCGCCGACTGCGATGACGCGCCCGGTACCGCCCTCACCCAGTGCCTCTTCGACGCTCATCCCCGCGGGAAGATCGTCACCCACCAGCATGTTCACGCCGCCGCCTCCGCCGGCGCCCGCGCCAGCCAGGGCGGGCTGCATCCCGTTCGCGCGGCCCAGCGCCAGCATGCCGCCGGTTTGCGGACGCTTGAGCGCCTTCGCCAGCACGAAGAGCATCAGCATCATCAGGACGATTGGGACGGCGTACCCGACAATCTTGTTGGTCCGCTCGGCCGAGGCGGCGTCTTTCGCGGCGCGCTCGTCGGCCGCAAGGGCGGACCGGTCAAAATCGGCGGTCTCTACCGAAACGCGGATATTGGGATTCGGATTCGCCGGGTCATCGCCCATCAGGAGCGGTATCTGCTCCTTCAGCGTGGCGACGGTCTCCGGCTTGATCGTCTTGTCGAGCGTGACGATGACCGCCGCGGTCTTGATCTCTCCGGGCGCTTCGATCGTGGAAGTCTCGCGGGTTCCCGGAGTGGTCGTCGTGCTGGAGGTCGTGCTGCTGTACTTGCCGCTGCTGGCGTCCACGCTGCCGGCCGCCGCATACGTCGGAGGTGTCGCGCCATTGGAGTTGGATGCGACCCCCGGCTGTCCCGGCGCGCCCGGCCGGTTCCCCATCGCGCCACCCGAAAGCGTCTCTTCCGTCGTAGACTTGGTAGTCGGCTGGCCCGGCAGCACCGCCCGCTCACTGATCTTCCGCTTGTCCAGATTCAGCGTCGCCCGAACGAGGACCGTCGACTTGCCCGGCCCCGCGATTCGGTCGATGTGCGCCTGAATCTTGCGGGTCATCTCCTCCGCCTTGCGCGCCTCCTCGACCTGCCGCTCGTCCGAGCTGCTCAAACCATCGGACTGCTCCGCGCCATTCCACCGGAGGCTCCCTTCGCCATCCACGACGAAGATGTTGCTCGACGGGATGTTCGCGTAGCCAGATTGCAGCAGCGCGACGATCGACCGGACGTTCTCCTTGTTCAGCTCGTGCCCAGGCTTGACGCGGACCGTTACGTTGGCGGTCCCCTCTTTCTTCGAAGGGTCGAACAGCTCATTCTTGTCGCCGTCCGTGAAGTGGACCGTCGCGGAGGCGACAGGCGCGAGCCGGGAGATGGTCTGCTCCATCATCACCTCGTGGGCGTGACGAATCGTCTCCTGCTCCATCGCCTGCGTCTGTCCGAAGGGCGCCTTTTCCAGCATCCCCCATCCCGCGGAGCCCGGCTCCAGCACGCCGGTCCCGGCAAGCTCCATCAGCAGCTCGTCCTTCTGCGAGGACGGCACCTCGATAGAGCCGTTGGCCGCCCGGTACGCGACCTTCTTCTCCTTGAGCTGGTTGATGATCTTGTTGGCGTTCTCCGGCGAGGCGTTGGAGACCAGCGTGGAGTATTCGGGCGCGGAGGCCCAGTAGACGAAGCCGATGGCGACCACGAGCGCCGCGACCGCCGCGGCGGAGATCATGATCTGATTCGGCCGGCTCGTGTCCAGCCAGAGTTGCCTGATTCGTCCCAGCGCGTCCTGCATTCGAGAATTCCCTCGGATGAGTGTTGAGTGTTAAGTGTTGAGTGTTGAGGCTGGAGGCTTAACACTCAATACTCAACACTCAACACTTAACACTTACACCTGCGTGTGCATCACTTCCGTATAGGCGTCGACGAGCTTGTTGCGCACCTGGGTGGTGAGGGCGAGCGCGGTGGAAGCCTGCTCGACCGCGATCATCACCTGGTGCACGTCCATCGGCGCGCCGGTCGCAAACTTCTGGACGACCTGCCCAGCATGCTGCTGAAGGTCGTTCACCCCGCCGAGCGCGTCTGTCAGAAACTGGCCGAACGTCTTGCCATCCTGCGTCTCGCCTCCCGGAATCGGGAGGGCCGCGCCCGTCTCGTTCGGAATAACTTGCCGGACGTTCAGCGCTCCGGCCGAAGAGATTGCCTCAACTGGCATCGTGTGCCTCGCGATCTGTAATGGAGTGATGAGTGCGGATCATGGTAAGCATCGATCAACTGGTCAAATGGTCAAATGGTCAACTGGTCAACTGGTCAACTGGTCAACTGGTGGATTGTGGCGGGTCAGTTAACCAATTGACGAATTGACCAGTTGACCACTACGCCTATCCCCTCCCAATTTCCATCGCCTTCTGCTGCATCTGTTTGGCGGCGCCGATGGCGGTGACGCCTGCATCGTAGGCCCGCGTCGTGGTGATGAGGTCCACCATCTCCATGACGGGCTCGATGTTCGGGAGGAGCTTGTAGCCGCTCGGGCTTTCCGGGTCCTTTACGCGCTTGAAGTCGCTCTTGTCCGGCTCGACTCCCACGACGCGCACCCCGCCGCCATTCGGTTCCGAAGCACCCGGCGCTCCGACGGCGGACCGCAGAGCGGAGGCGAAGCTGGCCCCACCCTCGCTCGCCGAGAACACGACGTGCTGCCGACGATAAGGAGTTCCCGCGGGCGTCTCGGTCGTGTTGACGTTCGCGATGTTGTTGCTGATGACGTCCATCCGCAGCCGCTCGGCGGTGAGGCCGCTGGCGCTAATCTGGAGGGAACGGGCGATGCTCATGGGTGCTTCTCCACTGACTACTGACTACTGGCTGTTGACTGCTGGCCCTGCCTACTTGGCGTTGATGACCGCCTTCAGGCCGGTGAAATAGCCGCCGACGTACTGCGCGAGGGTCTCGTAGCGAAGGCTGGTCTCGGCCAGGCGGACCATCTCCGCTTCGATGTCGACGTTGTTGCCGTCGGCGCGCGCGGCTGAGCCGGTGTCGCGTGTCATGCAGGGCGTGAAGGGCTGGGGTGAATCATTCGGAGCGCCGGTGCAGGGCGGAGTCTGGTCCCGGACGGCACGCGCGAGCGCGTCTTCGAAGGGAACCTCTTTTCGCTTGTAGCCGGGCGTATTGACGTTGGCGATGTTATCCGCGATGGCGGCGTGGCGTGCCGAAAGGCCGTCCAGCGCCCCCTGCGCGGAGAGAAAGGTGTCGGTGTTGAGGAGACGGTCCAGCATGTGCGATGGCCTCGATGTTTCGAGACGGCGCACGTCCGTGTGGCGTTTGGCGGCCCCCGGCATCCTGCGCGGAGGGTGTCGGCTGCGCCAGCGAAACCTGCCGCCAGCTTCCGACATTGAGATTGTCGGCATCCGGCCCGCGCGGCTTTAGGAAAATGTTGGAAGAATTACGTGGATTGTGGAATGAGGCATGAATCGTGGCGCAGTCACAAGCGGCCCAAAGCTCAGTGTCCGAAGGGACACTTCGTGATTTCGTTGCGGCGACTTGAGTCGCCCATGGCAACCGTACGTGGAAGAACCGGAACGACGCGGAGGCCGCGAGATCTCGCGGCCTCCGACGTTCCGGCGATGCTTACTTTGCGGCGGCTTGCGGGCGGCCGCTGCCTTTGGCGAGACCCGTCGCCCAGCGGATTGCGCCGAGGATGTGCTGCTGGTAGGGCTCCGATTCCCACACTTCCTTGCGGTGGCCGAGCGCCGTGTAGAAGACCTTCCCCTTGCCAAAGTTCTTGCACCAGGCGATCAGCATGTCGGTCGGCTTGCCGCTGCCGTCCTCGCCCGCTTCGTTCTTCACCCCGTCGTTCGGCTGCACCTTGCAGGAGAGCAGCACGTGCACGGTCGGGCGGTTGTTCACTTTGAAGTGGTAGATCTCGTCGAAGATGTTGTACTCGGTGCCGAGGTGCGCGGTCGCCGGGTGATGGGTGTCCTCGACCAGACACTTCGCTTCGGACTGCCTTCCGTGCGTGCGGAATTCGCAGCCCACCATGTCGATGTACGCCGTGTTCCCGCCCGCGTCCTGCGGATGATAGGTGTCGCCCGCGCTGTGCGCGCCGAGGAAACCGTGCCCGGCCTTGATCCAGTCAATAAACGCGTTAAGGTCCGGAATTCCGAGGTTGCCGGTCGTGTTGGCGAAGAAGACGGCGTCGATGTGGTTCGAATCGAGCCACTGGGGCGTGAGCATCTTCTTCACGTCGTCGCCATTGCGGCAATACTCCACCGAGTAGACGCCGCTCTTCTCCCCGATGTCCGCCAGTACCTTCTCAGCCGTCGGAATCGAGTCGTGGCGGAATCCGGTCGTGTGCGTGACCACGAGCAGCTTCTTCTTCTCCGCCTTCACGGGTGACGCCGCGCGCACGTCCTTCGCGGATACAGCGGCAATCAACAGCGCGGCGGCTCCGGCCGCAATCAGTGGCGCTATGCGATAATTCATCCTTGGGTCCTCTCCTGTGAGATGCGAAACGAGGTCAGTTAGACTTTATCCCTCTGGCCTGACGATTCCTGCCGAATTGGCGGCCTCCCTGAATTGCGAGAGAGGATGTCCGCCGCCGCGTCCCGCCACTCCGGATAGAGAAACGTGAAGCCGGACTTCAGCAGCCTGCCTGGCACGACGCGCCGGCTCTTCAGCAGCAACTCGGTCTCCGTTCGGAGGAAAAACGCCCCGATCTCCAGCATCCAGCGAGCGGCGGGCAGCCCAAACCGAACGCCCATCGATTCGCGCAGTATCCGCATGAACTCACGATTCGGCAGAGGGTTCGGCGAGGCGAGATTCACGGGGCCGGACAGATCGTCGTGGTTGAGCAGCCACTGAATCGCGCGGCAGAAGTCCTCGGCATGAATCCAGCTCACATACTGCTCGCCGTTGCCCATCGCTCCGCCAAGGCCGCGCCGCACAAGCGCCCGAAATGCGTCGAACACGCCGCCCTCGCCCGGCCCGAACACCATCGCCGACCGGAGCGCGACCCTGCGCGTGCGTGTGACAACCGCGTCGTCCAACTCCCTCTCCCACTGCTGGCAGACGTCCACCGAGAATCCGTGGCCAATATCGCCGGTCCTCTCATCGATGGGCCGGTCGAGCGCGTGCCGGTAGATGGTAGCCGAGCTTGCATTGAGCCATACAGCCGGTGGCTTCGATACCTGGGCGATAGCCTGCCCGATTGCGCCCGTCGAGCGGAGCCGCGATTCGAGGATGTCGCGCCGATTCGTCGCATTGTACCGGCAGTTGACGGTCCGCCCGGCGAGGTTCACGACCGCATCCGCCCCGTCGAGCTCCGCTGCCCAGTCTCTCACCGTCTCGCCGTCCCACAGTATGTAGCGAACCGCCTCGCGCCCTGCCCTCGAACCGCGGGTCAATACAACAACCTCATGATCGCGCGCCGTGAGCCAGTTGGCGAGATTCCGCCCCAGATACCCCGATCCGCCGGCGATGACGATTTTCATTTCCCACCTGGTTCTTCCTGACGCGGCAAGGCATTTCGCATCCGGATGATGGAGAACTGGAGCGTCGAGGCGATGATCTGATCACGCAGGTCCCAGAGAGATGGCATCACGCTCAGCTCGACTCCGCGACGTAGCATCTCGCCCAATGGATCCTCGATTAGCGTGGCGCAAATCGGCGCGACCGCCTGCTCCGCCACAAAGTATCCCGCCCCCGCGTCCACGCACGCAAACGCCGACGCCGGCAGCTCATACTGATAGAGCCGCGCATTCCAGGCCGACTCGAACCATCGCGATTCGATGGCAACCACGGCACGCGCGCCGCTGTCGCCCATGAGCCGCGCAACGTCCTCCGGCAGGCTCTCCGCGAGAGGATAGTACGTTACTCGCGGGCAGTCGCGCGGCAGCAGGTAGTTGTGGAGATGCGCGTCGTCAATCGCCCAGACCACCTCTCCTGCCATGCCGGAAGCGGGAGCCGGTCGCGGCTCGAATCGCGCAATACCCGGCCGGTCGCTGATGTGGTAGAGAACGTCCATACGATTCGAAGCGTTTACACGCGCCGAAGGGCCGCCTCCAATTGGAAGCGGCCCTTGCGAAATGCGGACGGCAAAGAGTTGCTAGGACGCTGGAGCGGCAGCCGCGGTGGCGGCGGGCCGGCGGGGCCGGCGGGCGGCAACGGGCGCGGCCTTCGCAGCCTTCAACTCCTTGATGCGGGACCGAAGCTGCTCCTGCTCGCGCTTGCGCGCCTTCCGAATCTCTTTGTCACGAACTCGCATGCAAAACTCCTGTCATATGTGTCGCCAACGCTCGGCAGCCGGAACAGTATATCGAATCGACCGCGCCCATGTCAAATGCTATTGGCGCTGGCAAGTTCGGCCTACTGCCCCCGGAGCAGGATGACCAGCCCGAAAGCCGCGCCAACCACGAAGAGTATCCACCCGCGACGAACCTTCTTCATCGACTTCGCCCGCTCAGACCACGCATACATCACGAATCCGACGACGACCGGCGACGTCAGGAGAAAGATACGCGGGAAAACATTCAGCGCGCACAGCCAGGCGCTGTCGATGAGGCCCAGCCCGGTGAAGAAGACGCCGAGCCGATCAAGCCGCTCCGGTGAAACCCGATAGCGGAGATTCCGGTCCCGCTCGCGCTGCAACGCCCTGGTGCGGACGGTTGCGCCTACGTGGACGAGCACTATCGCAGCCAGCACGAGGAACGGAATCGGCTGCGGTCCCCAGATCGCCCCGCAATACGCGCGCAGGACGGGATTCACGATTCCGCTCAGAACCAGCACCGGCCACCACCATCGCTTCAGCCGAATTGGCGGCATGCAGTAGGCGAGCTGGCCCGCCGTCATGATGCCGAAGAGCAGCGCGAGCGCCGGCGAGACCGAATATGCAATCGCGCAGATGATGAGCACGGCCGCGACGAGCGCGCTAATGGCGGCGCGGGGGACGACCCAACCCTCCTCGAGCGTCAGGTCGAATGCTTCGTTGACGGCGTAGAGGACTCCCCATATGAGGGAGGCCAGCACCAGAGTCACGCCGACGGTGGGCCAGGCGAAGTGGCCGCCCGAAACATAGAGGCCGAGAGCGACGAGGAACGGTGTCTTCGCGATTACGGTCAGGCGATGAATCGGGAGCAGCTGACGGGCGGACGCATGCGGGCGGGCGGAGCCCGAACGCGTAGCTGGCGCGGGTCCCGAACTTTCGTCAAATGCGATTTGCGGTGATGCGCCAGTCATATCGATAAACGCGGCCGAAGGCCCATCCTTCTGGAAACTCTCGTGAATCATACCGGCGTCGCGCGCGGGAAGTCAATCGAATCGGGCGGACTCCCCCTTTGCGCCGGTTCCCCCGCTATAGGACCTAACCGATTCGGGAAGCGCCCGGTTTCACGGAATTCGCACAGGCCGCGCGACTGGCCCTCCAGGGAAGGATGGTTTCAGTCGGACAAATGTTCCGCCCGCCGCATCGCGAATCGCGTCAGGACTCGGAATTCACGACGGAGCTGCAAACTACCGACAATTATTGATGAAAACGGTTGCCCGCGGACAGCCAATCTGTTATAATTGCTGGCATCGGCGAAACGGATTTGCCACCACGATGCCGGACCGTCCGCCGCCCCGAACTGACCCATCGACGCCGCAACGCCCAGCTACGATAGACAAGAGACGAGGGACAAGCGGCGTTACCATATCGCAAACGCGGATCCTACCGCACAGACGAACGAGGAGTGACATGCGCCATCTGCTCCCGCTCGGCTGCCTTGTGCTCGCCCTCGCCGGCGCCGCGCACGGCCAAACGCCGCGCCTCCGGTTCCTCGACCTTCCACCATCCAGCCGTCCCATCATGGGCCGATTCATGCTGCGCGTCAGCGACGACCCCTTCACGCGTCCCGACCGGTCCCGCACCATCGTCCGGCTCGACGGCGCAATGATCGCGGAATGTTACCACCTGCCGTGCGAGCTCGCCTGGGAGACGGACGGCATCGAGGACGGACGCCATCTCCTCCAGCTCGTCGTGCTCGACAACCGCAATGACCACACGATCGAGCGGATTCTGGACGAGCAGAACATCACGATTCACAATGGACGAGCGCCCACGCACGCCGACAGGACTGACAGCCGCCGACCAGAGCCCGAAGCCGCGCCTGCCAAACGCCCTGAAACTCGTTCCCAGCCGCTGATCCGGCCCGAATCCGCGCCGGTGGTCAAGAGGCAGCCCGCGCCGGACGCGCACACGGAGGTCCGCCGCCCCGAAGCCATCGGGCCCGTCGCGCAAACATCGGCCGATACGAATCTCCACAATCTGAACGCGACCGCCATCGCACTGGACGGGCGGAAGCTCTGCATTGGGCTGAGAGACGGCGGAATCACGCTCGTCGACACAGCGGACCGTCGGGCAACCACAATTGCCGGGCCGCCTGGAGCGGGCGAGGTTCGCGCCGTTGCCGCGGGCAGCGGAACAGTGTGGTGGCTGACTGCCCCGGCAATTGGGACCGCTACTACTAAGCAGGCCGGACCCATTGCGCCGGCCGGAGTCCTGGTACCGCAGCTCTGCGGATACCGTCTCTCCGATGGCAGCCTCGACACCTTTGACGTTTCCGCGGTCGGCGCGAGATTCGAGCCCCATCAGATTCTCATCTGGGGCAACCGGCCGGTTCTCGTGGCCGGCGGCCAGGCGGTCACGCTCGACCCGAAGACCGGCGAGTTCGCGGACATCGACAGGCGGCTCCCGCGCGAGATTGTGCGAACGCGTGATGACGGGGCGATGCTTCGGTTCGCGTCGGATGGCTCGACCTTCTTCGTGGCCGCGGTCGGAAATCAGGCTTCGGCACCTGACGGCGGGACATCGCGGACAGTGAGAATCTGGAAGTCGCGTGGCGGAGACTGGTATGGAGGTGAAGCTCGGATGGTTGATGCGCCGGCCGGGACCATCGCCGCAAGCCTCTCTGCGATCACGCTGACCCTCCTCACCCCGCAGGGAATCACGACGGTTCCGGTTGCACGCGCCAATGAGCCGCGGTTTGCGCCGCTGCCCGCAGGCATTCCAGCCGTCGACGCGAAGACGCAGGCTGTCGCGGTCGGCGGGGACACATGGTGGCTGCGTGGCGGGACCCTCTTCCACGCGGACGCCCTCCACGCTTCCGCCGATGCGCTCTTCCCGTGGAACGTTGGCGGGATGCAGCCCCGCGCGCTCGCCGCCGATTCGGACGGCGTGTGGGTCGCCACGAGCTGCGGCGTTCGCCGGGTCACGCTCGACGCTCCCGATTCGGAGAGCGGATTTGGCGGATTCGTGAGAGCGCGGCTGGGCGAGGACACCGCGGAGGCGTCGGGCCCCGCGGAGCAGAAGCTGGCGGCCGCCATCGACTCGTGGCAGGGTACACCCTATGTCTGGGGAGGCGAGAGCCGCAAGGGCGTGGACTGCTCCGGATTCGTAATGGTCGCCTTCCGCGATGCCGGCGTGGATCTGCCGCACGGCAGCGACAATCTCCGCGGCTGCGACATGGGCCAGCGCGTCATGGACGAGCTGCGCTACGGCGACGTGCTGGTCTATCCGGGCCATGCGGCCATCTACGTCGGGAACGGACAGACTGCCGAGACCGTCAGTTCCGGCAAGCGCGGCGTGGGTCACAGCACCGTCTGGAGGCGCTCATCGGTGGTGGTCCGGCGGTTCCTGAACGTCGCCCTCCAGCCGAGAACTTTCGCTTCCCGCGGCGGCAAGCCGCCGCTCCCGAAACCGAAGAAGAGCTCCAGCGCCTCCCACAAAAAGCACCGCTCGTAATTGCCCCGACCTTGAAACCGCGGCCCTCCCGCACATCCGGGAGGGCCGCACTACCATCAGTCGCACACCACCGTCGCTCGGCCGCGAGGCCGAATGGGTGAAAGCCTCCCAGCGAGAGACGTTCACGTCCTCGCTTGTTCCATTTCTACCCTGCAACGGTCACGATCACGCGATTCGCGGGCGGACGAGCGACGCTGCGAACAGCGCGATGGACGCAAGAACAATCGTTGGGCCGGATGCGGTGTTCAGCGAATAGGAGCCGAAAAGGCCGAGGAGCGCGGAGATAGCGCCGAACGCGATAGCGAGCGAGAACATCTGCCGCATCGAGCGGCTCACGTTGCGGGCGGCCGCGGCAGGTATGATGAGCAGCGCCGTAACGAGGATGATGCCCACGAGCTTGATGCTGACCGCCACCGTGATGGCGAGCAGCGTCATCAGGAGGTACTCCATCGCGGCCACAGGCACGCCCTGCACGGCCGCCAGGTCGCGGCTCAGCGCCATCTGAAGGAGCGGCCGCCGCAGCGCGACCACGGCGCCCCCCACCCCGATAAGCAGGACCGCCGCTAGAATTAGGTCGGCCCACCCGATGGTCAGGACGTCGCCGAAGAGGTAGGCGAAGAGGTCGGTGCGGTAGCCCTGAAGCAAGCCGATCAGGAGAATGCCCAGCGCGGCGGCCCCGCTGAAGAAAACCCCGATGATCGTGTCCGACGGGATCCGTGAACGCGCCTGAAGCCAGCCCATCCCCAGGGCGATTACAATGGCGAACGCGATCGCGCTGAGTGACGGATCGATGCCGAGGAGCAGGCCGAGCGCGATTCCGGTGAACGCCGAGTGCGAGATTGCGTCCCCGAAGAACGACATCCGACGTATGACCACGAAGACGCCGAGCAGCGGGCAGAGGATTCCCATGAGGAGCGCGGCGGCGAGGGCACGCTGCATGAACGGGTATTCCAGGCCCATCATCCGCAGAGGCTCCTCGGATCAGTCATGATGCTCGTACACCGCGGCCGCGTGGCCGTAGAGCCTTTCCAGCGTGTCGTCATTCAGGATTTCGCCGGGCTTCCCCTGGCACATGAGCCGCCGGTTGATGCACACTACCCTGGACGCAAACCGATACACGACCGAGATGTCGTGGGAGACCATGAGAACCGCAATTCCCCGTTTGGCGCGGAGGTGCTCCAGAATATCGTAGAAGCGCCGCTCTCCCTCGATGTCAATCCCGGTGGCCGGCTCGTCCAGAAAGAGCAGCAGGGGGTCACGGAGCAGATTCATCGCCAGCAGGACGCGCTGAAGCTCGCCGCCGGAGAGCTGCCCCACCATCCGCGTCGCGAGTGATTCGGCATCCACCTCGGCCAGCGCGCGCCGCAGCCCCGCATGCGAATAGAATCGGCGCGGCGTGTTGACCGTGACCAGCTCTTCCACGGTGACAGGAATCGTGCGGTCGAGCTCAAGCCGCTGGGGAACGTAGCCGAGGCGGGCGCGGTCCGGGCCAAGTTGTCCAAGCCGCTTGTCGAAGAACGTGACGTGTCCGCTCTTGAAAGGGATCAGGCCGAGAATTGCCTTGAGGAGTGTCGTTTTCCCGGCTCCGTTCGGCCCGATGAGCGCGACAATCTCCCCGCTCTCCACCTCCATCGAGACGTCTTCAACAATCGTCGATTCGCCGAGCACGACGGTCACATTGGCGACGGAGAGAGCTGACATTCCTTGATGTTACCCCAGCGCGAACACGAAACGGGAAGAGGAACGGGAACCACTCGCGCGGAATCGAAGACAGGCGGCCGCGACCGGCCCCGCAGGCAGCAGGCAGCAAAGGGGACTTATGACAGCCCGAATCGGGGACGAGGCGGCGGAGATCAGGGAGAGCGGCTTCTCACGGCTGCGCGCCTGGGCAGAGGGGCACGCGAGGCTGCTCGTCTGGCTCGGCCTGGCCGCCTGTGTTCTTGCCGCGCTTCCGCTGACGCTCGACATGACCGCAATGTCTCGCGACGCCGTTCTCACCGAGCTGGGCAGGAAGGAGGACATCCACAACCTCTATTATGCGGCTGCCAGCGCAAGCTGGCATGACGTTCCGCGCTGGTGGACGGGTTCCTGGATATACCCCGACGTCGGCTATTACCGGCCCCTCACGTCCATGCTCTACCTCGCCGAGTATCGCACGTTCGGCGCGAATTTCACCGCGTGGAATCGCGTTACCCTCGTTTTTCACCTCTGCAACATCGCCCTGGTCTACCTTCTTACGGTCTCGCTCTTCCGCCGATATCGAATCGCGCGCGGGCTGCTCGGCGCTATTGCGGCTTACTATTTCACGTCGACGGACGGGTCGATGTTCTTCTCCATCAGCAAGGTGCTCGGGTGGTGGCCCGCGCAGAACGACGTGATGAGCCTCACGTTTGGCCTGCTCTCGCTGCTGCTGCTGGACCAGTACCTCGGCAAGCCTTCTCGCGCCATGCTCGGAGCAAGCCTTCTGAGCCTGTTCCTTTCCATCGCAAGCAAAGAGATGGGCTTCATTGTCGCCCCGATCGCGCTGGCGCTCGTCGCGCAGCGACGGCTGCTCCAGCCTGGCCCCTGGCGGGCGGCGATTCTTTCCGTCACCGGGCTGACCGCATTCATGTGGTTCTATCGGCGCGCAGTCATTCCGAACACATGGGGTCCGGTAATGTTCCGCCGCCTGATCTTCGAGCGCATGCTGCTTACATGGCTCGGTCCCGGAGCGCTCTTTGCTCACGCCGATATCGCGTGGCCGGCCGCCGCAAGCATCCTCATTGCCTTCATCGTCGCGGCCGGGCTCAAACTCCGGTGGTCCGTGATCTGGATCGTCGCGCTTTCGATAATCGCCGCCTGCGCCACCGTCCAGCTCCTCGTTCCCGATGGCACGTTCGTCATCCTCATGTTCTATCCGGATCAGGAGCGGCTGTTCAGCACGCTCGGTTACTTGCTCGCGGGCGTGCTCTTCGTGCGCTACGCGCGGCGCGAACCTGCCCTGTTCACCGGCGCCGCGCTCTGGCTCGTCTATCTGCCCATTCTCCAGTATGGCGGAGGGAAGCACTACTATTACTGGCCGAGCGCAATCAACGGGATTGCGGACGCGGCGTTCGCGGCCTGCTTGTGGCAATGGGCGCTCGAGCTGAAGACCGGCGTCAACTGGAGCTTCCGGGTGCCATTCCTAAGCGCGGCACTGGAGAGGGAAACTGGAGTTGCGTCCCGAAACTATGCAATGCCACAGGCGCCGGCGCAGGATGAGCCGGGTAAATCGTGAAGAATTAACGAGGTAATTAGCAATGGCGATGGATGTAACACGGCGCGAGCTGCTGCGAAACGCAAGCCTGGCGGCCGGACTGACCGCGCTCGGCGGGGTGTGGAGTGAAGGAGAGGCCCGCGCGTCGCGCTCTCCCAACGAGAAGCTCAACCTGGCCCACATCGGCGCGGGCGGACAGGGCGCCGCGGACCTGAATCAGACGAGCAGCCATCCGCAGGTAAACATCGTCGCGCTCTGCGACGTGGACGATGCGCGCGCCTCCTACTCCTTCGAGAAGTTCCCGGCCGCGAAAAAGTTCAAAGACTACCGGAAGATGCTCGAGGAGATCGGAAAGGAGATCGACGCGGTAGTCGTATCGATCCCCGACCATAATCACGCGCCAGCCGCGGTCGCCGCGATGACCCTCGGCAAGCACGTCTACTGCCAGAAGCCCCTCGCTCACTCCGTCGAAGAGACGCGGAAAATGCTGGAAACGTCGCGGAAGCACAAGGTGGTCACGCAGATGGGCACACAGGCCCACCGGACCTACTTTCCCGCGGTCGAGCTGATCAAATCGGGCATCATCGGCGTCGTCAGTGAAGTTCACACCGTCACGGACCGCCCGTCGGGCTGGTGGCCGCAGGGAATCGCGAAGCCGACCACGGCCGAACCAGTGCCGGCCACGCTCGACTGGGACCATTGGCTGGGCGTCGCGCAGGACCGCCCCTACAACTCCGCCTACCTGCCGTTCGTTTGGCGGGGATGGTGGGACTTCGGGACGGGTGCGATGGGCGACATGGGCTGCCACCTCATCAGCGGTCCGTTCCAGGCGCTCGATCTGCGAGATCCAATAAGCATCGAGGCGGAGTGCGACCCGAGGCTTCCGGACTCCGGCCCGAACTGGTCCATCATCACGTGGCAATTCGCGAAGCGGGGCAAGCGCGAGCCGGTTAAGCTCATCTGGTACGACGGCGGAAAGAAGATTCCAGCGGAGATCATCGAGGACTTCAAAACCGACAACGGCTCGGTCTTCGTGGGCGACAAGGGCAAGGTGATGGTCGACCACGGCAACGTGACGGCTCTCTACCCAAAGGTGAAGTACCGGGACGTGAAGATCGGCGACATGAAGGTCGGCGCCGTTCCGGGCGTGCCCTACGATCGGGGCCATTATTACCAGTGGATCGACGCCTGCCGGACAGGCGGCCCGACGGACACTACGTTCGAGTTCGCATGCCCGCTTACCGAGACGGTGCTGCTTGGAAACGTGGCGATTCGGGCCGGCAGGAAGATTGACTGGGACGCGCGGAAGATGCGCGCAACGAACTGTCCGGAAGCGGACGCGTATATACGGTATCACTACCGGGGCGGACACAGGCTTTAGGCACGTCCCGCGCATCACGCTCCCCCGAGAGGAAACAAGGAGGACCAGCCCCGATGCTGACTGAAGCAGAAGCGCGCCATACGGCGGCCGAGCACGAGAATGCGAGCGGCTCCGCAATGTCGAACGGCGGTCTGGCCGGCGCGCGCGTGCTGATATGCGAGGACGAGGCC